>Ga0208717_1000011_pt1 | contig 143730 bp, 122 predicted proteins | sample NGESurF53shallow_FD_184489 | JGI IMG/M metagenome (GOLD analysis project Ga0208717, IMG submission 184489) | Arctic peat soil microbial communities from Barrow, Alaska - NGEE Surface sample F53-3 shallow (SPAdes) | ecosystem: Environmental > Terrestrial > Soil > Wetlands > Peat ... | reverse complement strand
CCCGCTCCGTCGATGCCCTCCAACAAGCCATCTCCGAGGCCATCCCATCCATCTCATCCAGCAACGCCCAAGCCTGGTTCCATCACTGCGGTTACGATATACACCTATAGGAGAAATGCTCTAATGCTGCAAGGCAAGCGACGTCAGACTTCTGTTCGTGCTTGGAATGTACAGAATCTCCGGATCTGTTCCAGAAATCGCGGAAAGGCACCAGAAGGAGCTGCAAAAGCCTATATCGCTTGTAAGCCCATTTGAAAGAGGAAACCACGTATCGCCTCCGTCAGGTGACCATCCTACTGATCCCTGCATCGGCACCATGAAGAGCGTGTCGGCAGATTTCGGGTCAACGATAATTTGTAATGGCCGCACTACATTACTGAATCCGGTGGCCGGAAATGACATAAGGGACCACGAATCGCCGTCGTCGGTAGATTTGTACATGTAGTTACCAGCGGCATAGACATTTCCCTTATGATTCGGGTCAAAGGTGAGAGAATAAGCAACCCCCCCCGATGTCAATGTCCAAGTTGCTCCGGCGTCAACAGATTTGTAGATTCCCCCTGTAGCGCCAAAGGCATCGACAAGCAATATGTTGGAGTCCATCGGGGATATCGCGAAGGAATAGACGTCTCCGACGTCGTGCGAGGCAGAACTTGCCGATGGGAGACCGTTATCGATCAGAGACCAAGAGGCCCCGCCGTCAGAAGACTTTGCTACCGCCGGTCCACTCTCCGCGACAATTCCAAGATAGACAGTGCCGGATGAATTGGGATCGAAATCTATTAGCGTGACTTCGAATACACCAGAACCAACAAAACTCAGAGATACGCTTTGCCAGGTTGCTCCTGCATCGTTCGATACATATAAATTGGATGGGTCGCACGCCGCAAAGAGATGATTAGAATTTAGAGGATCAACAGAAATTGCATTGCAGTTGTCACTGTAAGTTCTGCTCCATGTGTTTCCGCTGTCCCCGCTCTTGTAAATTCCTCCGCCATTGGTGGCAGCTAGGTAAATGGTCTTTGGACTCTGCGGGTCTACCGCCACTTGATCCCCCCAATGGTCGCTGATACCTTTATCCGCTTCAGCCCAAGTTGCGCCGTTGTCCTGGCTGGACAGGAGATCGGCGTCAAATTCCCCGAGAAGGGTGGATGGCGAACCAGGGATCTGGACGAGCAACCCATTTGCTGGGGGTACGTTCGCTGAAGTAGTCCATGTTTTCCCCCCGTCCGTGCTACTCTCAAAGCCGGTGTACGTGGTGACAAAGAGGTTGAACGGATTCGTTGCATCGAGAAGGACGGATCCGACGTCTCCTGCCCCCTGTATCAAGGTCCAGGTTCCGCCTCCGTCCGTGCTGGAGTATAAGGAGCCGCTATTTACGCCAGTGGGGTTGGCTATCAGGTATATCTGTTTCGGGTTGCTCGCTACAACTTCAAACGTAGCCATACTCATTCCGCTGATTTGGCTTTTGTTGGTCCACGTGCTGCCTCCGTCTGTGGACACGAAGAACCCGGATACACCCGTGCAATACAAAGTGCCTTCTGTCTTCGGATCGACAACTAAGTACCTCGAACAAGATGTCGAAAGCTGCGACCAATCCGCGCCATCATCCTTGGAACCGTAAAGGCCAAGACTGCCTGTATTTCCGTATAAAATCACATACAAATTGGCATCGTTCAAAGGGTCAATTGCCAGCAAACCGGCTGAGTCCCCTGACACTGGAAGAGGAATCTTGCTCCATGTGTTTCCACGGTTTGTAGACGTGAAGATAGGGCCGTCCCCGCCGACATAAACCGTTCCGCTCAGCGGTGACACGACGATACTGCCGATCCCCGCCCACGTTAAGCTGGCGGGGCCCTGACTTATGGCTTGCCATGTTTTCGCACCATCTGTGCTCTTCAAAAATTCCCCAGGTTCGCCAAATCCGAAAGTACTTGCATAAACTGTTCCTGGAGACGTGGGATCTGCTGCAAGCGCCGTAAAATCTCCCCCAGGAGGACCAACCACTTGGAAAGCGTCGCTAGGCGGGGGAATAGAAACGCTCAGGGTCGTGCTTCCGGATTTCGAGGTGTCCGCCAATGACGTCGCCGTCACGGTGGCCGAGCCGGTTGTACTCGAAGGGGCGGTAAAGGTGGCCTTGTCCTTTGCGGTGGACGTAATGGTTCCCCGGCTCGCCGCCCATGTCACTGTAGGATCGAAACTGCCTGTACCTTGAACGGTCGCCGTGCATTGGCTGGTCTGACCCTCCGGGACAGTAGTGGGACTGCACGCGACACTCAGAGAGGTGATGGTGGAAGGCGACGACGATATCGTTATCGTCGCCGTTCCGGCTTTTGTCGCGTCCTGCGTGGAAGTCGCCGTGATGGTGGCGTTGCCGGAACCGGGCACGGTGGAGGACGCGGTATACAGCCCGGAGCTTGAGATTGTGCCTGAATTCGCCGACCAGGTCACCGTGGTCGCATAGCTACCCGTTCCCATCACCGTTGCCGAGCACTGGCTGGTTTGGCCAGTTTGAATACTGGTTGGAGTGCAGGAGGCCGTGACCGACGTGATGGTGGGAGATGCCGGGGGCGGGGTGCTGCCGCCCATACCGCTGCCGCTACCGCCGCAACCGAGGACACACAACGAACCAAGGAAAGAAAGGGCAAGCAAAGTCTTGCATGTCATACGCACTTCTTCCAAGCCAAATTGTCCGGGGGGTTTGACGGCCCTAAGTGTAGCACGGGACAAGTTTGCCCGACTGCATCGGCGAGAGCAACGACCCCATCACCCTATTTGAAAATAGTCTCTAACGATTACGCATTGCCGCTTCCACAGCGCCTTGGGCACACGAGTTCTCCGCAGCCATCGCGCCAAAAGATGTAGATTCTCGCCGACTGCCCGGGCCTCTCTTCTTCAACATCGAGGTATTCACAAGAATTCGCTATTCGCCGGAGAGGCGTCGGCGTTTTCAGCAGCACGCGCCGGCGTTGAGCCGAGCATTCGTAGACGCGCAGCCAGCTTGGCGTGGGACCGGCAAATATCAGGCGCACCTCGCATCGGCGGACGCGAACCTGAGTGAAAGAAAGCGTTGTTTACTCCGGAGGATCCATCTGCGATGGGACGTCTCGAGTCGAGAGCGATGTGTTCCCGCCACCTCGAATCCCGTCGATAGCGCGGAGATGGATCGGCCGATGCAGAGTCCGCACAGAACAAACCAGCGCGGGCTGCGGGAGAGGATTGAGCAGGGGAGAGGATTGCGCGGCTTTTTCGCCGTCACTGTGCGACTCGTCCGTAGCTGGCGCATCCCTACTTGCCGGTGCTGGAGGGAAATTCCGTCGAGCGCGATGTGTCCCGAAAGATGCGCAGGTTCCGTTCCGTTTCCTGCAGCAACGCTCCCAGCAGGCGATGCTGGTCTGCCGCGGCGGCAAGCGCCTGGGCCGCGGGAAAGTTTTCCGCCGGGCCGGAGGTGTCGCGGGCGAGCAGATCGAGCGCGGCGGCATTCCATTGCGTCAGCGCCATGATCGCGGCATCTGTAAACTGCCGCACGTCGGTCGCCGCCGGATACACGGAGCCGTGTCGGGCCACGCTTTCCACGTCGCCTAATTTCGCCATGGAACTTACCTCCACTGCGCTGTCTGCCGCACCGCGTTAGTACCGGTCCCAATCGAACATTCCCTGCATGATCTTGTCGGCAAAGGCGATCGCCGAGACAAAATAGGTGCCCGCCTGGATGGCGGCGCGAAGCCTGGCAACTTTTTCCGTGCGCACATCGCCGGCAGCACTTTCCGCGCCGACCGGCGGCGCGGGGTTCCGATTTGCGCTGCTTGGCGACGCCTGCGGTGGACCGGCGCTCTTTGAGCGGCCTGGTTTCGGCACCTTGAAGCCACTCGCAGGTTTCACACCCGTTCCTCAGGATTCACAGCCCGTTCCTCCACGAGTGCTTCATCGGCCAACAGCGCCGCAACTTTAGCGCGTCGCATGGCGGGGCAGGTCGTCGACAGCCACGGGTTTCTCCCCGGCCTGCCCGTTTTCAATGAGTCCCGGTGCGGAGGTTCGCGATGGGAGGGCCGATCGATTCAGGACCGCGAGAAGGCATTGCGCAGCGCCGGCGGGTGGAACGGTTGTCGTCGTTTTTCCCATTCTTCATGCCCGCCAGCTCTGCCCGCAGCCGCAGCACCGCGGAGGAGCGAATCTGCGAAACCCGCGACTCGACCACCTTCAGCGTCAACCCAATCTCCTTCATCGTCATCTCCTCGAAATAGTAGAGGGTGAGTACCAGACGGTCGCGCTGCGGCAGTTTGGAGATGGCGTCCGCCAGGCGGGCGCGCATTTCTCCGTGCAGGCAGTGAAAGAGCGGGTCATCCTCCGGAGGGTTGGGAACGTACGCCAGCTCGTCTTCGCCGGAATCTTCGGAATGCTCGACGTGCAGGCTGCCGATTTCCAGACCCTTCAGCTCGCCCAGCAACTGCTGGTATTCCGATAGCGGGAGGTCGAGTTCACGGGCGATTTCCGGTTCCGCGGGCACGCGACCCAGGCGGTTGCTCAATGCGCGAATGGCTTCCTCAATGGCGCGGCCCTTGCGGCGCAGCTCGCGTGGACCCCAATCGAGCGTACGCAGGCTGTCGAGAATGGCGCCGCGAATGCGGAACTGGGCATAGGTGCGGAACTGGATGTCCTTGCCGGCATCGAATTTGGAGAAGGCATCCATCAGCCCAACCATGCCGGCGCCGACCAGGTCCTCCAATTCGAGGTGCTTCGGCAGACGCTCATGAATGCGCCGGGCGATATAGCGAACGGTCGGCAGGTGTTCGAGCAATACCTGCTCGCGTTGCGCCGGTTCGAGATCGGCAAAGGGAATTCTCGTCTGCATGGGGACGGTCGCCAGCGTTTTCGGCGAGGTCGCTCGATTCCGCCGTGCGTCGGATCGCAGCATCACGGAAGGCGGAACCTGACGCCCAGGAGTTTTCACCATCGGATCGATGTTGTGTGAATGCATTGTGCCTGTGCCTCCAAACGTTGCGGATGATTCGATCCGGGCCGTTCCCCCGCGGTTTTCAAAGGCTCGGCGGACCGGACGTGCATAGAAAGAGCACCCGACTGGCCGAAGTCCTTGCCATGCCGATTAGCCGTTTCCAAGATTCGACAATGCGGCGCAGGAGATTCGCCGCGCTCGGCGGGAGACTTTTTCGTGACTTGTTCGTGATCTGGGATTGGAGGCAGTCTGGAATGCCGGCTATCGATACGGCCCGTTGGTGCGGACCATGCCATCCCACTCCAACCGCACACAACGCGGCTGGAGGAGGGCACCCAGGTGCAATGCTTAGGGGCCGGACTCATCGATCGATATGGCCATGCCGCGTGGCCGCGGAACGTCAGGCGAAGCAAATCTCGGCTGCGGTGATGCGCGGCTCGCTTCCCGCCAGGATGTACGCCCGTTCGATGACGTGCGCCAGTTCCCGCACGTTGCCCGGCCAGCAATGACTGGCCAGTTTCCGGATCGCCTCCGGCTCCATCGATTTAGCGGGTTCAATCTCACCCAGACGTTTGAGGAAGTGAGCGGTAAGCGCGGGAATGTCCTCGAGTCTTTCCACCAGCGCGGGCGTCCGCAGCGGAAAGACCGCGAGGCGAAAATAGAGATCGGAGCGAAACGTGCCCGCCGACACACGCTCCATCAGAGGCTGATGCGTGGCAGCCACGACCCGGACATCGACGTGAATCAGTTCGTTTTCGCCGATCCGCTGCAGCTCTCCGGATTCCAGAAATCGCAGGAGCTTGGATTGCAGGGCCAGCGGCAATTCTCCGATCTCATCCAGAAAAAGAGTCCCGCCGCGCGCAGCTTCAATGCGCCCGGTGCGCGACTGAACCGCGCCGGTGAAGGCTCCGCGGGTGTGGCCGAACAGCTCCGCCTCCAGCAGCATCTCCGGGATGGCGGCGCAGTTGATCACGATGAACGGCTTCGCCGCCCGGTCGCTTAAGACATGGAGCGCCTGCGCCACCAGCTCCTTGCCGCTGCCGGTGGGGCCTTCAATCAACACCGTCGTCTTGCGCGCGGCCACCAGATGGATACGATGGGCGAGCTCTTGCATGGTCGCGCCGCCGCCGATCATTCCGGGTAGTCCCACCGGCGCCCCGGGCAGTCCCCCCGGCGCCATGGCGGAAAGTTCCGCCGGCAGCGCGGTTGCAATCTCCGGCCTGGGCTGATGGGCCGCGGGAGAAGCGTTCGGGATGGTTGCAGCAGGCTTCCGCGGCGTTTCCGCTCTGGCGGCGCGGGAAAAAAACGCGACGGCCGGATCCATCCCACGACGGAACGGCGAAGGCAGTCCGCGCGGCGCTATGGCCGCGACCCGCCTTGGATTTCCCGCCGTGGAAACGTCCATGGCGGCATTCTCCGCCGGAGCCGGGACAGAGTCCGTCGACTTGCCGACGCGGCGCAACGCGTGCAGCAGCTCATTGCGGCGGCTGCTGCGCGCCCCATCCGCGGCCTCCGGCATTTCATCCACGCGAATCAGGTCCAGGTTGGGATATTGCAGCCGCAGTTGCGAGGCGAAGTCTCCGGCTTCGAGGTCCGGCAGCCAGGAGTCCATCAGCATTGCCTCGCAGGCCCTGTCCTGCAGGCAGCAAAGCGCTTCGGCGCCACCGGCGGCCTCCTGCACCCGCCAGCGCATCCCTTGCAGGGTTTCCGCCAGGCAACGGCGGAAGGAAGCATCGGGACTGACAAGCACGACGGATTTCGGAACCGGCAGGCGGGAGCTGGTAGATTGAATGGTTTGCACAAAATCACCTCACACAAGGAGAAATTGCGATCGGGATGGGAGACTGTGGCGTCGGCACATGCGTACCGGACGACTCAGGCAGAAGAAGTACGACAGGACAGCAAAAGTAACACTTGAAGAACTTTGACCTCAGGCCATCGACCGCCAAAACGATCAGGCAGCTTCGGGCGAAGGTTCGCGGAGCGCATAGCCGTTTCCGCGAACGGTGTGAATCAGCTTGCTGGCCGCTTTCTTATCAATCTTGGAGCGCAGATAGTTGATGTAGACGTCGACTATATTGGTGTTGGCGTCCGGGTGCATGGCCCAGACGTGCCGCAACAGGTCGGCGCGGGAAACGCATTCCCCGCGATGTTCCAACAGGTACTCGAGTAATGCGAATTCCTTTACAGTGAGTTCGACGCGATGGCCGTTGCGTTCGACCACCCGGCGCATACGGTCGAGCACCAGATCGCCGCAGCGCAGCACGCTGCCGTTGGACCGTCGCGAGCGCCGCAGCAGCCCGCGGCAGCGCACTTCCAGCTCCCGCAAGGCAAACGGCTTGGCCAGAAAATCGTCGGCGCCCAGTTCCAGACAGTTCAACCGTTCCTCTAGGGTATTGCGCGCAGTCAGTACCAACACTGCGGCTTCGCTTTGCTCACGTGCCACGCGGAGCACGTCGATGCCGTCGATTTTTGGCAAATTGAGATCGAGGACCAGCAAACCGTACTGCGCCTGCCCCCAGGCCTCAATCGCAGCGGCCCCGTCCCGCACCCAGGTGACCGTGTACTCCTGCTCCTGAAACATGCGCGCAAGTAGACTGCCCAGAGCCGGGTCGTCTTCCGCAATCAATATCCGCATCGGCAGAAACCCCTCAAAAAAGTGCAATCTCGCGGCATTTTCAGATCAGACTGAAAATCCCGCGCAAAGTTGAATGCATTGGTTGAATGACTGAATCTACATTGACCGGAAGGCGTAGAAAAAGCAAACAAAAAAATCGCTCTCGGGGTCGAGGAAGTCCATTTTGGAACTGAAACGGGATTCTGTCGCCGAAATTGTCGCAAATTTGAGGCAATTGGACGCCTGCGGAAGTCGATAAACGTCTACTGAGCCGATTCTCGCCGAGGCGTTCCGGAAAATTGCCTCCCGCTTCCCCAGCGCGAAGGCCACAATCGGCGACGCGCCGGGCATTGGGGGCAATGAGGTGAGCTTCAATGCGGCTGCAGCATGATGACGCGGGCAATCGAGAAATAAATCACCAGCCCGGTCACATCCACCAGCGTCGCCACAAACGGAGCCGAGGCGCTGGCCGGGTTCAGGCCGCACTTTCGCAGCACGAACGGCAGCGCGGAGCCGGCGATCGAGCCAAACGCCACCACACCGATCAAACTGCACAAAATGGTCAAGGCCAGGATCGCGGTCTGCGCTCCGTAAGAGTGAAATAGCGTCTGCCAGGCGAAGATCCGCACCAGCCCGATGACGCCGAGAATGAAGCCGAGGGCCAAACCCAGAAACACCTCGCGGCGGATGACCCGGAACCAGTCGCGCAGCTTCACGTCGCCGGTCGCCATGGACTGGATGACCAGGGTTGTCGCCTGCGAACCGGAGTTTCCTCCGCTGCTGATAATCAGCGGCAGGAACAGGGCCAGCACCACTGCCCGCTGAATCTCATTCTCAAAAAAACTCATGGCGGTGGCGGTGAACATTTCGCCGACGAACAGGATCATCAACCATCCGGCGCGCTTGCGCACCAGCTCAAAAAACGGCGCCTCCAGGTACGGGCCGTCGAGCGCTGTGGTGCCGCCGACATTCTGGAAGTCCCGTGCGGCCTCCTCCTCGACCACATCGACAATGTCGTCGAGGGTTACGATGCCGACCATCCTTCGCTCGTCGTTCAGCACCGGCACTGCCAGCAAACGATTGTCGCGAATGACGTCGGCAACCTTCTTCTGATCGGCCCCTTCCGGAACCGAGATCAGGCTGGTGCGCATGACATCGCGAATGAGCCGATGGGCATCGGCGGAGAACAGCTCGCGCAGTGAAATCACTCCCTGCAGGTGCTGATCGTGGTCGAGTACATAAGCGTAACGGATCGTCTCCAGCGAGCCGGCCTGCCGCCGCAGATAGGAGATCGCCTCGTCGACCGTCGAGTCGAGCCGCAGCCGCGCGAACCGCGGGCTCATCAGGCCACCCGCAACATCCTCCTTGTAGGCCAACAGCGCGTTCACTTCCTTGGCGGCGGAATCATCGAGCAATGCAAGCAGGCCGGCGTGCAGCTCCGGACTCGTCTCCTGAACCAGATCCGCGGCGTCGTCGGGCGGCAAAAGGCGCATCCAGACCAGGCGCTGCTCCTGCGGCAGCTGCAGAAGCAGATCGCTCTGATCGCGCGCGCTTAGGTTGAGAAAGAACTCCGCTTTTTCCGCGGTGTGGAGTTCGCGGAACCGCCGCAGCCTCGCGGCAGGGTTCAATCGCGGCCAGCGATCCCGCAGCGCTTCGGTTGCCCGCTCGGTTTGAGCTTGCATGATGACCCTCGATTCCTCTGGATTTCACGTTTCCCGTGAGACTGCAGGAGAAGTTTTTGGATCCCGTTCAAGACGGGCCTGCGTCCTATTTGTCTTTACAGCGTTTGGCGCAACCGGTGAACCTTGGCGGCCAGTTCCGGGTCGCTCATCCTATTCCGCCAGGCGGCCTGGGCAATCGCCCACAGCGCGGCCAGGAGAAGAGCACCCAAAAAAGCCGCCAGCGTGAGCAGGGTACGCGGTGGCCAGGAGCGCCGATCCGGCACCAGGGCAGGATCGACGACCTGAATTGCCTGGGCTTGTTTGGCTTCATCGACCCGCGCCATTTCATATTGGCGGGCCATGATTTCATACAGAGTCTCGTGGAATTTTACGTCGCGCAATCGGCGGAGGTATTCGAGACTAGCGGTGGGGACTTTCGACGTGGGAGTGAGAACATTGCCGGCCATGGCTACCGCGCCGGGATGACCTTTTTCAAAGTCCGCCAGTTGATTGTGCAGCCCGGCGATTTGAGATTTCAACGTGATGACCTGCGGGTTCTCGGCTGTGGCTGAGGTCTGCAGTGCGCCCAGTTCCACCTGGCGGGCGGAAATCTGCGCCTGCAACTGCATGATGGTGGCGATGACCGCCTGCGCCTGGCCCTGGGGCTGAATAATGCCGGTCTTCTGCTCGGTGGCCACCAGCGCGGCTTCCGCCTTGGCTAACTGAACTTTTTCGAGGCCCAGCTGCTGCTCGAAAAAAAGCCGGCGCTGGGATGCTTCGGTGATGGCCAGATGCGACATCAACTGATGCAGTTGCGTCATGTAGTCGTTGGCCATGGCCGCGGCGCGGCTGGAATCATGGTCGCTCACCGAGATGCTGATCAGCGAGCTCTTTTCCGCTATGACCTTGGTGTGCGAAGCCAGCGCCTTGCGAGCGCTGCTGAGCTTTTTTGCGCGATAAACATGCATCAGATGGAAGCGATCAATCAAATGGTCGGCGATGGTTTCGCTTTGCAGAAGGCCGATGTACAGGTCGTCGGGATTCTTGAGGCCGAGCGCGCTGGCGGCTCCGCCGCCTCCTCCTCCCACGAGAGAAGCCAGCCCGCCAAGCTGCCCCAGAAGCTGCGACGCGGAACTCTGCCTTTGCGGAGGCATCATGGTGGCGGTGGCGGTAAAGGTCTGCGGCATAAACCAGACCACGAGGGCGGTCACAACAGCCGCGATCAAGCCGCAGAGCAAGATAAAGCGCTTGCGCGCGGCCAGCACCAGCGCCACATCCAGCAGATCAACGGAATCCTCCGGCGCGAACGCGCCGGCCGCCGAACCGTCGATCTCTTCGGGTGGCCTGGCGGCGAACGATTCCGTATGGGTCTCTGTCGGCATAGCGGGATATTTTAAAGCATCACCTCAGCAGATTGATGGCTGCGACTCCAATACCGAAGTTCGACAGCACGGTCGAGTAATCCGTCAAGTATCGCAGAAAGGTGGTCTTGCTGACGTTGGCGGGAACCACCACAGTATCGCCAGGATAGGAAAGCTCTTGGGAAAATCCGCGCCGGAACAGCGTACCCCCGGCGGTCTGTTTGCTGATAACCGAGCCGTCCGCGCGAATGACAAATTCGTGGCGTTTGTCGGCGTCGCGAGTGCCGCCGCCGGCAACCTTGAGATAGTCGCCGATATTGTGTCCCTGCTTGTACAAGAAGGAATTCTGGTCGTACACCGCGCCGACAACGTTTACCGTCGCCGGCATCGGGGGAACGATGAACCGGTCGCCGTCCTCGAGCTGCATGTTGGGCAGAGCCTCGATTCCATGGCTGAAGGGAGTGACGTTCAATACGATTCGCCCGGTGGCGCGCAGCTTGCGAAGAGTAGTGATCAGGTCGCGCTGGCTCTGAATGCTGGTCCCCAAGGCGGCCGCTCCGGTGGGGTTGACGACCGAGCCGGAGGCGTTGGCGGCGGCCAGTTGGATATCTCTTTGGAGCGTATTGACGTAGTCGGTCAACCTTGCCTGCTGCAGGCGCTGCGTGGACTCCCGCAGAAATTCCGAGCCGTACAGATATGCCCGCGGCGTCAGGCCGCCGGCGCGGCGCACCACATCGCGCAGAGTCTCGCCGGGGCGCACGCTGTAGATGCCGGCGTGGGCCACCTCCCCCTGGATGCTGACGTATTTGACCTGCTGCGCCTGGGGTACTTGAATGTCGGCGGTGGAAAACACGGTGAGCACATCGCCGGGCTTCAGTTTGAGGTTCTGCGATGGATTGTGATTGAGCACAGCCTGACCCAGACTGAAGGGGATCAGCGAGGTCCCCAGCGTGTCGGGATTGGTTCGTTCGATGACGGCGTAGCTCCAATCGATGCTGGGCGCCACGCGAAGAACCTCATTGCGAATGGGGAACTGGCTTTGCGAGAAGCGCTGTCCGGGCGGGTTGTAGTGCAACGACTCGCCCTCGGCCGCGCCAGCCTGCATTGCGGTTTGAGCTGAGGTGGTGGATCGATTTCCGTTCTGTTTGGCGGAGGAGCCGGATGTGGAGACCGGCTGGGCGCCGGATGGCTCGGATTCCGTCTCCGCCAGTGACGTGCCAGTGGTGTAGCTCTTGGGCGCGGCGGCGCTGGCCGCCTGCTTCTGCTGCTGATTCGGCAGGTTGGCGCGATATGCGGAGAACATCGGGGTGTATTCGAGCGCCGGCAAGCCCAGGGCGATCCGGCGTTCCCAATAGCCGCGCGTCTCCAGGGCGTCGGGGCTGGGAATCAAGTCGTCGATGCGCATCCCCGGAGTCCAGCGATAGCGGCCGGGATTGGCGACATTGCCGCGCAGGGTCACGGTGTCGTCAAAACGCTGCACCATTGACGGCACGCGAAGAATATCGCCGTCCTCGAGCGGCGTGTCCAGGGCTGTGGGCTTGAACGTAATCTGCTCCGATTGTCGCGCTCCTTGCGAGCCGGTGCGCTCCAGTTGCGCATAATGTCTGGCGGCCATGGTTGCCAGGCCGCCCGCCATCCGGATCGCCTGCCCGGCGGTTTCGTTCCCTTTGAGCTCATAAATGGCCGGAACGTGGACGCTGCCCGCCACCGCCACCTGCGGGCCGACGGGCGGGATATAGATGACGTCGCCGGGCAACAGCGGCGCGTCGTGCGATTTGTCGCCGTCGATCAACAGGTCGTACAGGTCGAAGGTGGTGACGATGCGGCCGCCACGCTTCAACTGGATCCGCCGCATGGTTCCCTGCTCGGACGGGCCGCCGGAGGAAAACAGTGCGTTGACCAGGGTGCTGAGCGAGCTGACCGTGTAGCTGCCGGGATACCGCGCATTGCCGACCACGTAGATCTGGATGGAGCGCAGCTGACCCATGTTGACACTGAGATCGAAATTGCGGAACACGCGGGAGAACTGCTTCCGCAAATATCCGTCGAGCTGTTCGAAGTGCAGGCCGGAGACCTGGACGTTGCCGACTTGCGGGACATAGATGTCGCCGGAGCGATCGACTGCGGCGTGAACGTTGAAGTTGACCTGGCCCCAGACCCGGATCAGGAGCTGGTCGCCGGGGCCGATCACATAGTCCGCGGTGACCGGCGCGCGATTGATGGGAGTGAACGGCGCATTGCGAAAGAGGTTGGCTCCGAAAATTGGCAGCACCGCTCCGGTGGCACCCGCTGCGACGCGCTGAAATTCCGTCGGCGGCTGTGGCTTGCTCGGCTCCCGATATCTCGCAGACGGATTGTAGGGATACCGATACGCGCCCTGCATTGGATAACCATAAGGCGCCTGATCGACATACGTCGGCACTCGGTTGTCGACGCCGGCGTTTCCGGCGCCGCCGGAGTATGCCGGGTTGTAGCCGCTTTGGCCGTAGCCGCCGTAGCCGCTTTGACCGTAGCCGCCGAGCGACTGCCCGCCGCTGCCGGACAGATTCATCCCGCCCCCGGCGCAGGCTGGCGACAGCGCTTCCAGAGGACTGGAACAGTTGACGGTCTGGCTGGCGCCGCCGGAGGACTGAGCAGCGGCCGTCATAGTTCCGGCAAACCACAGGGCGAGGGCGAAGAGTACGGATCGGCGCAACATTCGAGGTGACTTCAGTGTAAATGCTGACTCCCTTCCTGTGGGTGTTTGTGTGAGGGGAGGATGGTCGGGACGCTACTGGACCTGCACGGTGACTTCGACGCTCTTCTGGAGGCCGCCCGCCGTCGCGGTGATGGTCGCCGTGTACGTCCCAGGGGGGGTGAGAGAGGAGGTGGGCAGCGGATCCGGAACGCCGTTGCCGAGCGGCCCACCTCCCTTGCCGCAGGCGCTGATCCCCGCGATTACCGCAACCAGAACCAGCAGGGTGAGTACGCGAACGATCGCCGATGGAAGAGCTTTTCTGCGGCGACGGACGAGCCACAGCGGAACGAACAAAAGCAAAACCCCCAATGGCCACGGCAAGGAGCCAGCCAGTCCGGCGCGACCGATGCGAGCTGGCCCGATGGGGGCCGCTCGGGCGGCGGAGCTTCCCACGCCGGTGCCGATAGCGACCTGAATGGTTGTCGAATTCAGCAGTGACGCCGTCGCCGGATTCGCAGTGCAGGTGGAGTTGGGGGGAAGATTGCTACAGGTCACGCTGACCGTGCCGCTCGACCCGTTCACCGGCACAAGAAGCAGAGAGTAGGCAGCGGCCTGGCCGCTCTGGACCGAGACGCTGGACGGGCTGGTCAGCGACAGGCTGTAGTCGATGCCTGCGCCGGCGAGCGGCACGGCCATTGCGCCTGTGTCCGCGCTGGAGATCGTCACGGAACCGGTCTGCATCCCTGCAGAACCGGGTAAGAAGGTCACGAAAATCTGGCAGCTCTCGCCGGATGGCAGCGCGACTCCGCAGGTGCTGGTCTCCGTATAGGGTCCTGCGATGGCGAGCGAAAGCCCGCTCATCGTGCCGGTACTTCCGTTGGACAACACCAGAGTCTGGGCGGCAGAGGAAATCCGCACGCCGGTTGCGCCAAAGTTGAGGCTTTGCGGCGTCAGCGTGATGTTCGCCAGAGTGCCGGCTCCAGTCAACTGCACTCCCTGGCTGCGGCTGGCGTCGATGACAGTCAGGGTTCCGTTGTCCGGACCCGGGGCCTGAGGGGAGAATTTCACCAGTATCGTGCAGGAACTTCCCCGGGTCAGCGTGGCTCCGCAGGTGGTGGTGAACATGAAATCCGGATTGCTCGACTGCTCTCGAATGCCGGTCAGAGTCGCCTGTCCGTTGTTGGCGAGCGTCACCGTTTGCGCCGCGCTGACGCTTCCCGCCGCCTGCGCCCCGAAGGCGATCGAGAGCGGACTCAGATTGTCCTCGGCCGGGGTCTCTCCAGAGGCGCTGAGCGAGACCACCTGGGTGCGAAGCTCGTCGGCGACGTCGATCTGTCCGGTTACGCCGCCGGCGGATTCCGCCTTGTAGGTCGCGGTGATGACGCAGCTGGAATGCGCGGCCAAGGTCGCTCCGCAGGTGTTCGTCTCACCGAAGCCAGCGCCAACGGCTTGAATCGCGATCGCGGTCAGTGCCGAGTCGCCGGAGTTCGTCATGGCGAAGGTCTGCTGCGGGGCGCTCTGACCGATGACCGTGACGGGGAAGATGAGGGCCGTCGCCGACAGCGTATCGGTCGGCGGAGCCACGCCGGTTCCGCTGAGCTGGACGATCTGCGTCCGAAGAGCGTCGGTCACGGTGATGCTGCCGCTTTCCGCACCCGCGGCGTGGGGCGCGTACCGCACCGCCAGCGTGCAGGAAGACTGCGGGTTCAGCGAGTAGCCACAGCCATTCACCATGGTGAAGTCTCCAGTCGTCTGCACCTGGATTCCGCCCAAGGGCGCGCCGCCGGAATTGGTCAGGGTGACGGTCTGGGGCGCGCTGGCCGTGTCTTCCAGCGTCGAAGGGAAGATGAGCGAAAGCGGCGCGAGAGTGTCCGTGGCCGGGTTGTCGCCGTTTCCAGTCAGCGGGACGGTTTGCGTTCCCTGCCCGGTCACGATCGTCATGGTGCCACTGGCCGCGCCGGTCTGCGTCGGCTGAAAGACGATCGCGAGCGTGCATCCGGTGTTGCTGTCGAGACTGCTCGAACAACTATTGATCGAAATCGAGAACGGCCCGGTCACGCTTTCCGAGGTGAGTGCTACGGAACTGCCGCCGGTGTTCGAGACCGTTACCTGTTGCGCGGACGACGTTGTCCCAACCTGCTGGTCGGCGAACGCCACGCTGTTCGGCAGCACGGCAATTGCGGACTGCGTGGTTCCGCTGCCGGCGAGCGCGACGCTCTGCTGGCCGCCGGAAATATTCGCCACTACGGTGAGGATTCCGCTGCGCGGTCCGGTTGCGGAGGGCGTGAATGTCACCTGAATCTGGCAGGTCGCGCTCAGTGCAATGGAGCCGCCGGTACAGTTGTCCGTCTCGGAAAAATCTCCGGTGACGTCAATATTGCTGACCGCCAGGTTGGCCGAACCGGTATTTGTAACCGTCACGGTTTGTGCGCTGCTGGCAGCGCCGACCGGCTCACCGGCGAAGGTCAGGCTTGCGGGCGCGACCGTCACGGCCGTCTGCGGTACGCCACTTAACAGCGGCGTCTGCCAGATGCCGCGGCCGTAGGTGCCGACGCGCAGCAGGCCGCCGCCCGCGGTGGTGGCCGCCAACGCAACCGCCGGGGCCAGCGGCAGGCCGGTTCCGAGCACATTCCAGCACTGGCCGCCGCTGCCCTCGCAATTTGCAACATTCTGGGTTACAAATACGCCGCCGTCGGAGGCGACATAGACCACGCTGGCATCGTTGGGGTCGACCAGCACGTCATTCAGCGGGAGATCGGGCAGATTTTTCGTGATGTTGTTCCAGTCCGCGCCGCCGTCGATAGAGAGGTACAGGTGCGGTACGCCGAAACCCTGGATGGTGGCATACACGGTGTTGCCGGTGGGATCGTGCGGGTCCACGTAGAGAGAGGAAACGTCAAAGTGGTCGGGATTGAAAACACCGTTGTAGCTCTGCTCGTTGGCTACGGGCGACAGCGCCAGGTCCGTCCATGACGTGGAACTGTTGGCGAGGTTGGCGGCCTGGGTTGAAAACACATGGCCGGGAACATTCGCCCCGCCGCCGTCGAGCAGCCCGGCCATGCCGGCATAAATAACCTGCGCGCCATCGTTCTGAGCGCCCGCGCCCGCCTGCTCATTCGCGCCGCCTGCGGCAAGCGAGCGGATCAGCGCGTTGCCGTTGCAGCTTGGCTCCGGCTTGCCGTCGAGCATGGGGCTGATTGCGTTCGCCGCGCTCCAGCCGCTGCCATCGGCCGCGCCACGCCAGACGCGGCAGGTGCCGACGATCATGTTGGCGCTTTCAGTGGGGTCCAGCAGAGTGGGCGCGGTCAACAGCGACTGATCGTTGCCCGTTTGCGCGAGTCCGATGGCGGGCGTGCTCCCGAAGTCCGTGGCGGTGCAATTCGTTCCTTGGGTGCATTGGCCGATGGCGACTCCTGGACCGAGGGTTGCATACCAGTTGTCGGGATTCGCCGGGTCGATGGCGGTTTGGCCGCCTTCTCCACTTGCTAGCTGCGGCCATGCGGTGGTCGCAAGGTCGGCCGTCGCCGCGCTGCCGTTGGTTCCGAAGCCTGCCAGCACCACGTCCGCGTCCGCGCCGCTGTCGGCCAGGCCGGTTACTTCGGCCAGCGAACCCAGTCCACCGTTCAGGTTGTCGAAGTGCGTCGCATCGCTCGCCGAGCAGGCCGCGCCCGTCTGATCGACTCCATCGGTGGAACGCCACACACCGCCGTCGTTGCCGAAGAAAACGAGCGGCAGCGACTGGCCTGCCGGCGGCGCGAGAAAGGCCATGGCGTGTTGCGCGGGCGCTACTTTTCCGGAATCGCAGATGGTCGCATTGGTCGTATTGCGCCAAACGCAGCCGGCCGCCAGGCTGCAACGGAAAATGTCCTGCGTTCCCGCGAACAGCAATGTGTCGGAACCATTCGGCACCGCCGCCAGCGCCAGACTATAGGTTCCGAGCGGAATGGTTCCGGCGACGTTGCCATCGTCGAGCGCCGCGTCCGGAACCTGCACGGCGAACTGCACCGTCGAGCTTGCGCAGGCGCCGGTCGATCCGGCATTGCAGGCATCCTGCCACAGGCCCTGATCGACTCCGTTCACGTCCACGGTGAGCGCAAACATGTCGCCCGTGTTTGGCTGGACCGCCAGGACGCCGCGAAAAATCGTGCAGGAGTTGCTGCCGGTGAACCCCGGATTGGCCGGGCAGTTGTTCGCGGTCAGCGCCGCACCGGGCTGGTTGGCGAGCCGCGTCCAGGTGACGCCGTCCGGCGACTGATAGTAGCCGTGGTACTGGACCGCCGCGTAGAACATTTGTCGCACGGGATTCCACACCACGGAGTTGACCGGCACACCGGGGAACACGCTGGGCACGGTGGTTTGCGAAGACTGGATCACCTGGTTGGGGCCGTCCTCGATGGTCGACAGATACCAGGTCTGCCCGGCGTCGGTCGAGTAATACAGGCCCGCCTCGGCGACGTTGTCCGTGTTGCTGTTGTTCACATTGTTGACGAAGCCGTCGTAGGAATCGGTGACGGCGGCGACCACCAGGCTGGGGTTGGCCGTGCTCCATGCAAAGCCGGAGAACGCGTCCCCGGCAAAGCTGTAATTGGTGACGCCGCCGGAAAAGCCGTCGTTGCTTTCGGTAATCAGGCTCCACGTGGCGCCGCCGTCGGCGGAGCGCAGAATGCCGGCGCCGTAGTAGGAGTCGAGCGCATCGTTGGGGTCGCCGGTGCCGGCCAGCACCACGCCGTCGGGACTGGAACCGGGCTGGACGCTGACCGCGCCGATGCTGAGCGACGTGATGTTGACGCCGGAATACGCGGAAAGGTCGTCGGTCAGCGGCTGGAAGGTGACGGTGGTGGGATCGGTGGCCGCAGCGTTGGTCGATCGCCAGACACCGCCGCCGGTCGAGCCCAGATAGACGGTGTTGCCGGAAGCGTCCCACGGCGCGATGGCAATCGAGGTGACCCGGCCGGTGACATCGCCGAACTGGGGAGTGACGATCTGGTTCGGCCCCACCGGCTGCCACGGCTGATTGCCGCTCAGCAGGGCTGGAACGGCGGCCCGCTGCTGCATTCCGCGCATTCGCAACAGCGCCGGGGCTTGCCCGCCAACCGCGCGCCGCACCAGAAACGATTCTGCCCTGGTTTGCTGGAGACCTGCCGCGCCCGCGTTGGGATAGCTCCGCCCTGCCAGTGAACGGGACATCTGGGCGGGGAGAATCGTCGGCAGAGCAAACGCAAGGCAGCAGGCCAGGCGCCAGGGGAGTCCGCACATTCAAAACCCATGGAGGGCTGAGGAGTTTTCTTTATCATCGAAGGGTTTCGGGCCAGAGTCAACACTTTGGTAACGCGATGTGCCGCGTGGACTACGTCTGCGCTGACACGCGCTGCCGCTGGCCGGCCTCATGCTGCTCGCGATACCAATCGACGGTGCGGCGCAGGCCCTCCAGGAAATCGACCTGAGGATCGTACCCGAAGGCTTCTTTTGCGGCGGAAATGTCCGCATACGAACCGCGAATGTCCCCTTCGCGCGGCGGCCCGTACTGGGGCGGATTTTTGTAGCCGGTCAGCTCCGCCAGCAGCCGGTAGGTCTGGTTCAGCGTGTAGGGTTTGCCGCAGGCGCAGTTGAAGACGCGCCCGGCCACCTTTTCCGTTGGAGCCGCGGCCGCCTTTAAGTTGGCCTGGACGACGTTCTCTATATAGGTGAAGTCGCGGCTCTGTTCGCCATCGCCGTGGATGGTGGGCTGCTCGCCAGCCAGCATCATCTTGGCGAACTTCGCCATCACGCCGCTGTAGGGCGAGTCCGGAGCCTGCCGCGGCCCGAAGATGTTGAAGTAGCGCAGGGCCACGGTTTCCAGGCCGTAGACCTCCCAATAGCTGTGCAGATACAGCTCGCCCACCAGCTTCTGGACGGCATAGGGCGATAGCGGCCCGGGCAGCATCGATTCCCGCTGCGGCAGCGGATTCTTGTTGCCGTAGGCGGAGGAAGACGCCGCGTAGACGACCCGCTTGACCCCGGCGTGGCGCGCGCCTTCGAGCAGATTGAAGGTGCCGTCGATGTTGGCGGTGTGGCTGGTGCGTGGGTCCTTGACCGAGAGCGGTACGGAAGGCAGCGCCCCCTCATGGAAGATGAAATCCACGCCCTGGCAGGCGCGTTCGACGGCGGCGCCATCGCGCAGGTCGACTTCCCGCATTTCGATCCTGTTGCGCCACGGCGCCAGATTCTCGCGCGTGCCGGTGACGAAGTTATCGAGCGCGCGGACTGTCTCTCCGCGCTCCACCAGCGCCTGGGTCAGCCACGATCCGATAAAACCGGCGGCTCCTGTAACCAGATAAACGGGCATCGTTCACTCCTGTGGGGAATCCGGTCCTGGACCAGGCCAGTTCCGGACAGCAGCAGCCGGTGCCACCGGCAACAGCCTTCCAGCTTGGATGATTTTTCTGCTTGGGTTCGTCCATCATAGCAACGAAAGTTGGAAAAACGCGGAATTTCGAGGTTACCGGAGTTTCCCAACTCGCTTCCTGCCCGGTCAGGAATCGTCCTCGACTGCTTGGCTCAAAGTCGTATCTTCAATCGACCGAACATCTTAAAATGTTAACTATTTCTGGCTTTCTCTATGGTAGGATTCCGCCATCCCCTAAAACTTGGACTCATTTCTATCCGTTGGAGATAGCGCAATGGCAACCGATCAGGTCGGCTTCGCGGTAAAGACTGTCCGCCCAGTCAAAGCGAAAGCGCCCGCATTTTCGCGCTTTCTCAACAAATATTTTTACTTCTGCATGTCGCTGCTGGTTGCCGCGGTGGTGGTGTACGGCTTCAGCCATACCGTCGACCATAGCCTGATTCACGCGACACCGCCGCGGCCGTGGATTCTATGGGTCCACGCGACGGTTTTTTCTGGGTGGGTGGTGTTCTTCATCTTCCAGTCAGCCCTGGTGCGCACCGGCAATGTCAAGCTGCATCGGTTGACCGGATGGTTTGGCGCCGGGCTGGGCGTTGTGATCCCAGTGCTGGGGATTTCAACCGCCATCCTCATGCACCGTTTCTTCACCATCCACTTCGGAGCACGCGGCGCAGCGGGTAACCCGTTCCTATCGATACAAGCGATGGATATAACCTGCTTCACAATCGCTTTCTGGCTGGCTGTCTACTGGCGCAGGAAGCCGGAGTTCCATCGCCGCCTGGTGCTGGTCGCGACCTGCGCGCTGACGGCAGCGGCCTTCGCGCGCTTCCCATTCCTATCTGTGCAGTGGGCCTACGTTGGCGTGGATAGCCTGATTTGCCTGGGAATCGTGCGCGACCTGATTGTCAATCGGCGCATCCACATCGTTTACCGGTACGCGTTACCAGCAATGATCGTCGTCCAGATCGTCGCGGTCAACCTGTGGCTGCATCATCCAGCGTGGTGGGTGAAACTTGCGAATCGGCTGATCATGGGATAGGCGGGAATCAACATTGGACAGCACCTATAATCGTTGGCATGATGCGTTCCGCCTGCCTGATGCTGGTTTCCACCGTCCTCCTCGGTTCCTGCGCGTTGGCCGAGACGAAGAATCCACCGCAGCCCCAGCCCGTGCCGATGCCGCCGCCCATTGTGGCACCCGCCGACAAGCCTTATACCGGCCCCATCCAGTTGACCGTCGATGTCACCAACGTCGTCGATCGCGTGGAGAAGGTGCATGAGGAGATTCCGGTTGCGCCGGGCGCGAAGCAGATGGTACTGCTCTATCCGCAGTGGATTCCCGGCGACCATGAGCCTTCCGGGCCGATCAAGAGCCTGGCGGGCATTATCACCACGGTCGACGGCAAGCGCGTGCAATGGGTGCGCGACCGGGTGAATATGTACGCCTTCCACGTGCCGCTGACCGCGGGCGCGAAAACGGTGGGGCTGGATTTCGACTATCTGTCGCCAATCAAGCCGAGCGCGGGCCGCATTGAAATGTCCAAAGTCATGATCGATCTGGAATGGAACGAAGTGGTGATGTACCCGGCGGGCTATTTTTCGCGGGACATTCCCGTCGATACCACCCTGAAGCTGCCCGCCGGATGGAAATTTGGCACCGCGCTCGAAACCGCTTCCGATCAAGGCGACACGATTCACTTCAAGCAGACGCCGCTGAATACGCTGCTCGACTCTCCGCTGTTCGCGGGCCAGTATTTTGAACGCATCGACCTTTCGCCCACCTCGACCGACATCGTGCACCTCGACATTGTGGCGGACAAGGCCGCCGACCTGAAGATGACCCCGGAGGAGCTGGCGGAACACAAGAAGCTGGTGGCGCAGGCCGATCGGCTGTACGGCTCCCACCATTACAAGCACTACGATTCTCTGTTGCTGCTCAGCGACAAGGTGGGCGGGGTGGGACTGGAGCACCACCAGTCGAGTGAGAACGGCCAGCCGGCAAATTATTTGACGGACTGGCCGGACGGCATTCTGGAGCGCGACCTGCTGGCGCATGAATACACGCATTCATGGAACGGTAAGTTCCGCCGGCCCAACGACCTGTGGACGCCGAACTTCAACGTGCCCATGCGCGACAATCTGCTGTGGGTCTACGAGGGGATGACGGAGTACTGGGGCAACGTGCTGACAGCGCGCGCGGGAATGCGCACGCCGGAGCAGACCCGCGAAATTCTGGCGCAGATTGCGGCCAATTATGCCATCTGTCCAGGCCGCAATTGGCGTCCGCTGGTCGATACCACCAACCAGCCCATCGTCTCGCAGCGTGCTCCAGTCGGTTGGGTCAGCTATCAGCGGGATGAGGACTACTACATGGAGGGGACGCTGATCTGGCTGAACGCCGACACCAAGATTCGCGAGTTGACCCACGGCAAAAAGTCTCTCGACGATTTCGCTAAGAAATTTCTCGGCGTCTACAACGGCAGCATGATCACCTATCAGTACAACCTGGCCGATATCGTGAAGGACCTGAACGAAGTCGCTCCCTACAACTGGAAGGCTTTCCTGGAGAAGCGTGTCTACGACCTGCATCCGCAGGTTCCAATGCAAGGATTTGCGGAGGGCGGCTACAAGCTGGTCTATACCGACACGCCGATCAAATGGATGACGAAGGAGCTGGCCACTTTCGGGTATTCGGGTTTTTCGACTTCACTCGGCATCGCGGTGGGGTCGCGGCACGGCCGCGGTCCGGCGGGCATGGTGGCGGAAGTGTGGTGGGGCAGCCCGGCATTCCAGGCCGGGATCACACCGGGCATGGAACTTGTCTCGGTGAATGGCACGGCCTATACCCCGCAGGTGCTCACCGACGCGATTCTGGCGGCACAGAAGGACAAGAAGCCGCTCGAACTCCAGTTCCGGCGCGGCAAGCACTACAAGACCGTTTCCCTGCCGTATTACAAGGGCATGCGGTACCCTTCGCTGCAGCGGGTGACCGGTACGCAGGACCGGCTGGACAAGATTCTGGCTCCCAGCAAAAGCCCGCTGCCGGCGATGTAGCGGCGGCGGTTCGGCTAGAAGTGGTCTACCAAACGGGTCTGGCATCCCGACTGGAGCGAGGGGACCTGCGGTTTGCCGGCGAGACCCGCAGACCCTTTACGAGAATTGCCTTTCCCGTAGGACTGTGGTAGTTTCAGGGTGCCTCGCTAAGGGGCAACATCCAGAATTGAAACGCAGTCTACGGAGGCATTATGCAGAGCTTTACCCCTCCCGCTCCCCGCGTATCACAAACACAAACGACACTCCAACGCATAAGCAAAGCGGGACTTCTCGTACTGCTTATGCTTTTTAGTTGCGGCCTTTACGCGCAAACCTACCCCACCTTTGCCGCCGGCGGCCAGCTTTCCAATACAATCGCAGAAGGCTATGCACCGTCACTGGCCGTATTCAGCAACCTGCTATTTATGGCGTACGCGGACGTAAATACCGGGAACCTCGATATCGCGTACTCCAACGACAACGGCGCGACATTCACGAGCCCAACGAATACCGGCATATCGATCGGCTCAACCAGTTCTCCGTCCATGACGGTTTGGAACAACAAACTATACGTTGCCTACACGAATCACTCGACCGGACAAGTCTATATAACCTATTCGTCCAATGGATCCAATTGGTCGAGTCCGCAGCCGGTAACATTTCTCAACGGTTCATTTACCGTTTCCACGACAAGCACAGTCGGTACGCTTAGGCGAGCGCCGGCGATCTACGGAATTGGGAGCTATCTGTACCTTTCCTTTGTGACGAATGTCTCGGGAACGAACAGCGCTATCATTGGATATACAGAAAACGGCGTCAATTTTGGAACCATGTTGTCGCTCTCCTCCTTTGTCCCAGTCAGCGATCCAACCATGACGGACTACAACGGAGAACTCGCCATTGTGTTCGGAGCCGGAAGTCACAATGTCCCGATCGTTTCTCTCGCCCGTACCGCGGACAGTCAATACGGATTTGCAATTCTCAGCAGCACAAACTCGAAGGCGGTTGAACTTGCCAATGATGCCGGCGCGGTGGAATTCAATGGCGCCCTATATATCTTTGGCCAGTCGTATTTCACGAGCGACGACAACCTGTGGGCGACAGCAACTTACAATGGTATTAACTTCGAGACCGAGCATAAATATGGCCAGGTGGTTTCCGGGGGCCCCGGGGTTGCAGTAATTAACGGAACGCTCGTTGAGGTCGCGAGGTCGAAATACAATAACAACATGTGGTCGTACCGTGCAACATATTGAGACACTAACAACATATTAGCGCTTTCTATACAGAGATGAGGTATCTGCGGGTGCCTCATCTCCAGTTTTTCTTGGAGAATGTAACGTCATGAAACAGTTCAGCCGTACCCAAAAGATTCTGGCATATGCAGGTGTTGTATTCATGGCTCTAATCCTGTGCATGCAAAACTTTGCGTCCGCTCAACAGATCACGGCCAGTCTCAACTCGACCTCGCCGAGTCGACATTCGTTTCTCCAAAATGCCGATGTATTTGGCGGGGGCTTTGCCCAGTTTACAAACGACCGCACCAACCATGCCCACGATTCCGGACAAGGCGCAAGCTTTTCTCCCGGCATTCTATTCAGATTTCATAAGTCGTACCGCTGGTGGCTTGGGTACGATGTGAACTATGGATACACACGATTTACCGAGCATTATTTCTCAGTTCAAGAGCCAAGACGTGGTGTATATGTATCGGTGCCTATTTCGTCCGTACAGGCCAATGCGAACGAGTTCACGGCAGCCTACCGAATCCAGGGGCACTCATTTTTCAAGGTCACACCCTATGCGGAAGGCGGGATCGGAGAAACGGTCTTTGTCCCGACCGGAAAATATATGAACATGCCTGGTTTTCGTCCCCAGCCGACGTTGGAAGTCTCCACGCAGCATCTTTTGACCGGAGTCTATGACGTCGGCCTGGATGCCCCGCATGTTATTTCAAACCATTTGGGAGCAAGACTTGAGTACCGTAGTTTGATCTATAACACGCCGGGTTTCCACGAATGGCGGGGCAACGATGTCTTGATGATCACGCAGGAGGCCGTGGGGGGCATGTACGTTAAGTTCTGACGCGCTCGCTGTGCCGCCGGTGGAGAATTCAGGCGGACGCCTCTTGTACCGGCCAAGACGGCGGTAAGATAGGGACAGCAGGCGGCTGGGCGATCGCTGCCGGGGCTTCGCAAGGGGCGCCGGGGGAGGAAAGTCCGAACTCCGCGGGGCAGTGTGCCGGATAACGTCCGGGACCGGAGCGTCAAGGCTCCGGGACGGCAAGTGCCACAGAGAAGATACCGCCACGTCCGCAAGGGCGGGGTAAGGGTGAAAAGGTGCGGTAAGAGCGCACCGCTCCGGCGGTAACGGCGGAGGCAGGGTAAACCCCACACGGAGCAAGACCAAATAGGCGGGGAGTTTGCGGCGCGAGCTGCCAACGCGTGCCGGCCCGGCGCGCCACCACCCGCGGGTAGGTCGCTGACGAGCGCGCGCAGTAATGCGCCGCCTAGAGGAATGATCGTCCTCGACAGAATTCGGCTTACAGGCCGCCTGCTGAAGTTTCGTGAACAAGCTGCGAACTTAGATTGAGTGAGACTCTGGGTGCCCCATCCTTCGCGTCGTTTGCGAAGGGTGGGATATGAATGACGGACGGCTATAATTTTCCCCGATGCCCACTGATCTACATCGATATTACGGCTCGAAGGACCTGCACTTTATCACCTGCAGTTGCTATCAACGCAAGCCTCTCCTCGACACAGCCGAACGGCGCGACCGATTCCTTGAAGTCCTCGAACAAACACGCGAGCAGTATCGATTCGCCATTACCGGATATGTGGTCATGCCGGAGCATTTCCATCTTCTTCTCAGCGAGCCGGAATGTGGCGATCTATCTACAGTGATGCAGGTGCTGAAACAGCGCTCTTCAAAAAGCTTCTGCGACAAAACCGAACGACAGTTGTGGCAGCCCCGATTCTACGATTTCAATGTCTGGATGGAAGAGAAAAGGATCGAGAGACTTCGCTACATCCATCGCAATCCAGTCGCGCGAGGGCTGGCAGACAAGCCGGACGAGTGGGTATGGAGCAGTTTCCGCGCATATGCATATCGGGAAAGAGGAGTCGTGCAAGTTGAGGGGTAATTCCATCCCACCCTTCGCAAAAGACGCGAAGGATGGGGCACCCCATATTTCCCCACAAAACCTGCCCTAATAAAGGCTGTGTAGCGTCGCGGTCTTCTCTGCCTGCGCGGTCAGTGAGCGATTTAAGAACTCGATCAGCGGAGTGGCCGCTCGGAAGCGGCTGACGATTTCTTTCTTCAGCGTTGGCTGCAAAGCGGTTTCCGCGGGCAGCGTGGCGGAGACTCCCCATTGCCGGCAGGCGATCAAGTCCATGGCGGGGTGATTTTTTGGGAAACCTTTCGGCGGGCGCAAAAGGCGCAGCCCATCAAACTCCGCCATCAGGGTGCGCAGGTTCCTCGCCTTTGCTAGCTTGCGGTATTCCATGTAGTGGTCCAGCAGATAGGTGCGGATGGCCAGCAACTGCTCCCGCTCCGGCATATACACGCCGGCGGCGATTACGAGTTCTTTTCCGGACAGATGGAAGTAGAAGCCGCCTCCGGATTTTTTCTCGAGGCCCTGGCGCGAGAACCACGCCGAGACGTGCTTCTTGTATGGCGTTTTGTCCGGCGAAAAGCGCGTGTCGCGATAGATGCGGAACATGCTTTTCGGCGCCGGGCGGATGTACTGGGGCGCGAAGCCGGCCAGTTCCCCGTTGATTTCCTCAATCAACGCCAGCATGGGTTCCTTCAACTCGCGTAGGTAAATGGGTTTGCGGGCTTCAAACCAGTCGCGGTTGTTGTTGCGCGCCAGACCGCGCAGAAATTTAATCGCCTCCGGGTGGAACTGGGTCGCCATAACTCTATTTTAATGCCGCGCATGGCGCTCCCGGGTTTGGGCGCGAGACCTGCCCGGGCTGAACGATACAATCGAACCAGAGCGATGGCTTTTACGGAACAATACGATCTCATCGTTGTGGGCGCAGGGCACGCGGGCTGCGAGGCGGCGATGGCCTCGGCGCGCATGGGGCTGCGGACAGCCCTGTTCGCGCTGAACCTGGACCTGATCGCGCAGATGTCCTGCAACCCGGCCGTTGGTGGCATCGCCAAGGGCCATCTGGTGCGCGAAGTGGACGCGCTGGGCGGGGTGATGGGCGAGGTGACGGATGCGGTGGGCATCCAGTTCCGCCTGCTGAATACCTCGCGCGGCCCGGCCGTGTGGTCACCGCGCGCGCAGTGCGACAAGCAGCAGTACCGCGTGAAGATGCGCGAGGTGTTGGAGTCGCAGTCGAACCTTTTTATCAAGCAGGCGGAAGTCGTCGATGTGGTGCTGGAGGAGTTGGACGGAAGGCGCACCGTTCGCGGCGTGAAACTGCGCGACGGCCGCATCGTGACTGCGGGCGCAACCGTCATCACCACCGGAACGTTTCTGAACGGGCTGATCCACTGCGGTGAAGAACATTATCCTGCGGGCCGTAGCGGAGAGCCGGCGGCGGTGCTGCTGGGTGAGTCGCTGAAGCGGCTCGGGCTGCGCAATTGCCGGCTGAAGACGGGAACGCCGCCGCGCATCGACGGCCGCACCATCGATTGGAACCAGTTTCAAGAACAGCCCGGCGATGCCGAGCCGACTCCGTTCAGCTTCCGCACCGAGTCCATCACGCGAACGCAGGTTCCCTGCCACATCGCGTTTACCACGCCGGAAACGCTGGCGATCATCCGCGAAAATGTGCACCGTTCGCCGATGTATTCCGGGCAGATTACGGCCGTCGGGCCGCGTTATTGTCCGTCGATCGAGGACAAAGTGGTGCGCTTTCCGGACAAGCTGCAGCACCAGCTTTTTCTGGAGCCGGAAGGGCTCAACACGCACGAGGTCTACATCAACGGCATGTCCACCTCGCTACCGATGGAGGTGCAGGCGGCCGTGCTGCACTCGATTCCGGGCCTGGAAAACGCGGAGATGCTGCGGCCGGGCTACGCCATCGAGTACGACGCCATCGACGCGACGGAACTGGACCATGCGCTGGCGGTCAAAAGCATTGCCGGACTCTATCTTGGTGGGCAGATCAACGGCACCTCCGGCTATGAGGAAGCGGCCTGCCAAGGGCTGATGGCCGGGATCAACGCGGCGCTGCATGTGAAAGGCGAGGCGATGTTCGCGCTCGACCGCAGCGAGGCATATACCGGCATTCTGATCGACGACCTGATCAGCAAGGGAACCAACGAACCCTATCGCATGTTTACCTCGCGGGCGGAATTTCGTCTGCATCTGCGCATCGACAATGCTGACCGGCGGCTGACTCCGTATGGGCGCAAGCTGGGGCTGATTGACGATGCCGCGTGGGTGGCGTTTGAGATCAAGCAGGCGCGCATGAATGCCCTGGCCAACCTGCTGGCGACGCGGAAGGCCAACCTGGCGCGGCTGGCCGCAGTATCGCCAGAGCTGGCGGCCAAGCTGAATGGAGCGGCGGGACAGACCTACGCCCAACTGATGAAGCGGCCGGAAATCACGATCGAGCGCCTCATGCCTCTTTTGCCGGATGAGATCGACGCGGCCAACGTCGAAATTCTCCGCGGCCTTCGCGACGCCATGGCTGGGGCCGCGATGCCCGCCCGACTGCGCAACGAATTGAAAGCGGTGGAGACGGAGATCAAATATGCCGGCTATCTTGACCAGCAGCGCAAGTCAATCGAACGGATGAAGGCAGCCGAGCACCGCGCGATTCCGGCCTGGTTCGACTACATGGCGGTCAGCGGACTGTCTCGCGAGATGCAGGAGAAGCTGCTGCGCGTGCGTCCGGCCACCATCGCGCACGCCGGGCGCATTCCCGGAGTGACGCCGGCGGCGCTCTCGCTGATCAATATCTATATCGAGATTCAAGGCCGCCGCCAGGCGGAAGCGGCCACCGCGTAATAGCGGTCTCGATTACTGTGGCTGGGAATCGTCGCTCGAGTGATGCAACCCCGGGAGATGAAATCCCAGATCGTGGTGCAAAGGCTTTTGCCGGTATTCCGCTTTCGACTTTTTCTTGTGCCGCCCGGTTGTTTCCGCCACCAGCGTGCGCTGCGAGTTGATGCACTCCCAGCTATTGCGCGCCCGAACGTACACCTGGCTGAACACGCCTTCCTGGTCTTTTGCCTTGGTCCGGCTCAAACGGCTGCCGTCAAAGTGGCGATCGTAGGTGCCGGTGACCACCGCCACGTCTCCCACTTCGCGCACATTGACGACCTTCTGCTCAAGCGAATAGCGGGGTGCATCGTGGGCCACCAGTTCGGAGATGACCTGGTCGCGAGTCTGGACCTCGCCTTTCTCGGAGATGTTGAGAAGCCGCGGCGCCAACACCAGTTCCAGCGCGTATTGGTCGCGCTGGCCAACCGCGTCGTCCCAGCGATCCACCACTTTCTGCAGATCGGCAACCCGCTGCGCCGCCGGCGAGGCGGCAGGGGCTTGAGTGGGTTCTGGAGTCAGTTGCGCGAGTGACATTCCCGGAAGTACCAACGTGGCGAGCAGGACGGGTCCGGCAAGGAAGCGGAAGGAAAAAGAGAGAAAGCGGCGCATCATCAATCGAAACTCCTCGGGTGCATTGCCGTCCCCGATCCACGGACACGGGTGGGCGGAAGCCAGTTGAAAATCGTCGCTGCCCCGGGGAAGGCGCAAACATGCGGCAAAGCACTCTTTCCATGATAGCGTGGGCGTGGATTCCGTGGGTTGGGACGGTACGGTGCGGAATCCGTCCTGCCCTTCGCAAATGCGCGAAGGATGGGCACCCGGCTTTCCTTCTATTTTTAGGGACGGCTTTTCCACGGCTTTGATCGGAATTCCGAAGCGCGGGAATTCTCCCGCATGGCTACACTGAGAAGCAATGGCCACGGCAACGCAAATTTCCCTGGAACACGGCCTCCCCGCCAGCGTCGAGGCCGAGCGGACGATTCTGGGCGCCATCCTGCTCGACAACGCCGCCCACAGCGAGGCGGCGGAGCGGCTGACGGCCGACGACTTTTCGCTCGACTCGCACCGCCGCATCTTCGCCCGCATGGGCGAGCTGATCGATGCCAACCGTGCCGTCGATATCATCACCCTGAGCGAGGAGCTGGACCGGCAGAAAGAGCTGGAGTCGATCGGCAGCCGCGCCTATCTCTTCAGCCTGACGGAAAATCTGCCGCGCCGGTTGAGCATTGAAGACTACGTCCGCATCGTCAAGGACAAGTCCATCCTGCGGCAGTTGATGGGCATCTGCCAGACCACGCAGGCACGCGCCGCCGACCAGAGCGAGGACGCGCTCGACGTGCTGAACGCCGCCGAGACCGCGCTGCTCGAGGTCTCCGAGCGCGGCGTGGGTCAGGGCTTCGCCGGCATTCCGGAGATCGTCCGCAATTCCTTTGGCTCAATCGACAACCTATATAAGGAAGGCCGCGAAGTCACCGGCCTGGCCACCCACTACGTCGAGTTCGACCGTATGACGAGCGGTCTGCAGGCCTCGGAATTGATCATCATCGCCGCCCGGCCATCGATGGGCAAGACGGCATGGGCCATCAACATTGCGGAAAACGCGGCCGTGCAGGACGGCAGGGTGGTGGGCGTGTTTTCGCTCGAAATGTCGAAGGAGGCGCTGTTGCGCCGCATGCTGGCATCGCAGTCGATGGTGAATATGCGCCACATCCAGACCGGCTTTCTGACCCGCGACGACCGCGACAAGCTGACCAACGGCCTGGAACGGCTGGCGGAAGCGAAGCTGTTCATCGACGACACCCCGGGAATTTCCCTGGCGGAGATGCGGGCCAAGGCGCGCCGATTGAAGCAGCAGGCGGGCGGACTGGATCTGATCGTCATTGACTATCTGCAATTGATGAGCGCCAGCGGCGGCGGGCCCAACAGCAAGCGCTATGAAAATCGCACCCAGGAAGTGTCCGCGATCTCGCGCGGCCTGAAGGCCCTGGCCAAGGAGATGAAGGTGCCGGTGGTTGCGCTGTCGCAGCTGAGCCGCGCCAGCGAGCAGCGCGGCGGCGACAAGAAGCCCATGCTGTCTGACCTGCGCGAGTCCGGGTCGATCGAACAGGATGCCGACGTGGTCGCCTTCATCCATCGCGACGCGTACTACAACCGCGATGAGGAAAACGACGAGGACAAGAATAAGGCGGAAATTATTATCGCCAAGCAGCGCAACGGCCCCACCGGTTCCGTGCACCTGATGTACATGCCGGAGTTCACCCGCTTTGAAAATCCTTACAAGGGCGACGATGCCGCCGTATCCGATTACTAGGGCGGAGATTTCCCGTTCGCGCCTCGTCGGAAATTTTTCCCGGCTGCGCGCGCTGGCCCAGCGCCTCTCCTCCGGCTGCGACTTGCTGGCGGTGGTGAAGGCCGACGCCTACGGCCATGGGGTTGCCCATTGCGCGCCCTGGCTGGCGGAGGCGGGCGCGCAATGGCTCGGCGTGACCAGCGTTGCCGAGGGTGTCCGAGTGCGACGGCTCTGTCCCGAGGCGCGCATCCTGGTGATGAGCGTCTTGATGCCGGAAGACGCCGCGGCACTGCTCGAAGCGCGGCTGACACCGACGGTGTGGACGCTCGAACATCTGGAAGCGCTGGCCCGCCCGGCCGCCTCTGAGTCCGGCAGTATTCCCATTCATCTGGAACTCGACACCGGAATGTCTCGTCAGGGTGTGAACGTGGACGAGTTGGCGCCCATCCTCGACCGGCTGCGCGCGATCCCCGCGTTGCGACTGGAGGGAGTCTTCACCCACTTCGCATCGCCGGAGATGCTGGAAGTGGAGCAGAATGCGCGGCAGATGGCCCGCTTTCAACAGGGGGTCGAGCGGATTGCCGCCGCCGGGTTTCATCCGCGATGGGTTCACGCCGGCAACTCCTCCACACTGCTCGCCCAGCGGGGGACAGAAGCGCTGGCGGCGCTGGCAAAACAGGTGGGCGCAACCGTGATGCTTCGCCCTGGAATCGCGCTCTACGGCTATGCCCTGCCCTTCACGCCTCTCCTGGGGATGCCGATTGAACTGGAGCCGGTGCTGGCCTGGAAGACCGCCATCGCATCGCTGCGCACAGTCCAGGCGGGAACGAAGATCGGCTATGGAGGCGCCTTCGTTGCGTCCTCTACGATGCGGCTGGCGCTGCTGCCGGTGGGCTATGCCGATGGCCTGAATCGCAAGCTGTCGAATCTCGGCCACGTGCTCATCGGCGGCGAAATTGCGCCGATTGTCGGTCGCATTTCGATGGACCTGACCATCGTCGACGTCAGCCATGTGGCAGGCGTGGCGACGGGCGAGGAAGTCATCCTCCTCGGCGAGCAAAACGGCCAGCGCATTACTGCGGACGATCACGCGCGCTGGGCGGAGACGATTTCCTATGAAATTCTCTGCGCGCTGGGCGTGCGGGTGCCGCGTGTCGCCGCCGATTGAACGCCGGATTCAGCTAGCATAAAAGCAATGCTGAGACAGTTGTACGGACGATGGATGTTCGCGTGGGAAACCAAGCTGACTACGCGGGACACCAACCGCATTGTGCGTCCGCTGGAGTGGGGCTTCGACTGGCTCGCGGACTGGATTGCGGAACGAAATCTGCCGATTCAGGACGCGATCCGCAGCGGCGATATGGCACAGTCGAAGGCTGCGATGCTGGCGATCAACCAGAGCATCGTCGCCGCACACGAGCAGTTCTACGGATACCGGACGCCCACGGATTTTCGCCTGGAAGAACGCCATCCCCAGCTTTACCCGACCAATGTGAGGCCGGAAACGCTGCGTCAGGACGCGCGGCTGAAGCAGCTCGCCGCACAGGGAAAATTGCCCACGGCGCAGTTCCTGCGCTTCACTTCGCCGGTGCGCACGCCCTACCCGGAGAACGACCAGGTGAATGCGCGCTGGTATCCGGCGCCGGCGAAACGACAGGCGGGCAAGCCGAAGCAGGCCATCGTCGTGATGCCGCAATGGAACGCCGACGCCTTCAGCCACAACGCGCTGTGTACGCTCTTCAACTGCTTCGGCATCTCGGCGCTGCGGCTGTCGAAGCCCTTCCACGACGTGCGCCGCCCGCCGGAGTTGGAACGCTCGGACTACGCCGTCAGCTCCAACATCGGCCGCACCATCACAGCGTGCCGGCAGGCAGTGGTGGATGTGCGGTGCTGTCTGGATTGGCTGGAACAGCAGGGGTATGAGCAGTTCGGCGTGCTCGGCACCAGCCTGGGCTCCTGCTATGCGTTTATCTCGAGCGCCCACGATGCGCGGCTGCGGGTGAACGCATTCAACCACGCCTCGCTGTGGATGGGCGATGTGGTGTGGACCGGCCAGAGCACCCGCCACGTGCGCGCCGCCTGCGAGGCCGCGGGGCTGACCCAGCAGGAACTCCGAATGCTGTGGAGCGGCGTCAGCCCGATGAGCTACGTGGACGAGTTCGCCGGAGCCGATGCGAAAGGCCAGCCGCTCGATCGCACACCGCCCTGGCCGAAAAAGCGCGTGCGGGTCATCTACGCACCGTACGATTTAACCTTCCTGCGAGAATTCTCCGAAGACGTCCTGCGCGAGTTCGCCAAGCGTGGGATGGACTGGGACGCCAAGGTTCTACCGTGTGGACACTACACCACCGGCGAAACTCCCTACAAATATATCGATGGCTGGTATTTGGGGAGTTTCGTCTATAACGCGTTTAAGGCGCCCGTACTCTGACTATGCAATCACTGGTAGGTCAACCCGTCGGAGCATATGCTTTTTATCTTGAGGCAAAAATCCACGTGAAGCGGCCACACATAAAGTTACGATCTTATCTGCATTCATTTGAACCAAAGCAAGTCATCGCAATTTCTGCCCTCATTGACGACCTCGATGACATTAGGAACCAGCACAGTGGCTATAGGCTATATGTCTATGAACTTCAAGGATGCCTTTCCTACGGTCTTTTGTTAGCCGCAGTATCCGTGAGCACAGGAATGCTTGAATTATTTATTCGAGACATGTGCATAGCGTACAGAGTTGCGTCCCTTCATGGTGGAGATATGAGCATGAGGGGGCGGATTGAGCGCGAGATTGAGAAAGACCCGACGATAAGCTTTCAAAAGATGTTGAAGGAGCTGGAGTTGTTCGCTGTGGTTGACTTTAAAGATATAAAGGACTTAACAAACTTTTATAGCCAAACACGAGTCCCATTTGCTCATGCATTGGTGCTCCGTATGACATCGTCCCCCTCTGAGATTGATGACGACTTTTTTCTCGATTACTTTGGCGGCGAAGCAAGAGGCCATAACTTAGAAGACAGATTGGAGCAGCGTGCGATCAAAGATGTTCAGTTCACAGTACGAATCATCCAGAAATATCTCCCATGGCTGAATAGGCGGTATAACCTGTAGACGCGACGACGACAGATACCCGGCCCGTTCACTTATGCGCCAAATTCTCGAAGTGTGTCGAAGGTGAACCATGTCGATCCCATATTCCCTACAAGGCGTTTTCCAGGCTCTCCCCGCAGATACGCAGGCCCTCGTCTGGCGGGACTATGGGGCACGCAGGAAGTCCGGACTGGTCGCCTACATTCTCTGGTTCTTCTTTGGCTTTCATTACCTGTACCTGGGCCGCATCGGAATCCAGATCATTTACTGGCTCACCGTCGGCGGCTTCGGCTTTTGGGCGTTCATCGATCTGTTTCGCATTCCCGGCATGGTCGAACGCAAGAATGAAGACATCCTGCGCGAGCTGATGGCTCACTATCAGTCGATCGGCGCGCGGTAGGACATACGAAACAGCTTCTCCCTCGGGAAATGAATATAGGCTCAAAACGGTAGAATGGGTGTCAGACCCCCGCGCACGCATGGCCGGTTTCGTTGGCCATAAATGCCATCGCGACACAGATCTCGTCGCAAACGACGCTTGTCGGCAGATAAAACCGGGGGAAATATAGAATAACTCATTTAATCTCATCGGTTTAAGCCTCTTCTGGTGTCTGCACAATCCTTCAACTTCTCTGCACAATCCTTCAACTTTCCTACACGATCCTCGAAAAATGCGGTTGCCTGCGGTAGCCGACGTCATCTCCATTCTCACGACATTTCCACGATAAAATCTGTTTATGACGAACGACCGTATGCGCCTGCCGCTGTCTGAAGCCGACCCGGAAATCTATGCCGCCGTGCAGCATGAAATTCAGCGCCAGCATGATGGCCTGGAGATGATCGCCTCAGAGAATTTTGTCTCGGAGGCGGTGCTGGAAGCCGCTGGGACGGTGTTCACCAACAAATACGCCGAGGGCTACCCGGGCAAGCGCTACTACGGCGGCTGCGAGTATGCCGACGTGGTGGAGACGCTGGCGCGCGACCGGGCCAAGCAGCTTTTCGGCGCGGAACACGCCAACGTGCAGCCGCACTCCGGCTCGCAGGCCAACGCCGCCGCCTACATGGCGATCATCCAGCCTGGCGATACCATTCTCGGCCTCGACCTGGCCATGGGCGGCCACCTGACGCACGGACACAAGCTGAATTTTTCCGGGAAGCTGTATCGCGTCGCGAGCTACGGCGTGCGCAGGGATACCGAGGTCATCGACTACGACGAGCTGGAGCAGATTGCCGTGCGTGAGAAGCCGAAGATGATCATCGGCGGCGGCAGCGCGTATCCGCGCACCTTCGACTTCCCCCGCATGAGACAGATTGCCGACAAGGTGGGCGCGTTTCTAGTGATCGATATGGCGCACTTCGCCGGACTGGTTGCCGGTGGCGCGCATCCTTCGCCGGTGCCGCACGCGCACATCGTGACCACCACCACGCACAAGACATTGCGCGGGCCGCGCGCCGGGCTGATTCTGTGCCGGCAGGACCTGGCGGCGAGCGTCGATCGGGCTGTGTTTCCGGGCCAGCAGGGCGGGCCGCTGGTGCACATCATGGCAGCCAAGGCGGTCGCTTTCAAGGAGGCGCTGCAGCCGGACTTCAAGCTGTATGCGGCGCAGGTGGTCGTCAACGCCAAGGCGCTGGCCGAATCCTTGATGGGCGAAGGCTACCGCGTAATTTCCGGCGGAACCGATACCCACCTGATGCTGGTCGATGTTTTCGGCAAGGGCATGCTGGGCAGCGAGGCGGAAGAGGCGCTGGGCGAAGCCGGCATCACCGTGAACAAGAACGCCATTCCCTTCGACACCAATCCCCCGCTAAGGCCCAGCGGCATTCGCGTGGGCACGCCGGCGCTGACCACGCGCGGCATGAGAGAAGCGGAGATGCGCACGATCGGCCGCTGGATTGTCGAAGCGCTGGAGCATCGCGCCGATTCAGCACGTCTGGCGAAGATACGCGGCCAAGTGCTGGAGATGGCGGAACAGTTTCCGCTGTACGGATGGCTGCGGGAGCCGGTCGGCGCGGCCGTTCGATAAGCGCGCCCATGGATTCGGCCCCTTCTGAAGCGAACCAAGGATCCAGGCAGTCCAGAATCCAATAACTCGTTCCACCCTTTACAATTCAATTCGAGTCGATACGGAGGCGGGGGATGGTATACGACGTGTGGCCGGTGCTGTTGGTGGCACTTTGTCTCGGCGCGCTGACGGGCCTGCGTGCGTTTACACCCATCACGGTTCTGGTTTGGGCGCTGCATATCTTCAATCTTCGAATCCTCGGCAGCCCGCTCTACTTCCTGCACTCCATGGCCGCCATCGTGATCCTGACCATCCTCGCCATCGGGGAGTTGATTGCCGACAAGCTGCCGTCTACACCCAGCCGACTGAAAATTCCCGGCCTGGTCGGGCGGGTGTTCTTCGGCTGCGTCTGCGGCGTGGTCGCCGGACAGGTATGGGGGGCAAGCTGGCAGGCCTCTGCCGCGGCGGGGCTGATCGGGGCTCTGATCGGAGCGGTGGCGGGATATGAAATCCGCAAGGGCTGGGTGCAAAGCCTGCACTGGCATGACCTGCCCGTCGCCCTGATTGAAGATGCGGTCGCCATCGGCGGCAGCATCCTGGTGATTGCCCGGGCGATGTTTCTTTCCTATCGCTAGAGCTGTTTTCCTATTACTGTGCGGTTGAAATCTTGTCGAAGTACCGTTTTCCTTGAGGAAAAACGGCGTCGAGATCGTCGCTTCGGTCTACACCGACAGGAAAACAGCTTTAGCGTTCGATCCTGATCAGCGCCAGCCCGGTTTCCGGGTCGAACTGCTTGCGCAGGTGCGCGGGACTCTCGGTCAGAATCAGTTCGCACGTCGGCCGAACCACGGCTTCCATGAGATGCCCGCCATGCGCCGTGCCGTCCCTGCGGCCGATGACCATGTGGGCGTGGACCTGCGGCTTTCCGTCGGAGATAGCGACGTCTCCGATCAGCGAAAGCAACTCCACCTGCTCGTCCAACTCGGCGGCAACCCGATACTGCTTGGTTTCCCAGTCGAACCAGCCCACTTTGGTGTGGGAGAGCGCTCCGATGGCTTTGAAGCTGCTGCCCTTCAGCTTTTGCTCCGTGGCGAAACGCTTGAGTCCGGTCAAAATCTCATCCCCGGTGTTGAAGATCACCGCAAAGGTTTTGGGCTCATTGGATATCTGCTGGAAACGCATGGTCTACCCCCATGCTGTTGGATGCGTGCCGGAGCAATCCCCGGAGAAAGCTCCCCCGGATCGGAGTTGCGAAGGCGTTTGATCCCATCATTTGCATCCCTATCGAGAACGGCACAACTTTTTTCCCCGGCCGGAGTTCTTAGTGGTAGCGGGAGTTCGAACGCCTCGATCATCCGCAGCGCTCGCCGCACGGTTTTTGAAATGGAGGTTCAACATGCGTTCTTTACGGTATCTCGCTCTACTCGCCATTTTCCTTGTTCCGGCCGCATATTCGCACGCGCAGGTTTCCTTTGGATTCGGCTACAACGCTCCCGCCTACGGCGGCTATTATGCGCCGTACGGCTATGGCGGCGGGTATGGTGGCGGCTATGGCGGCGGCGGGTATGGCTATGGCTACGGCCCTCCCTCATGCGCTTACGGCTACTACAACGCCTATCCGTATGCCTGCGCCCCTTATGGATACTACGGTCCGCAATGGTTCTCTAACGGCATCTTTATCGGAGCCGGACCCTGGTATGGCCGCGGCTGGTATGGACGCGGATATCGCGGCGGCTACGGCTATCGCGGTGGGTACCGGGGCGGCTATGGATACCGCGGGGGCTATGGATATCGCGGCGGCCGCGGATATCACGGAAGAGCCTATGCTCACGGCGGATATGCCGGTGGTGGCGGGTACCGCGGCGGATTCCACGGCGGCGCAAGGGGTGGCTTCCACGGTGGTGGCGGATACCACGGCGGTGGTGGACATGGCGGCGGTGGCTTCCACGGCGGTGGTGGACATGGCGGCGGTGGCTTCCACGGCGGCGGTGGACATGGCGGCGGCGGCGGACACGGAGGTCGCCGATAGGTTCCTGCTCAAGAACCAATCTTCCTCCCAAGCGGTTGCCGGCATTTGTCGGCAGCCGCTTTCTTTTTGTGCTGGCCCGGCGCCCCGTCCTTGGTGTTGTTCGGGGAGGGTGGGATCTGCCGCCGATCGGTCCGGCTCTGCCGCACGGAATCGTATAATCGCCAGATGGAACGATCTCCGCTGGTTGGCGTGGTGATGGGCAGTCGAAGCGATTATGGGACCCTTCAGCCCGCCATAGAAATCCTAAGTGAGTTCCAGGTTCCGCATGAGGCGCGGATCGTCTCCGCCCATCGCACGCCGGACTGGCTGTTCGAGTATGCAACCGACGCTGAACAACGCGGCCTGCGGATACTGATTGCGGGAGCGGGCGGCGCGGCGCACCTGCCGGGAATGCTGGCGGCGAAGACCCATCTTCCGGTGCTGGGCGTGCCGATTCCGGCGACGATGCTTGCCGGCGTGGATTCCCTGCTTTCCATTGTGCAAATGCCCAGAGGCGTGCCCGTCGCCACTCTGGCCATCGGCCAGCCCGGCGCGGCGAATGCCGCGCTGCTGGCCATCTCCATTCTCGCGCTCAACGACCGCGCTTTGCGCGACCGGCTCTGCGCCTGGCGCGAAGCCCGCAGGCAGGAAGTGATGTCGCAAACTCTGCCGACAGGGCCGGAATAATGCCCGCAGCGCAGCACAAGGTCATCCTGCCCGGCGCAACCCTCGGCATACTGGGCGGCGGGCAACTGGGTCGCATGGTGGCCATGGCGGCCCGCTCGTTCGGCTACCGCATCCAGGTGCTCGATCCCGATCCATCCTGTCCGGCGCGCTTTGTCGTCGATGCGTGCTTTGAGGCGGCATGGAACGATGCCCGCGCCGCCGCCAACCTGGCGCGCGGCTGCGATGTGGTCACGCTGGAGATCGAACAGATTTCCATCGCTGCCCTGGAAGCCGCGGAGCAGTATGCGCCAGTGCGTCCCAGCTCAAAAATGCTGGCCGTCATTCAGGACCGCATCCTGCAGAAGGACTGGCTGGCGACGCATGGGCTGCCGGTCGGCGAGTATCGCACCGCTGAGGACGCCGCGCAATTCCGGTCTGCGGTGCATGATTTGGGCGGACGCTGCTTTGTCAAGAGCGCTCGCGGCGGCTACGACGGCCGTAGCCAGGAGAAGCTCGGCTTCGAGCGGGCGGCCGACGCTGACGCCATTGACGCATCATGGAAGTCGCTCGGAGAGCGGCCTGTGGTTATCGAACAGGCCATCGATCTGGAGATGGAAATCTCCGTCATGGTGGCGCGCTCGCCGCGCGGAGAAATCAAGACCTATCCTGCCGCCCAGAATCATCATGAGCGACAGATTCTGGTATGGAGCGCGATCCCGGCGAGCATCCCGCCGGCAATCGCCGGTCAGGCCCGCGATATCGCTTTTTCGATCGCCGAGGATTTTCAGCTTGAGGGCCTGCTTGCTGTCGAGATGTTTCTTGCCAAGGACGGCAGCCTGCTGGTGAATGAACTCGCGCCGCGCCCGCACAACAGCTATCACGCCAGCGAACGCGCCTCGACCACCAGCCAGTTCGAGCAGGCCGTACGCGCCGTCTGCAACCTGCCGCTCGGCGAGGTGGACATGGTCCAGCCTGCCGCCATCGTCAACCTGCTGGGCGAAGTGTGGCTGGACGCGGACGTGGAAACCGGGCCGCGCTTCGATCGCGCCCTGACTGTTCCCGGCGTGCGGCTGCATCTGTATGAGAAGCACCAGCCCAGGCGGGGAAGAAAGATGGGCCACTTGTCCGCCGTCGGCAAGACCGCGGACGAGGCCGTCCGATCTGTGATCGAGGCGAAATCGAAATTGTAACCGTCGATATTACCTATGATTCGCTCCACTGCAGGCAAGGCAGTTAGAGCGAACGCACCAAAAATCTTAGAGGCTGGCAAATTGCCGGCCTCTAAGATTGGAAACAAGCAGGAATCGTCAGCCGATATCGCCGTCCCAGTTTTCCAGCGTCTTCTTCAACTCCGCCATGAATCTCCCGGCGTCGGCGCCATCGATGATCCGATGATCGAAGCCCAGCGTCAACCGGATGACGTTACGAACGGCAATCGAGTCGTTGCCGTCGGCATCGGTGACCACGGTCGGCTCCTTGAACAGGCCGCCCACGCCCAGAATCGCCGACTCTGGCTGGTTGATGACCGGGGTTCCGAACTGCTCTCCGAAAATTCCCGGATTTGTGATGGTAAAGGTGCTGCCCGAGGCCTCGTCCGGCTTCAGCTTCTTGCCGCGTGCCCGGGCCGCCAGGTCGGCGATCGCGCGCGCGATTCCCAGGAAGCTGCGCTCCTCAGCCTGCTTGATCACCGGCACGATCAGACCCCAGTCGAGCGCCACCGCGATGCCAAGATTGATGTTCGCGTGGTACCGGATGGCGTTGTCTTCCATGGACGCATTGACGATCGGCATCTTGCGCAGACAGGCAACCACGGCGGTTGCAATAAACGGCATGTAAGTGAGCTTGACGCCGTTGCGCTGCTCGTACTTCGCCTTTTCCCGTTCGCGGATACGCGCGATCTTTGTCATATCCACTTTGAAAACGGAGTGGACATGGGCGCTGGTGTGCTTCGATTCCACCATGCGTTGGGCGATGATCGCACGCATTTTGCTGAGCGGAACCAATTGGCCGGGCGTGGGTGCGCCGACGGTCGCGGATGGTGCCGCCCCCGCGGTCTGCGGGGCAGGCGACGCCGCTTTTGCGGCGGCTGGCGCGGCGGCCGATCCCGTGCCGTGCTGGCTGAGATAGCCCAGAGCATCGTCCTTGGTAATGCGGCCCCCGTTGCCGGATCCGCTGATCTTCGACAAATCGAGCTGATTGTCCTTCGCGATGCGGCGAACCAGCGGCGAGGAGCGAATCCGGCCTCCGGTACCGGCGCTCGCGCCGGCAGAATCCGGGGCACTCGACGGAGTCGCCTTCTTTTCCGCAGCCGCCGGCGCAGCCTTGGCGGGTGCGGCCGCTTTGGCGGGCGCGGGTGCGGCGCTGCCGCCTGCCGTTCCGCCGATCACGGCCACCACGGTATTGATCTCGACTGTGGTTCCCTCCGCAACCTTAATCTCGGTCAATACGCCAGCGGCCGGCGCGGGAATCTCAGCATCCACCTTGTCGGTGGAAATCTCAAACAGCGGTTCGTCGCGCTGTACAGTGTCGCCGGCTTTTTTCAGCCACTTCGTGATCGTCCCCTCGAAGATCGACTCGCCCATCTGCGGCATGACGACGTTTGTGCCGCCGGTCACACCGCCGGTCGAGTCCGCCGGCGACTCCCCGACCCCTTCCGGCTCCACGTTATCCGGATCGCCATCGGCGGGAGGCGGCGTAGGTTCTGCCTTGGACGCGGATGCCGAACCCGGCGCGGCGGCCGACTCCTTCTTTTTCTCCGGAGCCGAAGCTGCGGCCGTCGACTTCGCTTCCTTTGCCGCGTCGACGGTAACGCCGCCGGCGGCTGCAACAGCGCTGCCCGCCTCGCCAATCACCGCAACCACGGTGTTGATCTCGACTGTGGTTCCCTCCGCAACCTTAATCTCGGTCAATACGCCAGCGGCCGGCGCGGGAATCTCCGCATCCACTTTGTCGGTAGAAATCTCGAATAGAGGTTCGTCCCGCTGGACGGTGTCGCCGGTTTTTTTCAGCCACTTCGTGATCGTTCCCTCGAAGATCGACTCGCCCATCTGCGGCATCACTACGTTCGTTGGCATGAATTCCTTTCCCACTTTCGTTCAAACTGCTCTCGGTTCAACCGCGGAGAATCTCCAGCGAAGCTGTTGCTCAATACTTGACCAGCCTGCGCGCCTCGCGGACCACATCCTCCACCTGCGGCAGAAACGCCTTTTCGAGCGGCGGAGAAAACGGCACGGGTGCATCCATTGCGGTAATCCGCACAATCGGCGCGTCCAGAGAATCGAACGCCTCTTCGTTGATGATCGCCGCAATCTCCCCGGCAATGCCGCCCGTCTTTGTGTCTTCGTGCAGCACAATCACCCGGTTGGTTTTCTCGACGGTTGCGCGAATCGCGTCGTGGTCGAGCGGCAGCAGCGTGCGCAGATCGAGAATTTCGAGCTCGATCCCTTCCTTCGCCAGGATTTCCGCCGCTTCCTGAGCCACATACACCATCGCGGCGTAGGTGATGACGGACAGACTGTGGCCCTTGCGATGTACTCGCGCCTTGCCGATCTCAACCGTGTAGTCTTCCTCCGGCAGCTCTTCTTTCACGCGGCGATACAGAAACTTGTGCTCAAAAAACAGCACTGGATTGTTGTCGCGGATCGAGGACTTGATCAGTCCCTTGGCGTCGCGCGCGGTTGCCGGCGCAATCACTTTCAAGCCGGGCGTATGGACGTAAAACATCTCCGGGTTCTGGGAGTGAAACGGTCCGCCGCTGACGCCGCCGCCGGAGGGCCCGCGCAGCACCAGCGGCGCCGGAGCGCCCCAGCGCCAGTTCGACTTGGCCAGGATCTGCACGATCTGTGAGTGAGCGGAGCTGATGAAGTCCATGAACTGGAACTCGCCCACCGGTCGCAGGCCAGTCAGGGACGCGCCATAGACCGCGCTGGCAATCGCCATTTCGGAGATCGGCGTATCGACAACCCGTTCCACGCCAAACTTATGGACAAATCCTTCAGTAACCTTGAACGCGCCACCATAGACGCCGACATCTTCGCCCATCACAAAGACGCGGTTGTCGCGCTCCATCTCTTCCCAGATTCCCTGCCGGATTGCTTCCAGATATGTAACCGCAGCCATTCGATTCACTTTCCGAGTAGATGTAACTACGACTGTTTCTAATAAGAATATTGGTTTGGAAAAAAATGCAAATGCCGCGCTTACTTATAGTGCCCCGGGGCGCTCGACTCCGCCAACTTGCGGTTCCGGTTGGCCTGCTTGACCCGCACCTCGCCGTACTTGACCGGAATCTCAACTGAGTTGTCGCAATACACATCGGTTCCGGCCTCTTCCGGCTGCGGCATGGGCGCGGCCTCCGCGATGGCCCGTTCCTCATCGACAAAGCGCTGCACTTCCTTGTGCAACTCCTTCATCTGGGTCTCCGTCATCCAGCCGGTTTCCTTCATGTAGTTTTCCATGCGGAGGATCGGATCGCGCCGGTTCCAGAACTCTTTCACTTCCTTGGGAACGTAGACCGCCGGATCGTGCATGGCGTGGCCCTTCATGCGCATCAGCTTGGCTTCAATGATGGAGGCTCCCTCACCGCGATGCGCCCGCGCCACCGCTTCATGCGATGCGTCGTAGACCTGGTTGGCGTCGGTGCCATCCACAATCACACCCGGAACCCCATAGCCGATGGCGCGGTTCGCCAGGTCCTTGCAGGCAAACTGCAACTCGACCGGCGTGGAGTAGGCCCAGGAATTGTGCTCGACCAGCAGCACCACGCCCAGCCGCTGCACGGCGGCAAAGTTGAATCCCTCATAGGTTGGCCCGGTCGACTGCCCGCCGTCGCCGATATAACCCATACAGGCGATCTCCTTGCCCTGCAGCCGCGCGCCCAACGCCACACCTGCCAGCACGGAAATCGAATCGCCCAGGTGAGAAATCGGCGCGATGACATTCAACTCCTTGGGGTCGCCATAATGCGAGCCCGAGTCGCGGCCCTTGGTCGGCGACGCGCCCTTGCCCATGTACTGCATCATGGTGGCTCGCGGCTGGTAACCCTTGACGATCATCGAACCCTGGTTGCGAATCATCGGGCCCAGCCAGTCGTCCTTCTCCAGCGCATAGGCGGAGGCCACGGATGTCGCCTCCTGCCCCAGGCTCAGATAGAGCCCACCAATCACCTTCGACTGCTTGTACATGCTTTCGAGCGCGGCTTCCATGCGCCGATTGACGATCATGTAGCGGAAAACCTCGATCGTCTGCTCTTTGCTCAGGTACTTCGACGGCCGCATCGGCGGCGCCGGCGTTTTGGTATCGCCCACAACTTTATAGCGATATTCGCCGTCGACCCAGTCGTTCTCGATGTGAAAGGGCGGCTGCTCCAGCCGCCAATCCGGAATGCCGAATGGGTTTTTTCCCACTGGCGGCTGGACGGCTTTCGGGACCGCGGAGGACGTGGCTTTGGCTCCGTTGGCATGCTGCGCCTTCGGCTCAGAAGAGGAGGTCTGGGGAGGAGCTTCTATTTTCCTGGTAGGCATGGACGCGATTTCCCGATGATTGGCACCAAACTCATTATTCTATATGACCTCTTCGGTCTGGAAAAACAGCAGGCGCGACGAGCACCGCCGCGCGATGAGAAATCTGGAGCCGGTCAAGGTATTCCGGCAGCATTCCCGGTGAGATCCTCGATTGAGTCCACCCATAGTATCTGCCGCCCAAACACACGGCCGAAGTCGCGCGAGAGTGCGTACATCGCCTGCTCCATGGTCGGCATGGAGGCGTTGCCGCGACCAAGCTCTTCCTCCAGGCTGGTGACAGCGGCATCGGCAATCCCGCAGGGCACGATCCATTGGAAATCCCGCAGATCGGTGGTCAGATTCCACGCAAACCCGTGCGACGTGACCCCGCGCGAAATATGAACGCCAATCGCGGCGATCTTTTTCGCCGGAATCGATCCGCCGGGAACCGTCCACACCCCGGTGCGCCCACAGATGCGCTCCGTCAGGACGCCATACTCCCCGCAGGTGCGGATGAGCGCCTCTTCCAGCGCGCGGACATACTCGACCGCGCCCAGGTGCGGCCCGCGCTTGCCGGGAAACTCCCCGCGCAGGTCGAGGATGGGATAGCCGACGATCTGACCGGGCCCGTGATACGTCACATCGCCGCCGCGGTTGATCTCATGCACGGCGACGCCGCGCCGGCGCAGCTCTTCATCGCTGGCCAGAATGTTCTCGCGGTGCGCATTCCGTCCCAGCGTCAGCACCGGCGGATGCTCGAGCAGCAGCAGCACATCGCCGATTCTTTCCTGCTGCCGCAGCTCGACCACGTGGCGCTGCAGATCGAGGGCCGCGGCATATTCTACCCGTCCCAGATGGATCAGATGCAGTAGGGCGGCCACGTTACGCTGCTTCCATCGCGCTGAGGCGCGCCCGAAAGCGAAGCCGAACATAATCCGCCGTCCAGTTGCCGTCGCTGTCCAACAGAGCCGGTTTCAGATGATTCAGCGTTTCGCTCAATACAGCTTCGCGAAGATGTTCTGGAATGGCATCGAGCAGCCCGCGGCGGAACACCGTCAGCCACGTCCGCATTCCGCTCGGCAGGGGCGTTGGACGGGGAACCAGCTCCATCGCCTCCACCACAAACCCATGCCCGATCAGCAGCCGGCGATACTCCGCAACCGTGGGAAAGTAATTGTCGTCCAACATCAGATCGGCCAGACCGCGATGGTCCAGCGCGGCGTGCAAAGCGACCCGGATGGCCGCGATATTTCCATGGCCGCCCATTTCCGCCACAAACCGTCCGCCTGGTTTCAGGGCCTGCGCAACGCCGTTCAGGAGGGCAGCGTGGTCGTGAATCCAATGCAGGGCGGCGTTGGAAAACACCGCGTCGAACTGCCGCTGGAACTGCAGTTTCGTCGCATCCAGCACCTCGGCGTTCACGCCGCGTTTCCGGGCCGCTTCCACCATGGCTGAGGAGGCGTCGATGCCCCGGACGCTGGCTCCACGCTGCGCGATTTGGGCGGTCAGCACGCCATCGCCGCAGCCAATGTCCAGGATTTCTTCGCCGGGCTTTGGATCGAGCCACGCCAGAATGCTGGCGCCCAGGTCAGTAACAAACCGTCCATGCGCTGAATACGCGGAGGCGTCCCATATCTGGGGCCCGGGAGTGGGTGTTCTATCCATCTGTTCGGACATTCGCTTCCGTGTTGCAGGCCCGGCAGACCGCCAGGCCCTATCAACCGATTCGGGGATTAGGCATTAATCGCCATGTTTTCCACGCTGCCAAAGGCGTCCAGCATGGCCTCGGCCAGGGTGGGATGGGCATGGATGGTAAACATCATTTCCTCGACGGTTGCTTCCAACTCGAGCGCGGTCACCGCTTCTGCAATCAGCTCTGTGGCCTGCGGGCCGATGATATGGACGCCGAGAATCTCGCCATATTTTGCGTCCGCGACGACCTTCACAAAGCCCTCATGCGAGTCCACGATGGAAGCCTTGGAGTTGGCCGAAAAGGGAAATTTGCCCACCTTCAACGTGTAGCCTTTCTCCTTCGCCGCGGCCTCGGTAAGGCCCACGCTGCCAATCTGGGGCTCGCAGTAGGTGCAGGCCGGCACGCGGTCGCGCCGCACCGGTCGAGCATATTTTCCGGCGATCTTCGCCGCCACCACCATGCCGGCCATGGAACCGGTATGCGCCAACTGCGGCAGCCCTGCGACGATATCGCCGATGGCGTACACGCCCGGCTCCTCGGTCTGCATCCATTCGTTTACCTTGATGAAGCCTCGCTCCGGCTTAATCTTCGTCTTCTCCAGGCCCACGTTGTCCGTCCGCGGTGCGCGCCCCACGGCGATCAAAACTTTCTCCGCCTCCTTCACCATCGGCTTGCCGTCGGAGCCGGTAATGGTGACCTTGACGCCATCCTTGGTCTTCTCCAGCTTCTCGAACTTCGCGCCGACAAACGTCTCAATTCCGCGCTTGCGGAAGGCCCGCGCCAGCTCTTTGCTCACGTCTTCATCTTCATTTGGCACCAGCCGCGGCAGATATTCCACCAGCGTGATTTCAGACCCGAAGCTCTTGAAGATCGACCCAAACTCCACACCGACCGCGCCCGCGCCAATCACAATCAGGGATTTTGGAATGGCGTTGATCGAGAGCATTTCGACATTCGTCAGCACGCGCGAGTCCGGCTCCAGTCCGGGCAACATGCGCGCGTCCGATCCGGTCGCCAGAACGACATTTTTCGCCTTGACAAAGCTGCGCTCGCCATCCGCGCCGCCACCGCCCTCGGTGTACACCTCGACGGAATGGACGCCGTCCTTGGCGGGGCCGGTGAGCCGTCCGTGGCCCTCGTAGACGTTCACCTTATTCTTCTTCATCAGGAAGGTCAGGCCCTTGGTGTGCTTGGCGATGATCTCGTTCTTGCGCTTGATAATCGCGCCCCAGTTCAACTTGCCCGCGCCCAGGCCCTCGATGCCGTAGGCCTCAGCATTCTTGAGGTGGTCGTAGACTTCCGCATTGAAGAGCAAGGATTTGGTCGGGACGCAGCCCACATGCAGGCAGGTGCCGCCCAGCTTGCTTTCCTTTTCGATGAGGGCGACCTTTAGGCCATACTGCCCGGCGCGAATGGCCGCCGTGTAGCCGGCTGGCCCGCCGCCAATGATGGCCACGTCATAAATCGTCTCTGCCAAGGGATTCTCCGTTCTGTTAAGAGGGTAGGTTTTAGATGCGAGCAGAACCCAGCTCGACCCAAACAGATGATTTTACGGGATAGAGCGGATAGAGGCGAATATCGCCCAAAGTCCTGACACTGCGAAGGCTTTGAGCTAAATGCTACCTGTGGTGATCACGCGGGAGCGCAATCCTGGAAGTAAAGTAGGCAAAACGAGAGGATAAGTGCTCCGCATATCGATTCCATCCAATTGATTGAGGGTGCCTTTGATCGGCACTCCGAGGCGAAGGGCAAGATTCAAGACTATAGATATAGACTCCACAATCCTTTGTAGGAAGCGGCTCGCCACAGAGAACCCAAAGGTGGGCACCTCCCCGCGACATTTCGAGGCGGCTTCGACGCCATCTTCTTTCAATTCCAGCTTGAGGGCAGCCAGGTCTCGATGCGACCGCTGGTAGTCTGCGTCGATCGCCACCCATTTGGAACATTGGGTCTCCGGATTGATAGCATAGAGGCCGATCCAAAACAGAAATTCCGTCAGTGGAGACGATGCGCAGGCGCTTCACGGTTTAATGTGGCGTGGGCGATGAGCCGGCACCGAGGTGTTGGGCCCACGCCTTCCAGCCGGGATTGATCGTCTCCAATTTGTCGAGGACCTGCGCATTGTCGAGCTTCGGACCGCCCGAAGAAAAGTCCTTTCTGATCTTATCGAGAAAGCCCGGGCCTTCCTGCGGATAGATTGCAAGCGCCCGCTTGCCGAACGCGGATTGATACCAGCCATAGTTCCCTGGCTCTTTGCTTACCAACTCATGATAGTTCGTCTCGAAATAGTCGAGCGAAGTATGAGCATGCGTGAGATTCAGGAAGTCAACCCTCCACATCATCTCCATCCCCAGCGCATACTTCGGATACCCGGCGTTGAGATAAACGTAAGCGGTGTAGGTGGCTAAAAACTCGTCGAACCAGCGGGTCTGGGGGTCGATGCCAAGCTGCCGGATGATGGAATGTCCGATCTCATGAGCGCCAATTCCGTCGCCACCCTCAATCTTCAGTGTCTCCAATGTCTCTCCGCTGACACGCACGCGCCGAAGAAGCTCCGGATCGAGATCCACCTTTTCCGAAGAAAATCCAGGCACACTGTGCCAATCGGACGGCATGACGAAGATATAAGGAGGCTTTCTGCTCATGGAGGGCATCCCGTAAGGAAGGCCGCGCGCTACTTTGGGCCATTGCTCCGGAGTGAGTACGGCCATCGTAATGGGCGCGAAAACCACACCAAACTGCTCGTGGAAAAAGTGCATTTCCCCGGAGAGCATGCCTTGCAAAAATTGCGCGCGCGCCTTCTGGCCCGGACTATAGAACGTCGGCATGACACCCGGGAGAGAGGGGTCGTTCAGAGCGGCCAGCCGCGCCTGACGCCCCAGGCTTCCAGCATTGGGCCGCTGGGCATTGGACTGCTGGCCGAGGGCAGGCATCGAAAACCCCAGGGCGCACAGGGCAACCGCGATGACGAAGCTGAAACCGGCTTTCAGAATAGAGAAGCAGCCAGAAGGAAGAATCTTCATGCTCAGGATTGTACGACTTGAATTCTCGAGCGTTACGCGGCATCTTTGTTGTGCGGCGCAATGCTCGCCACAATCTTGCGATTCGCGTTCTCCGCCTCGCGTAGCTCATAGGACGACTGCATGTTCATCCAGAATTGTGCGGTGGTGCCGAAATAGCGTCCCAGACGAAGCGCCGTATCGGCGGTAATCGCCCGACGCTCCAGCACAATCTCATTCAGACGAGAGCGCGTCAGCTTCAATTCTTTCGCCAGAGCATTGACGCTCAGGCCGAGCGGCTTCATATATTCCTCGCGCAGAATCTCTCCGGGATGGCTGTCCCATCCCCAGACTGCGTTCGCTTTTTTCGTGTGGCTGGTCACTGAAGCTCCCTTCCGCTGTGAGAGTCTATTACATCGCCCAGTTCTGCACTTTCAATCCAGGCACACGCTTGAATTCGCGTTCGTTGTTGGTGACCAATATCAGATCGGCGGCTTTGGCGTGCGCGGCAATCCAAAGATCGTTGTTGCCGATCGTTTCTCCATGCACTTCCAGATACCTGCGAATCGTGCCGTACGTCTGCGCCGCATTTTCCGGCAGCGGCAGGACCGGAATCAACGTCGCCAATTCTTCCAGCTGCTCAAGCGCACGCGCACGATGCTGGCTTTTCTCCGCGCCGTAGAGCAGTTCACCGCTGGTGATGACGGAAATCGCCGCCTCTCCCGGCTTCAGCCGTTCAAAGCGGGCCAGCACTTCGGGCGGCCGATGGCGGCGAATATAGATGCAGATGTTGGTATCGAGCAGATACCGGGCGGTCATTCCAACCCTTCGCGCCGCTGGGGCGGAGCGTCCTCGCGGCTGTCGGCCAAAACGTCCTCCGGCAGCTCCGTCAGAAGCTCGAAAGCCCGCGCCATAGGCCGGGCAATTTCACGCAAAACCAGCTCGTCGCCGCGCCGAAAAATCTCCACTTCCTTGCTGCGGACGCGAAACTGCTTCGGCAACCGTACCGCCTGACTGTTTCCGGACTGAAAAACGCGCGCTTTCGTCATCGTCGCCACCCGAGGTGTATACATCAAAGTATATCCTAGGAGACAGGCGACAGTATCGCCAAATTCAGGCATTACACCGGCGAAAGTGGCTCCATCGGCTTGCCGGTCACGCGGATTTTCGAACCGCTGAAACCGAAGTAGCAGATGTAGACATAGCATGCGGCGGCTACCACGAAGGCGTGATGAATGCCGATGTGGTCGGCGACGAAACCCTGCAGCAACGGCAGCAGCGCGCCGCCCAGGACGCCGAAAACCAGCATGCTTGAGCCGATGTTGGTCAGCGGACCCAGTCCGGCCAGCCCCAGCGCGAAGATGTTGGGCCACATGATGGAGTCGAACAGGCCCACCAGAATGATGGTCCACATGGCGACGGCGCCAAACGTCAACATGGAGGTGACCACCAGGCCGAAGGCGACAATCGTCGCCACCCCCAGCACCGGCCCCGCGGCCAGCTTCTGCGTGATGCCGGCGCCGAAGACGCGGCCCACCATCAGGCCACCCCAATAAAACGCAACATAGAGCGCCGCCGCCTTTTCCGTCATGTTGCCGATGTAGGGCTGGCTCAGATAGTTGACCAGGAAGCTGCCGACAGAAACCTCCGCGCCAACATAGAGAAATATCCCCACCACGGCCAGCAGCAGATGGCGCTGATGCCAGATGCTGGGAAGATGCTCGCCTTGCGTGCCGCCGTGGTGCCGGTGCAGGCGGATGGCCGGCAGCTTGTAGAGAGCCATGGCGATGGCAAACAAAATCAGGATCGCCGCGATGATCGAGTAGGGCAGCTTCACCACGTCCGCCTGGGCCACCTGGTAGGCGTGGTTGGCCGCCGGGGTGAGCCGATGCCGTTCCGCCAGGGTCAGCGGCACCGTTCCCAGAATGAACAGGCTACCGATGTAAGGCGCGATGGTGGTGCCGAAGGAATTGAACGCGCTGGCCAGGTTCAGCCGACTGGAGGCGGTTCGCGGCGGTCCCAGCGCGGTGACATACGGGTTGGCCGCCACCTGTAAGAGCGTCATGCCCGCGGCAATGATCGCGAGCGCCACCAGAAACAGGGGAAAGGACGGAGCAGCGGCCGCCGGAATAAAACACAGCGCGCCGATCGCCATTACCAGCAGCCCCGCCACCATCGTCCACTTGTAGCCGATCCAGTCGATGACCTTGGCCGAGGGAAAGGCGAAGACGGCGTATGCGGAGAAAAAGAAGGTCTGCACCAGCATGACCTCCGCATAATTCAGCGTGAACAGGCTCTTCAGATGGGGGATCAGGATGTCGTTCAGGCAGGTGATGAATCCCCACAGGAAGAACAGCGTGATGACCATCGCCAGGGCGCTTTTTGCCCCTGGAGACGGTTCCGCGGACACCACGGTGGAAGTTTGTGCGCTTGTGACTGCCATGAATTTGCCTGTATCCTGTGCCGATAAATGGAGGTCCGATGCGGACTGTATCGTAGTGGTAGGGTACCCGCAAGTATGGCGAGCGGGCAAAATCCAGGAAAGCCAGCCGGAGGAGATGAGATGCCGACCCGAAGAGAGTTTCTTTCAGCAGCCGGATGGATTGCGGGTGCGGCCCTGGCGACGCCACGGTCCCTGTATGCCAGGACGCTCCACCCTGCGCCGGCAAACGTCAGCGGAGCGAACTCACTGCGCGCGCACGCCACAGCACACGGAATTCTGGTTGGCTGCGCGGTGGTGCCGCAATTGCTGACCAGCTATCCCGAGTACGGCGCGCTGGTCGCGGAGCAATGTTCGATTGTGGTGCCGGAGAACGCGATGAAATGGGGCCGCGTGAGCATTGGGCCGGGCAAGTACGATTTTCAAGAGGCCGATGTCCTGGTGGCTTTCGCGGAAAAGCATGGCCAGAAGGTCCGCGGTCACAATCTCATCTGGCACGAAGCGCTGCCGACATGGTTTCCCGGGCCGATTACCAAGGCGAATGCGCGGCACGCGATGGTCGAGCATATCCAGACGGAAATGCGGCACTTCGCGGGGAAAATCCAGTCCTGGGACGTGGTGAACGAAGGGATCGAGCCGAAGGACGGCCTCCCCAATGGGTTGCGCAAAACCCCCTGGCTGGAGCTGGTTGGACCGGATTACATTGACATTGCCTACCGGGCCGCGCGCCAGGCCGACCCCAAGGCGCTGCTGACCTATAACGACTACGACATTGAGTACCCCGACCAGGAAAAGAAGTGCGCGGCGGTGCTGGCGCTGGTGCGGGGCATGAAGAAGCGCGGCGTACCGATCGACGCGGTCGGTGTGCAGAGCCATCTGGTGGCGAACCGCGCGGCGCCGGGACGGGAATTGCAGCGGTTTGTGCGCGAACTGGCGAAGCTCAATCTGCAGGTATTTGTGACAGAACTGGACGTGAACGATCAGAAGATTTCCGGGACCGTTCAACAGCAGGATGCGGCGGTCGCCAAAGTCTACCGCGACTATTTGACCATGATGCTTGCCGAGCCCAATGTGAAGGCCGTTCTGACCTGGGGCATCACCGACCGGCTGACATGGCTGAATTTCCGTAAGAACGGCAAACGGCCGGATGGAAGACTCCAGCGACCGCTGCCGTTCAGCCCGAATCTACAGCCGACGGCCGCCTTCTATGCCGAGCGCGACGCCATCGACAGCAGAAAAACTGCTTCGACGTAGACTTCGCCAGCGAGCGGGAGCGAGCCTACTGGGCGATTTGCCAGTTGTTTCCGTTCATGGTCAGCGTCGCCTGCGCCGGCTCCGTTCCCACCACTGCGCCATTCAACTGGGGGAAGGCCGTTCGCATCTCCTGCGACTTCGCCCAGCCGGGGACATCGGTCATCGAAAAACGGTAGTTGACCTGTGCCGTTTTTGTACCGGAGGAGTTCACCGCGGTGGTGAAATTGTCGATCCTATCCACTTCGCGATGGCCATAGCAGAAGTTCCCATAGCCGGGCTGCGTCGGGTCCTGCGTCCAGTCGCTGCGGCCTTCGGCAGAGACATCGTAATCGTTCACCTGTTTGGAGCCTATCAAAAACCGCTTCTTTTCCTCAGTCGTCCGTTTCAAAAGGCCGGCATCCGTCAACGCGTCCAGGCCTTCCGTCTTCGACTCATCTGCCGTGGCCGCCTGAATGGGAAATTTCTTCGCCTGCGACCACACACAAGAGGGGTGCGCTGCATAGTAGTGGTTAATGGCCGTTTTGAAATTGGCCTTCGAGTTGTCGGTCTTGCTGCTGCAGCCGGCTGCCAGCAGCATCGCGCCGCACGCGAGACTGATACGAAACATGTTGTGCTTGACCATCTGGAATATCCTTTCAACTTTCTAGGATGCAAGAGATGGAAAGCGCCGGATATTTCTTTGGAAAATCGAGAGGCCGCCAACCGCGGAAAGCGGGACCGCAGGTATGACAGTTAAACCAGCTTCTGCCCCGTCATCGCCTGCAAGACTCCCAGGGGAGAACACGCCGGCAGGACCATCGCCTCCGGCGCGACCAGATACGTCTGCTCCAGCGCGTACTGGCCGGAAAGCACCGCGTGCGGCACCATGTCGGTATAGACCATCCAGCTGGAACCGGGAGGGAAGAACGATTTCTCCCGCTTGGCGTTCGCCTGATAGTCGGCGTTCTCTTTTAGAAAATTGTGAAAGCGCATCATGAAGTCGTCGTAGGGCGAACGCTTCAGCGCCGGAATGGCGCGGCCCAGGCCCACGGCGGTGGCCGCCTTTGCGGTCGCCCGCAGCATTGCACTGCGCGAACCCGGCAGCGCGATTCGCCCCGGGGCAAACTGCGGAACCAGCGAGCCGAACGGCTCCCCGGTAATCCAGTCGCGGGTACGGGTGGGATGAAGGTTGCTGAAGAAGCGGAGAATACGCGCGCCATGCGTGGGTCGGGTGGGGAACGCATCCGTGTGCATCAGGTCGTTACGGCGGCGCAGGGGAAGGTCCCGCCCCTGTTCTTCCTGGGGCCGAAAACTGCCGTAATCCAGCCGCCAGCGCGACTGGTACGGCAGCAGAAATCCATCCAGAAACGCCGTCACTTTCTGGGAATACTCCCGCAGAATGCGATGCAGCCGCTCGGCCGCTGCCGGGTCCGCACTCTTCATGTCCGCGCCAGAGACGCGATCCGCCGCTGGTTTGTACGCCAGATTTTTATGCAGCCCACTGCTGGTCTGCTGCAGGGTACGCAAAAAATCCAGATCGTCGCCCGCCAAGTTGATGGGGGTCTTCGGGAAAAAAAGGATGTTGCCCTCTTCCAACTGACGGCACCGGAGTTCCGAGAAATACCGCTGCTCCGGGTTGGCCGCAGGTAGGGGATGCTGCGGCAAAGCTTCCTGCGAAATGGTGACGATCGCCATGCAAAAAGGATTCAGGCGCTTATTGCGCACGGGAGAACTTGGCCCGCACCCAACCGCCAATCAGATACGTAAGAAAGGCTACAAGCGCGAGGATCCCAACCGGAGCGGCAAAATATAAATAGGCGATGTTTAGATTCGCCAACGAAATTCCCGATACCGAGTCGTAGATCGACACGCCGATGATAGCCAGCACAAATGCAATGAAAAAGGAGATGAAGGCGCATGCGCCGCTTATCAGAACCCGGGGGATCAACCCCAGACGGCCGATGGGCACGCCAAAGAAGGTGGCGTCGCTTTGCACTGCCGCACCCGCTACGCCCGGATCGGAAATATTTTCTGCGCTGATCATAGGCTCAAGCCCGCTCCTGCGACAGCGGAACAATCAAAGCCGCTGCTCTCGGCTAGAATACAGCTTTATGCCGGATGCCGCCCAAATCGATTTGAAGTCCGCGACCGAGATTGCGCGCATCATCTCCGTCCAGCGCGCGCCCAACGGCATCCACTACGGCAGCTACGGAGATACCCAGCTTTCCGACGCGGAACTGGAACAACTCGTGCAGGCCATTCCGTTGGCCATCGCCGCCGCGCTGCATCGCCGTGTCTTCTACTTTGTGCCGCTGGCGATGGCCGAGCCGACGCAAGCGGAGTCCAGCGGGAGCGCCCCGTCAAGTCCCGACGCCATCCTGATCGCCTCGAATTTTACGAGTGAGCTTGGCGACAACGCCATCTGCCATCGCAATGCCACTATTGCCGGGGTGGAATGCGTCTTCCTTTCAACCCGCCTGATGCAAGACCGCTTCGCCCTCGCGTTTGAACTGTACATCAACGCCGGCCATCATTTTGTGGAGACCGTTGGTGTCCCGCAGACATTTATGGATCTGCTCTGGTCGCAGGCCGAGGCCGGCGTCCGCGGAGAAACCAGCCAGGATGCGTGGGAGTGTCGCGCCCGCGCATTGGGGCCGGCGGGGATGGAGCCTGCCAGCGACTTGTGGAGCGCCCCGCGGAATCGATCCAGGCGGAAGCGCCCGCAGCCCATCGACACTCCGCGCGCGGCGGCAATCCCGAAAAATGCAGTCGACGAAAAGGCCCGCATGGAGTTTTTTGACGTCGCCTTTGCCGACGCCATCGCGATCTACCTTCTTTCCCTCACCGTCGACTTCGATTACGTCGAACTGCGCGAGCGCGATTACCCTTTGCTCGCAGCCCCGGCGCTGGCAGAGCGGCTGCGCCAGATCGCCCAACTCTTTCCGCCCAACGTCGGACAGGAGTTTTCCATGCGCTCTCGCCGGCGCGACGGTTGAAGCTGCGGCGGCGGGTACCTCCCGCGGCGGCGGATATTTCTGACGCGAAGTGGAGGGAACTGCGGTGATGCAGCGCCGTTCCTCGCTCGACGAACAAGATAGAATCGGCTTATGATCGCGCATCTCCGCGGACGCCTCCTCTCGAAAACTCCCCAGGCCGCAATAGTAGAAGCATCCGGCGTCGGATATGAAGTCGCCATCAGCATTCCCACCTTCACCGCGCTGCCGACGGAAGGAAGCGAAGTCTCCCTGCTGATCCACACCCATGTGCGCGAGGACGCGCTGGCGCTGTTCGGATTTATGACGCCCACGGAAAAGCGCTTGTTCGAGAAGCTGCTCGGCATCAGCGGTATCGGTCCCCGCCTGGCGCTGACGGTGTTGAGCGGCCTGCCGCCGGAGCGCCTGGTCGGGGCCATCCACGGCCAGGATCACGCCACTCTGACACGTATCCCCGGGGTGGGCAAAAAGACCGCCGAGCGCATTGTGTTGGAATTGAAAGACAAGCTGGACGATCTGGTCCCGGCCGCCATCGCCGGCGTAGCCACCCCGGTGTCGGAGGACGTCCTCTCGGCGCTGGTCAATCTGGGATATCCACGCGCCGCCGCGCAGAAGGGCGTTGAGGCCGCCGTCGCCCGCAATCCCCAGGCCGGTGACGAATTCGAAACTCTGTTTCGCGCCTCCATGGCCGCGATGAAATAGGCGTGCCGAAGACATCCTACGGTGCAGCCACGGAACCCATTTTTCTCCGGCCCGCGGAAAACCCGTCGTCCCCCATAAACTGTCAAGTCGGTTTTTGGTCCGCCACGGCACGGTCGATGGCGGCATTGATCTCCGCGCCCACCAGCAGCATCAAACCGCTGACGTAGAACCAGGTCAGCAGGACGATGATGGCGCCCACCGACCCATAGAGTGCGGTGTAGTTATTGAAATAGTGCAGGTAGAACCGAAAACCGACCGACACGATCAACCAGCCAAAAATTCCAACAATCGATCCAGGAGTAATCCATCTCCACTTCTGTCCGGCAACGTCCGGGCCCCAGCGATAGGTGATGGAAAACACCAGCATCATAAAAAAGATGGAGGCCACCACCTGGACAATTTTCCAGCCCACCATCACCGAGCCATTCACCAGCCAATCGCTGACCAGCAGCTTGGCAATGTAATTGCCGACCAGCAGCAGCAGCATGGCGCCGAAGACCAGCACGAAGATCGCCAGCGTCATCGCCACCGCAATGCACTTCGCCTTCCAGTAGGGGCGCCGTTCTCGCACCCGATAGACCGTATTCAGCACGCTCTGCGCGGAGGACATCCCGTAGGTCGCCGCCCACAGAGCGGTGATCGCCCCAAATGCAAGGTCTCCCGCGGCCGCGCTCTTGGCCGTTTCCGCAAACGTCGACTTCACCACGTCGAAAGCGGACGGAGGAATTACTCTGCCCAGGTAAAGCAACAGCTCGACGTTCGAGCGCGTCTGGGTGCTGGCGAACACGCTGAACATTGCCGATAGGAAAATGAGCGCCGGAAACAGGGCGAATAGAAAATAATAGGCAAGCTCCGCTGCCCGATCCACGACCCCGTCTTCTAGGGAGGAATTCCATACGCTGCGCACTAACTGCCACAGCGACAGTCCGCCCAGCGAAAGACCCGTCACCGTCGATCGATACGCCGCACGAACCGGCCGGTCCACGCGATGCTCAAACTCTCTGCCGATTGGGTGCGCCACATCATTCCGCCCTTCGATAGGATGCCCTTGGTGGACACGCGGTTATTTCGAGCGGCAGAATCCCCCTTGCGGACTTCGCGGTCATTCTCCGCATCCGATGCAAACGACGAGATGACAGAAATCCTTCGACGTTCATCCGCCTGGCGCAATCCAGGCGCGAACCCGCTGGCGCCTCTGCTTGCCGATGCCATCGAGTCTATCGTTGAATGGAGTGCAAATGCAGACAGTCCCAGGGCGGCCAATCCTCCCGTGCGGGAACACCGGCGACCTGCCTCACTTTCCAATGCAGAACGTAGAAAATTAGTTAATCGCCAATAGCCATGCGGCTTCAAAAAAATAGATTTCTTCTGGAGACTTACTGGAGACTTATTTTGTCTATGTGCCCCGTCCGGGAAACGGTCTTTTACGCTACCAGCAGACGCGATTGGGAGCGCGAGCGCGGGCGAGACTTCACACTGATTTCAACATCCCGCCCCAGCAGCAGCAGAAAGCGCAGCAGCCGTTCGATGGAGAATCCAGAGAGCCGCCCACGCATCAGGGTAGAAACCTTCGGCTGGTCTATTCCAAGGATTACTGCGGCGTCCGTCTGCGTCAGCCGCCGTTCGTGGATAATGGCAACAATTTTTTGTGCCAGCTCCGCTTTTGCCAGAGCTTCATCCGGCCTCGGAAGGCCAAGGTCGGCAAACACGTTCCCGGCACTCTCTACATAATCGCGTTTCGGCATGTTCATTTCTCCTGTGCGGCGTTCAATTCCATCGCGCGTTTCAGCCGCCGCCTCACCAGTTCCATCTCCGCTTTGGGCGTTGCAATCCCCGTCTTCGATTTTTTCTGAAAGGCGTGGAGTACATACACCCGGCCAGCGAGTCTCACCGTGTACACCGCGCGGAATGTGTCGCCGCGATGATCCGAGACAATCTCCAGGACGCCCGCGCCGAATCCATGCAGCGGCTTCGCGTTCACATGTTTTCCGCCCGTCTGCGCTTGATAGAGCGCAAAGCCTATTTCACTTCTCACCCCTTGCGGAAAGCCCTTGACCGCCTCCAGGGAATCGCCAATCCACACCAGCGGCTTAGGAGCGGGCTTCAGTTCAGGCGTCATCCGGCTTCAAGGGTATGCCACTTTTGGCATAAAGGCAAACCATAACATTTAGCTGAGATGCTCAACCGCTGGGGGAGCAGCGCGGGCATGATTCAGGACGAGTAAACGCTCTACCAGTTAGGGTGGCGGACCAGCACTGTAGTTCAGTTCGCTTGTATGTCCCACACCAGAACCGCGCAATCTCCTGAACACCGCCTCCGCAATGTCGTCGGCATCCGATTGAGCAGGCTGCTTTTGAGCCGCCAATCCTCATATGATTTCACCTTGGCGGTCACACGCCACGGAGCCATAGCTCAGGAAAGTCGTTAAAACCTTCTCATGACCCAAGTTCTGGCGCCACGCCTTGAAATTTTCCGGGGATTGTCAGACTTGCTCGCCCAGTCGGGCCAGCGTCTTCCGCAGGATGTGAAATGCTGGTGGCCAAGGATATCTTTCCAAGCAGCAAGGATTGCAAAGTGAGAGAAAAGCGAGAGCAGAGATCCATGGCCACTTTCCGGGATTAACGAGGTGGATCAGGCTAGGTGCTAAGTCGAACGGAGTTTCAGTACCTGTTCGATGAGATCTGCCGCGCGGCCTGGTCCGTCCAACTGCTGGAAGGCTCTCTGCAAGGCCTGGGCTGCCTCACGGTATCTGGCTTCTTGAAGCACCAGCATGACTGCTTTGCGAAGCCGCGCCGGATTTAGCTTGTTCCGTGGAACCACGAGGCCTGCTCCGCGGGCCTTGACCCGCGCCGCAACTCCGGGTTGGTCGTTGCCGAGGGGCACGGCTACCAGCGGCACTCCCTCAGACAGCGACTCAAGGACCGTGTTGAGGCCGGCATGCGTGATCACCAGCGCGGCCCGCTTCAGAATCTCCAGTTGGGGAGCAAAGCGCACCACCAGCGGATCACCGGCCAGCTTGCCCAGCGTTGCCGGATCGAGTCCGCCGCCAAGGGTAATCAATAGTTGTGCATCGAGTCCGGCACAGGCATCCGCGATCGTTCTGAAGATAGCTTCCGAACCGTTCTGAAGGGTTCCCAGCGATGCGTAAATGAGCGGGCGTCCATCAAGGCGCTCCCAGGGAAACTCAACCGCCGGACGCTGTTGAGCGTGTACGAAGGGCCCGGTATAGTGAAGCCCTGCTGGCTTTTCGCCCGCGACCTCGAACTCCAGCGCTTCGGGCAACTGGGTGATTTGTGCCAGTGGCGATAGCGTTTCTCCGGGATGACGGAAGGCCTTCAGTCCCCATGCGCTACGCTGCTGTTTCAATTCCCTGGAGATGGGAGCGGCTATCCGCAACAGCAAAAGCATTCCAAGGCGGTTCCGCAAACGGCTGAGCCGATCTTGTCCCCCCGCCCAACCGAACCAGAAGGGTGGAAACCGGTCGTCCGGAACCATGGGAGGAATCAGGGCGATGGAGATCCAGGGCAGCCCCAAGAGGTCTGCCACGCTTCCGGCAAACTCCGCTTCGTCCACCAGCAGAGCTTCTACGTTGGCTGTCCGCACCGCGTCTGGGGCGTCGCGGAAGACCATCCGCGCCGAATTCCTCACCCGCTCCAACGTGCATCGAAAGGTCGCGAGCCCGGTTAGCCCGGCCAAATGCTCGTCCAGCTTCTGGAGGGTGCCGAGAGGATAGTCTTCGGTGCCGATCCGATAAAACTCGATACCCATGGCCCGCACACGTTCCTCGGTGTCCGCAATCCCGAAGATCACTACCTCGTGGCCCCTCTGTTGCAAGGAGCACGCTAGCGCGGCCATTGGATTGAGATGACCGGTTCCCGGGTAACAAAATGCGCCTAATCTCGCCATTGCTCTCTTCAAGCCATTGGTTTCGAGTGCCGGTAGAAACTGTCGGGTCAACCAGCACGATACCGCCGTCTCTTCTGGACACAGAGTGCAAGCGCCGCATTGCTACCCTAGAAGTGCGTCAGTCGTGCTGCACTGAAATCCTTCAGATCGAGGTGCGCTCTTGCGGCACCGTGATTAATTACGAGCAGCGTTGAACCGGAGTGGCCGTGCGTCTTCTCTTCCACTTGGTTTGCATACCAAACACCCTCGGTCTGGCGCAGCCCGAAGTAGGTAAATTCCTTCACGTCCCCCGAGTCCTTCAACGTCTTCTCCACATACACCGGAAAGCCGCTTGAACGATCCAGCCAGCTTGTGACCTCGGCGTAGTGGGTCTTATCGGCGGCCTCTGGCGTGCTACGGAGTTCGTCGCAGTTGCGCGCTCCATACTTCACTTCTCCCAGATCCTTCTGTCCAGCCCAGAAGTAGGTTGCGTCCAGGAAGTCCTCGTAGCTGAAACCCTCACTCGGTGAAGCACCGAACAGCTCCGCACGCCACTGCTTGAAAGGTAGCGCCTTTGCGGCGGCGTCTCCGGGATGCGCAATCAGAATTGTGCTTTTTCCACCGGGCCGCATCTCCAACAACACGTGAACTCGCGCCTCGGCTGGAGAAGTGGCCTTGACGAGCACTCGCAGCACGCCTGGAAACCAGTGGGCTTCGATGGTGACACCATAACGGGTCCGCTTTCCGCTCGAGTCCACGCGCACGATTTGCCCGCTCATCCGGTAGTCTGCGTTTTGCACTTGCAGCCGCGCCGCTGCCAGCGCACTGTGCGCACGCACGGATTGTGCATGTGCTGGAGCCGCTGTCTGAAGCAGCATGGGCGCCGAGAGGAATGCGGCCAACGCAAAAGCTCGCATTCTCATGCCTCCACCCTTCCATCTCTGATTCGGACTAGCCGCGCCGCCGAGTGTGCGATCGCGTGCTCATGCGTCACGACGATCAGCGTCATTCCCCGGTGCTTCTGAATTCCGATAAGAATCTCCATGATGCGCGCCGAGTTCACGCTGTCCAGGTTGCCGGTCGGCTCATCGGCCAGCAGAATCTCGGGACTGTTTGCCAGAGCGCGCGCTATCGCCACCCGCTGCCGCTCACCTCCCGAAAGTTGATTGGGATACTGCGTTGCCCGATGCTCCATGCCCAGCTCCCTGAGCAAGTTTGCGGCCTGCGCGGCACGGTCGAATCCCTTGCGCTTGAACCCAAGCATCGGCAACTGGACGTTCTCGATGGCCGGCAGCGTGGACATCAGGTGAAATGCCTGGAAGATGAACCCAACCTTCTCGGACCGATAGGTGTCCAGGTCAATTTCCTTGCCCAGTCCAGCGTTCTTGAAGAGCACCTTGCCGCTGGTCGCCGTGTCCAGACCACCCAGCAAGTGCAGCAGCGTTGACTTCCCGCTGCCGCTGGGGCCGGTAATGGCGATGTACTCACCGGTGCCGATTGACAGGTCCACGCCGCGCAGAGCTTCGATGCGCCCTTCGTCGTAACTCTTCACCAGGCTACGAGCTTCAAGAATGGGGCTAGTCATGCCGTAGTGCTTCCACCGGCGAAAGTTGCGCGCCGCGCCAGGCGGGCAAGAACCCCGCGGTCAGCCCGGCCAAAACAGCAATACCGAGCGCCTCGGGCAGAAGCGACAACGGAAAATTTGGCGACACGATGCTCGCGGTCTGCGGAAGGGCAGCCAAAAGATGTAATCCGCCCCATCCTATAGCGACGCCGAGCAACCCGCCGGCAAGACCTAGCACCGCGGCCTCGAGCTCGATCAGGATCAGCACTTGCCACCGCCTCCAGCCCATGGCGCGCAGGATGCCGATCTCTTGCGTGCGCTCGAAGACCGACATCGCCATGGTGTTGGCGATTCCTAGTATGCCGATGATAAGAGCGATCACAGAGCTGCCCCAGGCGGAAGCCTGGGCCAGCTTGACAAACTGATTACCGGCAGCGCGCTGCGCCGCGGGAATCGCCCGCACCCCTGGCAGAGCGGCTTCGATCCCAGCCTGCGCGCGCTTCAAGTAATGTTCCGGCGTTTCTCCGCTAGGTACTGGGCGTAGTCGAACATCAATCGTCGACACTTTGCCTTGCATGCCGGTTAGCTGTTGCAACTGGTCGAGCGGCATGATGACCGCGTCCGCCTCGAGTGTTGAAGCACCGTGATAGATGCCAGTCACCGTAAATGGCGTGCCCTGGATCTCAAGGACGTCGCCGGGCTTTTTATTCAGGTCTTGAGCAAGCAGGTCGCCGAGCATTATTTCTGGCTGACCGTCGTGGAAGCGCCGCCCCGCCAGAATCCGCAGAGAACCAATCTGATACGTGTCGGCCTTCCAGCCGTAAACCAGCGCATTCACCGCCGGGGTCAGGTCCATCAGGTTAAAGATCGTGGGGCCGGCCTGCTCGACAAAGGGCAGATCACGGAGCTTTGCCGCCGCCGATTCGTCCAGCGAACTGCTCAGGAAGGTTCCCTTGATCACGGCGATGTCAGTGCCGCTGCTGGAGTAAATGCGTGACCACTGCTGCTCGAACCCGCGCGAAAAGCCCACCAGGGCTACAAACGCGCCCACCGCCATTGCGATTCCGGACAGCGTAAGCAGAGTCCTCAGCCGCCGGCGCTGGAGGTTCCTCAAGACAAATCTCATGAACGACAATGATGTGGCCATGAAGTCGGAAAGTATCCTTACTATCTTTGCATTGAAGGAAACCGAGCTTTGAGTGTTCCGCGGCGGTTTTCGATGCTCCCGTTCAGGATAGGAGGTTCAAATAGATTTTTCCAATTTCCGACTGCCGGCCTCGAGCTTGCGGCGTTTGAATTCGTTCCCAGCACCCGCTCAGCTTCGCCGGTGATCCCATGGTTGGTATTGGCCATTCCGGGTCCTTCAAGAGAGGTCATCCTCTCACCGCCCCGAGTATACAATTAGCTCGACGCCATACGCTGGCTATAATGACCCGACTGTGGCCTTCTCATTGTTTGCGGGCCAGGGAACGGTTTTGATGTGAACAGCGAAGAACTCATCCTAGTTACGGGTGCAACTGGCTTCCTCGGAGTACAACTGGTGCGCGAGTTGCTGGCGCGGCATCCGAACGCCACACTGGCGCTGCTCATCCGCGACAAGGCCGGGCAATCGGGTCAGCAACGCGCTGATTCATTCATTTCTTCGGCTGAGCGGTCGCGCGTTCAGGTCTTTTCCGGAGACGTCAGTCAGCCTCGCTGCGGGCTGGATGCAGCCGCCTACGGACGCCTCTCGGCAGAAACAACCCGAGTGATTCACTCCGCTGCCACCGTACGTTTCGATCACTCGCTTGACGAGGCACGCCGCATCAACGTCGAGGGCACCCGGCAAATCCTCGATTTTGCAGGCGGCGCGCGCCAGCTTCGGAGCTTTGCCTACGTCGGCACAGCCTACGTGGCCGGCGAGCGCTCGGACTTGGTGCGCGAAAACGAACTTGCCGTCGGCCAGAGCTATCGCAACACCTACGAACAAACTAAGGCCGAGGCTGAGGCCCTTGTCCAATCGCGCCTGGGTTCGCTTCCCGGCGTGATACTGCGTCCCAGCATCATCGTGGGCGATTCCCGCACCGGCGTTACCTCCAGCTTCAAGATGATGTACTGGCCGCTGAAGATCTACGCGCGACGTCTGTGGCGCACCGTGCCCGGCTATCCTGACGCGATACTGGACATCGTGCCAGTGGATTTTGTCGCCAATTCCGTCGCGCAACTCCTCTTTAATGAGGCTGCCTTAGGCTGCACAGTTCACCTCTGCGCCGGACCGCGTAACTGCGCAACCATCCAGCAAGTTGCGCAGCGCGCAATGGAGTACTTCGACGGTCCCGAGCCGCGTTACGTTGATCCGAAATTCTTCTTCGCCGTACTGCGTCCGCTTCTGTTTCTCTCTCTGTGGGGACGCAAACGCCGTGTACTGCGCGACGGCCGCGCCTACCGGGACTACTTCACAATGCGCATGCAATTTGACACCGGTAATGCCGAGCGTCTTCTGCAGCCCGTCGGGGTGAGTCCGCCGCCTGTGCTCGATTATCTCGAACGCCTTTTCCGCTACTGCGTGACCAGCGACTGGGGCCGCAAGCCGGTTTCCGCGCAATGAGAATTATTCGACGCTATCAACTCGCGCGGAATGGCAGCGTCACAGTCGCCAATCTTGTGGATGAGTTGGTCCGTCAAAAAGGCAATTGCGAAGTCGCCGTGGATGAAAGCGGCTCCGTTCATCTTGCCGATCTACACGCCGAAGTCTGCTCCATCGATGCTTTTCTTCGTCAGTCAATCTCGCTCCGCCCGGGCCAGCCTGTTGCCATCTATCGCAGCAATAATCGGAAGTGCTTTCATTGGTTTCTTGCTGTTATCCGCGCCGGAGGCATCGCGGTCCCGCTGAATCCGTTGCTCTCCCTTGCCGAAGTGCGCCGCATTCTCGCGGATAGCGGCACGGAGATCCTTGCTACCGACAGAGCGGTATTTGAACGCAACATCGGCGATCGCCAAGCCCTTGATGTGCGCACCTGGATACAAGCAGACGATGAGAAGGAGACGCTCAACGGATTCCTGCGTGTCTCCGAAGCCGAGGGGCAGTCACCACCAGTCACCATCGATCCAGCCGCAACGGTTGCAATCTTTCATACTTCCGGTACAAGCGGATATCCCAAGGGTGCGGCCTTATCGAGCAACGCATTGCTCGGGGCGCGCGCGTCCACGGTACTCACTGGGCTCTTTCTGGGGCCGCACGACCTTGCGCTTGTAGCGTTGCCCTGGTCGCACATCATGGCTGTGAGCATCGCTCTCTACGGCCTGATGGTGGGCGTCCGCGGTTGTTTTCTTGATCGCTTCGATGTCGACGCTGCACTGGACCTGGTTGAGCGCTTCGGTGTCACCGCCTTCGTAGGCGTGCCCGCCATGTTTGCCCGGCTGGTCAACAGCAGCCCGGAGCCTGCCCGCTTGGCGAGCGTGCGTATTTGGCTCTCCGCCAGCGACCACCTTCCCTCCGAAGTTCGACTGCGTCTGCGCCAGTTTGGGGCCCTCTTCCGGCTGCCAGGCGGGTGGCGTATCCCACCGGTTCTGCTGAACGGCTATGGCATGGTGGAGTTGGGGGGCCTAGCGATGATGGGCATTGAGTTACCGTTTCTACCCGGGAGTGGCGATCGGTGTCTCCCTGTGCCGCCGTTTCGCATCCGCCTCGTCGATGAGAATGGCCGGACCGTGCCAACGGGTGTCGCGGGCGAGTGTCAGATCCGCCGTCGCGGTCTCGCTCCGCACTATTGGAAGGACAAGGTCGACACTCAGGGCCTCCTTACTGGTGACGGCTGGTTGCGTACCGGCGACTTGGCCACGCGCAATCACCTTGGACTTATCCGGCTTGTGGGGCGCGCGAAGGATGTGATCAAATCGGGTGGCTACTCGGTGTACGTGCGCGAACTGGAAGAGGTTATGCTGGCGCATCCCGCTGTGGCCCGTGCAGTTGCCTTCAGCCTTCCCCACAAGGAGAAGGGTGAAGTTCCCGTGGCCGCGGTTGAATTGCTTCCAGGGTTCTCTTCCGATGAAGCTGACCTGCTGGAGTGGTGCCGCGGCAATCTCGCGGCTTACAAGGCGCCGCGGCGCATCTGGATTCTAGACCTCGGCAGCCTCCCGCAGAACCACAACGGCAAGTTTGTTCGACGAGCGCTGCAGGAACGATTTTCAGAACCGATGGACGCAAGCGGCTGTACCAGCCGTATCTATTGATGGCTTCTTTCCGCTAAACGTGCAAATGAGTCAGACTGGTGCCGGGATGGCCGAGGCGGTTGCAACCGTCACCATCTCGCGAATCGAATCGACCACCAGTTCGGGCTCATCGAAATGGATCCAGTGCGCACTGGCAGCCGCAATCACTTGCCGCACATTGTCGCCGATTTTGTCGAGACCCTGGCTGGAGAGTGGGGTCGACTGTCCGGGCGTCAGCACCAGTACAGGGATCTCGCGAATGGGATCGCCGTCTTGCATCTCGCGAACTGTTTCGGGGACTGCTTCCACATGGCGACGCATCCCCACGTAGTAACTCGGCCGCGACCAGTGAGCAGCGACGATAGGCCACAGTTCCCTGGGCATCTTGCCCACTTCTTCCGTGACCCGTCGCAGCACATGACGGCCGCCATTTCCCGCAGCGCCGGCCAGATGCTCTGAGAGCCACCCCGAACGGCATAGCAGGGAGGTTACGGCGAGTCGGGCCAGTCCAAATCGCGCAATCAGAATCGCGAAACGGGAAAGTTTCGTGCCGCGATCGATCATGGATTGCTTAACTGGGTTGAGTGGGGGCCACTCCTCGCAACGCATCGGATCGATCAGCACAACGCCTGCAACATCTTCCGGATGTGTGGCCGCGTAGCGCCGCACCACCAACCCGCCGAAGGAGTGTCCCACAAGGATGTAGGGCGGCTTGATGCCAGCAGAGTGCAGCATTGTGTGCAGTTCAGCCGAGATGTTTCCCGGAGTGCGCGCAGTGCGGCATGTACCACTCCAGCCAAGTCCGCTGCGGTCATAAGACGCTGTAGAAGTGAATTGAGAAACAGCCTCCTGTATGTGATGCCAGTTCAAGTTCGTGGCCGCGATGCCAGCCTCGAAGAGCACTACAGGTCCGCCCGATCCCTTTTCAACCACGTAAAGCCTCAGCCCGCGCTCGATGTCCACCCAACGACCTGAGTGGGTGTACCGCCTCCGGTCACGACTGGCGCCGATGCATTGATAGAGGAACCCCGCGACGAACAGCGCCGTGAAGGAACACAAAATTACGAGTACAACACTCATGGGCGATCCTCGGACTCGAAATAGCTGACCTGCTGGAGACTGAAATGCTTAAGGATTCTATGATTAATTACATTCCACCGAAACAGATGCACTGATTTCAGTGTATCTGTGCGCAGGCATTGAGACTTAATCAGAGCATCCTCAACGCTGAGATTTGCTTTTGTGCTTCCGCGTTCGGTCATCGGGAGGGCCGTGCCGGCCCGGCCACGCACCTTCGCTTCCACCTATCTGGCTCAAGACGTCGGCAACGCCAAGGTTTCAGCATGTCTGGCTGCTGCGCGGGAGGGAATGCTAACCAAACTGGGTCTGACAGCAATGAATCGCGCTCTGGATCGTAACCGATAGACTCGCCATCCCGGATTGAGAGGTTTTCATCGAGAATGGCACGGCGAATCTTACACTGCCGTCCGACGATGCAATTGTCTAGAACGATCGAGTCCTCGATAAGACTTTGGCCTTTGACATTGACGCCTCGGCCGAGCACTGAGCCTCGGACTATACCGCCTGAAAGTATGCATCCGCCGGAAACAATCGAACCTGTGGCCTCTCCGGCGTGGCCTCCCTCGTCGAAGGTGAACTTGGCGCTGGGATCGGGATAGCTGGCGGTCCGTATAGGCCAACGTCGATTATAGAGGTTGAGAGACGGCACAAGCCCGCACAAATCCATGTGGGCTTCATAGTAAGCCTCCAGGATTCCGACATCGCGCCAATAGACTGGGGCATCCGCCGATTCTCCGGGAATTATGTTTGTCTGATAGTCCTATGCATAGATCGCCGCTCGTCCAAGCAACGAAGGCAGAATGTCGTGTCCGAAATCATGCATGCTCTCTTTCCGTAGCGCGTCTGCCTGTAATTCCTTAAACAGAGTGTGGGCGCCAGCGGACAACCTGGAATCAAACCGGACTGGGGAGTCGCCCAATTTCGCGAACAAGCCAGCCATTCAGTTCGCTTATGCGATGCCACCGAAGTTTCCCACGATCACCTTGGACTCATTCACGATGCTGTCCACATAATCGGCCCACCATCGCAACATCTTCTTTCGCTCTGGTGCATGTTCGGCGAGGATGTAGACGGCGCGAATGCCTTGCTTCTCGTGGCTCAGGGCTTTTTCGATCACGTCCCTATTGAAGCCTTTCTCCGTCAGCAGCGTTGCCCCGGTGCGACGCAGATCGTGAATGGTGAGGGGCTCCATGTCGAACGTCAGCCCCTCCAGCGCCTTGTTGAGCGCGTTGCGTGCAAACGGCTTGCGAAGACTGCTCCGGCCCGGCAGCACCAGCTCAGACTCGCCAGCCAGCGCCTTCAACTCTCGAAACATTTCGGCAACTTGCGTAGAGAGATAAACGATATGCGGCTTGCCTGTTTTGGCGTTCTCTTCCGGGATGAGCCACTCTGCCGCGTCAAAATTTACATTCTGCCAGCGGGCCAGCAATAGCTCCGACTTGCGGGAGAGCGTCAGCAGCAGAATATGCAGCGCCAGTTTGAATTGCCGCCGAATGATTCTGGAGACTCATAGCTTTCTGGAGACTCACTAGAGACTCAAACCGGTTTGGCTTCCCTGAGTCTCTGATGGACAGTATCAGGACGATATATCTAGCATTATCAAGGATTTAATTGCTATTTCTACATTTCTCTGGACGCTCTCGGAACCCACTCTACTTTCCAATGCAAAAGGTGGAAAAAATCAGGTTAAGGATGTCGTCCGCCGTCGTTTCGCCGGTCAATGCGTCCATGTGGCGCAGAGCGTCGTACAGGTCGAGCAGCAGCATCTCATGGGGAACGTTCGCGACCAGCGCCGCTTCGCCATCGTGCAACGCCCGCAAGGTTTCCGCAACCGCCTGCTGCTGGCGCAGGTTGGTCATCAAGCCGCTTTCGCTTTCCCGGCTTCCTCCGCGCACCAGTTCCAGAATTTTTTCGCGCAAGGCGGCAATGCCATCCCCGGTCAGGGCGGAAGTCTCTACCGCCTCCGTATCGGCTTCGAGGAACGGCCCAGCTTCGGAGATTGCGCGCCCGTGGCGCAGGTCGATCTTGTTGACCACCACCAATGCCTGGCGACTGTGCAGCCCCTTCAGCACGTCCACTTCGTCCTGCGTCAGCGTGTCCGCCGTTGCGTCCAGCACCAGCAGCGCGACATCCGCGTCCGCCAGCGCCTCGCGGGATTTCAGAATTCCTATCTGCTCCGCCTCTTCCTGAGAAGGCCGCAAACCTGCGGTGTCGATCAGGTCCAGCGGAATGCCGCCGAGCGAGACCCGCTCGGTCACCAGATCCCGCGTGGTGCCCGGCGTGGCCGTCACAATCGCACGGTCGCGCTGGACCAGCCGGTTGAACAGCGAAGATTTGCCCGCGTTGGGCCGCCCGACGATCGACAAGGAAAATCCATCGTGCACGACGCGTCCGTAGGCGAAGGACGCCGCCAACACCGCCAGCGGCGCAATGATGGCAGCCAGGCGCGCTGCGATGATTTCCGCCGGCAGCAGGTCGATATCGTCTTCGGCGAAATCGATGCCGGCTTCCAGCTCCGCAATCAGATTCACCAGCGCCTGCTTGACCGGCTGAATCCGGCGCGACAGGGCGCCTTCCATCTGCTCGGCGGCGATCTTGGCCTGGTACAGCGTCTGGGCATCGATTAGATCGCGCACCGCCTCGGCCTGGGTCAGATCGATGCGCCCGGAGAGAAACGCGCGCTCGGTAAATTCTCCTGGCCGCGCCAGCCGCGCGCCGCGCTGGAGGGAGGCGTGCACCAGAAATTCCAACACCACCGGCGAGCCATGCGCAGCGACCTCCACCACGTCTTCCCGAGTATAGGAATTGGGCGCCTGAAAGAAAATGACGACCGCCTCATCCAGGCGCTGAGCCTCGGCGTCGTCGGGAGCGAGGATGTCGGCTAGCTGGGCCTGGCCATGAACCAGGGAGTGCCGAAGCCGCAGCAGCGGAGAAGCAATCTCGACTGCCTTCGACCCGGATAAACGGACAATGCCGATCCCTCCCCGCCCCGGCGGCGTGGAGATGGCAACGATGGTCTCGTTGGAGTCAACAGGAGAGAAACCGGGTACCCCATGCTTCGCGCTTCGGCGAAGAGTGGGATGCAAATCCGTGTCGGGCGAATTCATCCCCGGCCAAAGGTTCGCGCCCGCGCCACTCCCCCTGCGATGGGAGTGGGCGGCTGCCAGTCGCGGGGATAGAGCACGACAAAACGCCGCATCCCTTCGCCGCTGCTCTCGCTGCGCAGGTCCTCATACGGACGCAGGGCCAGGTGGAGCAGGCGGCGCTCGCGGGAATTCATCGGCACAAACTTGTACGGCTGTTTGGACTGCCGCACCTGCTCCGCGGCGGTCTCGGCGGCCAGCCGCAACTCCAGGGTACGGGTCGCCTTGTAGCCGCGGGCGTCGAAGGAAACCAGATCGTGCTCCTCCGGCTCCAGCCGAAGCTGCTTGGCCGCGATGTGCTCGAGCGAGCGCAGCAACTCGGCATTCCGCTCCAGCACCAGGCCCACATCTGGGCCGTCCAGCTCCACATAGATTTCCCGGGATTCAAAACCGTTGGGATCGGCGGCGCCGGCCCCGACTGTGATACGGTACTTCAACTGCAAGCCCCCACGGTTCAGCACCTTCAGAAAGGCATCAATGGTTTGCGCCGCAGCTTGATGATTTTCAATCGGCATGGTTTCCCCGGCAGGTCAAGATTTCACTCCGTCGTTTCGGTAAGATCAGCGTCGGGCGACCGCGGCCGGTTTGAGGCCCTTCTTTTTCATGGCCCGGCGCAGTTGGAGTTCGCGCATCTCCTTGCCCATCTTGGTCTGGTTGATGATCCACTGCTGGCCCATGCCGATGATGTTGCTGCCTGCCCAGTAGAGCGCGAGACCGGAGGCATAATGCCAGGCGATGAATCCGCTGAACAGCGGCATGGTGAAGGCCATCATTTTCTGCTGCTGGGCATCGACGCCCGGCGAAGGAGTAAACATTTGTACCAGGAACTGCGAGGCCACCAGAACGATGGGCAGGATGTGCAACGTATCCGGCGATGACAAATCGTGCAGCCAGTACCAATGCGCGTTCCTCAGCTCGATAGCGTTTTCCAGCATCTCGTAAAACGCCCAGATCAGCGGCAACTGGATCAACATCGGAAGGCAGCTGCCAAACATGTTGACGCCTTCCTTCTTGTACAGCCCCTGCATCTCCTTGTTCATGTCTTGCTTGCGCGGATCGTCGAACTTGTACTTCTTATACTTCTCCTTGATCGCGTTCATCTGCGGCTGAATGCGCTGCATCTTGATCGACGACTTCATGGTCGCAAAGCGCGTCGGGAAGGTCGCCATGGTGATGATCAAGGTCAGCAGCAGGATGGCCCAGCCCCAGTTGGACACGATGTAGGCATGCGTCCAGGCCAACAGGTAGAACAGCGGCTTGGCCACGATCGAAAACACGCCGTAATGCACCAGCGAGACCAGGTTTGGCCCGCGCCCGTGGCCGTCCGCTGCGGTGGCGTGGATGCTGCGCAGCACACTCAACATCTTGGGCCCGGCAAACAGCCGCACGGAACTGGTTCCGCTGGCCGCTCCCACTGCCGCGCCTAGCACCGACTCTGACTCCGTCTTGCCGTTGGGTTCTGCCGCGTCCTTGGGAACATCCATGCTGTTACGCAGGGAAACGAACGTGCTCGTCCGAGGATGGTCGGGCAGAAAGATCGCTGCGAAATACAGATCGCTCACACCGCCCCAGCTCAGCGAGCCGGGATGGGCCTGACCGTCGACCACCTTTTTGGGCTTGATGCTCTCCGTCTTGCCATCGCCCGCGCGGTCGATCTTCTGGTTGGAGGCATAGTCCGTCGCTTCGCGCTGATCGCCGAACCCAGCCGGCCACGCCAGCAGCGCCTGGATTGGCTGACCGTTGCGTGTGACGGTGACGGTGGCGCGGATGACGTAGCTGTTGTCGAAGTGGAAGGTCTTGTTCACCACCAGGCCGTCCGCGGAGTACTCATAGGTCAACTGCGCCGGGACAGTGAGGTCTCCGGTGGCCGAGGGTACATAGAGAGCCTGCGCCATCTGCTGGCGCAGCCCGCTATCGGGCGTATAGAGCGAAAGCGGATAACCGAATTTTTTCGCTGCGTCGGTATTCACCAGATTGAGCGGCTTGCCTTTGGCGCCTTTGTACTTCTTCAAGATCCAGGACGTCACCTCACCGCCGCGGTTGGTGAAGGTGATCTTGTAGAGCTCGTTCTCGACGGTGGTGGTCTCGGCCTGGGCGGCCGTGATCTTTGGGGTTGCGGCCGCGGCCGCGGAACTGACCTCCGAATTGGCGGCGGAGGGTGCGGGTGTATTCGCCGCGGCGGCAGAGCCGTTTGCGGTCTTCGCCGGATGCGCAGGTGCGGTCACCGCCGCCTTCTTGGGGCGAAACCACTCCATTCCCAGCAGAATCGCCAGAAATACCAGCGAGAAAATCATCAGGGTACGCGTGTCCTGCTTGCCCCCGCCCTGATGATTGGGATTTTTATATTCGGCCAAAGGACGTCCTGTTGCCTTTCAATTTCCGCGGCTGCTCAGCCTATCCGAATCATTCCAGAAATGACGCTTGCACTCCCAACCGGACGGTGTCGAGCAGTCCTCCGGTAGCGGGGCACGCATTGCGGTATCTCCATCGTACCGTTTTTTGCCGCCGCCGTGCAGACTCAGCTTGCCGGGGATCGCGGGGGCCGATCGGGCACCGGATCGAACCCTCCCCGGCTCCACGGATGACAGCGCAGCAGCCGCCCGGCGGCCAGCGCAGCGCCCCGCGCCCAGCCATGACGGGCAATCGCGATCGCCGCGTATTCCGAACAGGTCGGCAGATACCGACACCCGCCGCGCATGGGCAGCAGGGTTCCGCCCAGCGCATGCAACGGGGGAGAAATCCAACGCTTGTAGAGCCCACCCAACCGCTCGATGCGCGCCGCCCTCCGCTCGCTGTCCCGGTCAGAATCCTGCATGGCCAGCATCCTCTCACGGTGAAGCGAAAACCGGGTACCCGCCCCTGGCGTTCCTGGCGAAGAGTGGGGGGCAAGGACCGGAATTATCGACGCCGGAATCCCTCGCCGGCAACCGCCGCCTGCGCGGCACGAAGGGCCCGCAGCACGTCGCGCTCGATCAGGGAAAACTCCGCCTCCAGCACGGTTTTCCGGGGATGCAGAATCACATCCACATTCGCCGTTAACTCTGTTCGATGCCGGCGTACCGCGGCCCGCATGCGTCGCTTGATGCGATTTCGCGCGACCGCATTGCCCAACACCCGCCCGGCCGTGAGTCCTACCCGAGGGCCGGCGGAGGCTTCCCTGTCATCCGCGACCGTCCGCATGGCAAAAAAATAGGTCATGAGCGGCAGCGCCTGGCGCTTGCCCTCGCGATACACCCGCTGGTAGTCGGCATGTTTCCGCAGCCAGGACTCGTGCGGGGATGGCCGGGCTCCGTTGCGGGCTGAATTGGCTGGACTGGCTGGCATACGGGGCCGATGGAATGGAGCAGGAAGAGAGCGTTATTGGAGAAGCTCACGAAGCCGTTTGTCATCCCGACTTCGTTCGACGGACTTTCTCCGGAGCGGAATCAAAGGACTCCGAGGATGATTCCGCGCACAAAAGCAGAGGGAACTGTGGTTTCGCCGCCACTCCAGCTCAAGGGTTTCATCGCCCCACTCACGCAAAAGCAGCTTGCATGGGCCATCCGCCGAAGTCGCGAAACCTGCCGCGCAGCTAGTCGCGGAATCCGGGGCTGACGGAGACCCGCTTGCGGCCCTTGGCGCGTCGGCGCGACAGCACGGCTTGTCCGGCTTTGGTCTTCATGCGGGTGAGAAAACCATGCGTCTTAGCGCGGTGGCGGCGGTTCGGTTGAAATGTGCGCTTCGGCATGGCAAGGAGCTCCTGAAGAGAAAATCGTTTCGAGACAGCAAACTATGAGTATACCTGAGGGCCCGACCCTCACAAAGCCATTTGTCGCCGCCGATCGGCAACCACTCACGATAGAATCGAAGCAAATCCCCTGCCTATGCCTCCCCTGCCACGCTGCCGCGCCGTGCTTTTCACGCTGCTGCTGGGCGCGGTGTTTTGCGTTGGCCTTGCGGCCCAGTCGCCGCCAACCCAGTCTACGGGGCGCATTTACGGAACCGTGACCGACACCGACGGCAACGTGATTGTCGGCGCGAAGATCACCCTTCAGCCGGCCAGCTCGGCTCCGCCCCGCATTCTTTCAACCGACGGCGCGGGCTTCTTCAACTTCACCCGCCTGGCTGCCGGAAGCTACCGTCTCAACGCCCATCACGAGGGGTTCACTCCCTCGCAATCCTTGCGGATCGATCTGGCGCCGGGCCAGTATTACGCCGTGCCCGGAATTTCGCTTCCGGTCGCCGCCGCCAGCACCAGCGTGCGGGTAACGGTCTCCGATTACGACATCGCCACGGAACAGGTCCATCTCGAAGAAAAGCAGCGCGTCCTCGGCGTGGTTCCCAACTTCTACGTCAGCTACAACTGGAACGCCGAGCCGCTTACCGCGCGGCAGAAATTCGGCCTCGCCCTGCGCACCACCGTCGATCCCGCGACCTTCCTCGGCGCCGGCATCGCCGCCGGGATCGAGCAGGGTCTGGACGACTTTCCCGGCTACGGCCAGGGCGCCGAAGGCTACGCGAAGCGATACGGCGCAGCCTACACGGACGGCTTGGTCGGCGTGATGCTGGGCGGCGCCGTTTTTCCCTCGCTCCTCCACCAGGACCCGCGCTACTTCTATATGGGAACCGGCAGCATCCGGTCGCGGGCCTGGTATGCCATCTCCACCGCCTTCATCACCCGGGGGGACAACGGGCGCTGGCAGCCCAACTACTCCAACCTGCTCGGCACCTTCGCCGCCGCCGGAGTTTCGAACGCCTACTATCCGCCGGCCAGCCGCGGCCTTCAGCTCACCATCGACAACTCGTTGCTCGGCATCGCCGGAGTGGCCGCCGGCGCCCTACTGCAGGAGTTTGTTATCCGCAAATTTTCGCGCGGGGTTCCAGCCGTCACCGACACGCAGCCGCACAGAGTCCACTTCTGAAACCGGCTGGCTTGCTTCAGACGCTCGACCGGGATGCATCCACTCCGTTACACTGGCGAGTCGCCGCCGAATGCCCATGAAGATTCTTGTGTGTATCAAGCAGGTCCCGCAGAAGGATGCGCCGCTCAAGCTGAACGAGGCAGGCACCTGGATTCGCGAGGACGTCTCCTACGAAGTGAACGAACCGGACGCCTACGCCCTGGAAGAAGCCCTGCGCCAGAAGGAAAAGCATGGCGGCGAGGTGGTGGTCCTGACCGCCGGGCCGGCGCGGTCGCAGCAGGTGCTGCGCGAGGCACTGGCCAAGGGCGCGGACCGAGCCATCCATCTGGTGGACGACTCCTTCGCGGCGATCGATGCGGTGACGACCGCGCGCGCCATTGCCGCCGCGGTGGAAGGCGAGAGCTTCGACATGGTCTTTACCGGCCTGCAGTCGGACGATACCGGCTTTGCCCAGACCGGCGTTCTGCTGGCGGAGCTGCTGGGCTGGCCGCACGCCACCATCATCATCGGGATCGAAAAGACGGAAACCGGCGTGCGCCTGAAGCGCGAACTGGAAGCGGGACAGTATCAATATATGGACATGCCGCTGCCTTGCCTGCTGACCATCCAGAGCGGCATCAACAAGCTGCGCTACGCAACTTTGATCGGCATCAAGCAGGCCAAGAACAAGCCGGTGCGGCAGGTTCTGCTGGCGGAAGTTCAGGGCAAGCTGGGAAACCGTCTGCAACGCATCGAGCGGCTGTATGTGCCAGGAAAGCAGAGGCAGACGGAGATGCTGACCGGGTCGCCGGGCGAAATCGCGAAAAAAATCGTGGAAGTGCTGCGCAACCAGGGTGGCGTAATTTAATTGCGGCGCGACGCGGGCCTCGCGTGGTTTAATAGTGCTGCACGGGCGATGGGCGGTCTGCCGGCCGCGAATCTCCCCAGAACAGGCGCAAGGAGAACCGACGCAATGCCGAACACAATTCTGCCGCTGGAAGAGCAAACCCTGACGCCTGATCAGGTGGTTGCGATCGACCGGCGCCGTTTCCGCGGATTGATGCTGGAAGTGATGGGGGGGCAGTTCGCAATCATGGCGATTCTGCTAACCGCCTGGGCGGGTCAGGACTTTACCTACGACCCGAGCTGGATCCATCCCATGGGCTATTACATGATTCTGGCGTTTATTTTGTCTGCAATCTGTATTGGAGCGGGCATGAGGCTCCGGCGGGGCACTCCTGAGTTCGACTAGACGGCGGGTTCCTTTCTACAATTGAGCGTTATGGCTGACACCATCCTGGTCCTGGTTGAACAGCGGCAGGGCGTGCTGAACCGCGTCTCCCTGGAAACGATTGCCGCGGCCCAGGCCATTGCCAAAGACACAGGATGGGTGCTGGAGCTGGCCGTCTTCGGCAGCGGAGTCGGCGCCGTTGCCCAGGACCTGGCGACGAAGAGCGCAGCCAAGGTGTACGCGATCGAATCGCCGCAACTGGCGACCTATACCTCTGACGCAACTGTCTATGTTCTGAAGGAATTTCTCTCCGCCCGCCAGCCGAAGCTGGTTCTGATGCCGCATACCTATCAGGTGCGCGATTTCGCCCCCGCCCTGGCGCTGGCGCTGGGAACGACGGTGATCCCCGACGCCATCGGCTACAAATACGAAAATGGAAAGCTGCTGTTCACCCGGCAGATGTTTCAGGGCAAGTTTGCCGCCGATGTTTCCTTCACCGGCGACGGACCGCTGTGGATGGCGACCTTGCAGACCGGGGCGTTTCGCGGCGACCAGGCAGAAGCCGGTTCGGCGCCGATCGAGACGGTGCATGTGACCGTTCCCGACGGCGTGGTGCGCGTGCAGGCGCATGAGATTTTTGCCGAAGCGAAACAGGCGGTCGATCTTTCCCAGTCCGAGGTGATCGTGGCGGTGGGCCGCGGCATCAAGGAACAGAAGAACCTGGGGATGGCCGAAGAGTTGGCAAAATTACTGGGCGGGGACATTGCCGCGTCGCGGCCCATTTGCGACGCCGGCTGGCTGCCGCTCGACCGGCAGGTGGGCAGCTCCGGTCAGACCATCGCGCCCAGGCTGTATATCGGGCTCGGCATCAGCGGAGCTATCCAGCATATTGTCGGCATGAAAGGCTCGCGGACGATTATCGCAATCAACAAGGACGCGGAAGCGCCGATCTTCGAGATCGCCGACGTGGGCGCGGTGGCAAATCTGTTCGACGTGGTGCCGCCGCTGATCGAAGAAATCAAAAAAGCGAAGGCCAGCGCGTAGCTCGTCCATGATCCACTTCCGCCAATCCATCGAAGGCATTGAGCGTCCGCAGATGGAGGCCGATGTCGTGATCGTCGGCGGCGGACCGGCGGGGATGGCCTGCGCGCTGCGGCTGGCGCAGTTGATCGATGCGCACAACGCGGCCCATCCCGACTCTCCCTTGAGCAAAGAAAATATCTACGTGCTGGAAAAGTCGCGCGAGGCCGGGCAGCATTGCCTCTCCGGCGCGCTGCTCGATCCGCGTTCAATGCAAGAACTGCTGCCGGGCTTTGCAGTGGAAGCACCGCTCGATGGCGAATGCACGAAAGAGTCCATTTATTATCTGACCCGCACCGGGAAGAAGAAGTTCCCGTTTACGCCGCCGGCGATGCGCGACCATGGAAATCCTGTTATCTCGCTCAACAAGTTTGTGAAGTGGATGGCAGAGAAGGTGGAAGCCGCTGGTATTACTGTGTTTACCGGCTTTGCCGGCAGTGAGGTGCTATTTGAGGGAGACATCGTGGTCGGCGTGCGCACCGACGATAAAGGTGTAGACAAGAATGGGCAGATGAAAGCGAATTTCGAGCCGGGATACGATCTGCGATCCAAGGTGGCGATCTTCTGCGAGGGCGCGCGCGGCTCCTGCACCAAGCAGATCAACCAGCGCTTTCACATCGAAGACCCGGAGCACGCACAGGTCTACGGGGTGGGCGTCAAAGAGCTGTGGGAGGTTCCCGCCGGGCGGGTGAAGAAAGGCGAAGTCGTCTATACGATGGGCTACCCGCTGACAGCGAAGGAATATGGCGGGGCCTGGATATACGGGATTACCGACACGCTGCTGTCGGTCGGCTTTGTGACTGGGCTCGACTACGAAGACCCGCGCACGGACCCGCACCACGCCTTTCAGTCGTTCAAGGAGCATTCCCTTGTCCGCGGCATTCTCGATGGCGGCAAGATGATTCGCTTTGGCGCCAAGAGCCTTCCCTATGGGGGATGGAATTCCATACCCAAGCTCTACGGCAATGGCTGGATGCTGGCCGGCGACTCGGCGGGATTGCTGAACGCACAGCGGCTCAAGGGAATTCATCTGGCCATCAAGAGCGGAATGCTGGCGGCGGAGACGGCGTTCGACGCGATGCTGTCCGGGGACGCCTCGGCTGCGCGGCTGGCGAAGTACAAAAGGCGTGTAGACGCGAGCTGGATTCGCAAAGAGCTGTATCCGGTGCGGAATTTCCATCAGGCCTTCGAACATGGCCTGTGGGAGGGAATGGCCAAGGCCGGCCTGCAGCAGTTTACCGGCGGCGCGAACCTGGGACCCGACTCGAAATCGCACCCTGGGTATTTGAATATGCGCCATATCGACGCGCTCAGTTTCTATGGCGACGGTCGGATGCAGTTTCTGGGCGCGGCGAAGGGCGACGGCAAGCTGACTTTCGACAAGCTGACGGACGTGTACCACTCCGGCACGCGGCATGAGGACGACCAGCCGACGCATCTGGTCATTGCCGATCTGGATATCTGCAACGGTCGCTGCACACGAGAGTTCGGCAATCCCTGCCAGTACTTCTGCCCCGCCGCTGTGTACGAAATGGTGGAAGAAACCGGTGAAAACGGAGCGGCGGAGAAAAAATTGCACATCAACTTCGCCAACTGCGTGCACTGCAAGACTTGCGATATCGAGGACCCCTACCAAATCATCACCTGGGTACCGCCGGAGGGCGGCGGCGGGCCGAATTACGATGGGATGTAGCTGGCCGGATCGCATCCGCTCGCTGCCTTGCGGCATCTGATAGGCAAGGCGTCCTTCCAGATGAGGCGAGTGCAGTTTTGGCCGACTGGAAAAACGCGAGGTCCTTCGCGCTGCCCAGAATGACAGCAACGGTGCGGACGACAATTTGAGGGGTATGCTCTGTAACATGGCAACGGCCCTATCCAGCCCGAATGCAGATGCTTCCGCAGCCGCCACCCGGCTGCGGGACAAGCATGGCCGCGCCATTACCGACCTGCGCGTTTCCGTCACCGATCGCTGCAACTACAAATGCGTCTATTGCCGCACCGGCACCGAGGGCGCGCAATATGCAGAGTTGGCCATTGCCGACTATCTGCGCATGGTGCGGGTGTTTGTTTCGCTCGGCATCGAGAAGGTCCGTCTGACCGGCGGAGAGCCGCTGCTGCGCAAGGGTCTGATTGAGATGGTCCGTGAGCTAGCGGGGATGCGGACCGCGTTTTCAGCCGACGGAACGGCGCTGCCTGACGGGGAGGGCCGGCCGCTCGATATCGCGCTGACCACCAACGGACACCTGCTGGAAGACCTGGCCCAGCCGCTCAAGGAAGCTGGGCTGAGCCGCATTACCGTCAGCATGGATGCGGTCGATCGGCAGAAGTTTGCGCGGATTACCCGGGTGCCGGACAGCTTCGACAAGGTGCTGGCCGGGGTGCGGGCGGCGCGGCGAGTTGGACTCGCTCCGGTGAAGGTGAACTGCGTTCTGCTGCGCGGCTTCAATGAAGATCAGATCGTCGAATTTGCGAAATTCTCACGCGATGAGGGGGTGATCGTGCGCTTCATCGAATTTATGCCGCTCGAAGAGGACCGGGTCTGGACGCCGGAGACAGTGGTTCGGCTGGAGGAGATTCTGGCGGAGCTGAACCGCTTTCAGCGCGTTGTGCCGCTGGCTCCCACGACCGCCAGCGAAACCGCGTTGCGGTATACGTTTGCCGACGGACGAGGAGAAATGGGGATCATCGCGCCGGTATCGCATCCGTTCTGCGGGCATTGCAGCCGGGTACGGCTGACTTCGGACGGCAAGATTCGCACCTGCTTATTCTCCCAGTTCGATCACGATTTGTACGGCGTACTGCAGGGCGGCGGAGACGATGCGGCGCTGGCGGAATTCATCCGGCGGACCGTCGATCAAAAAGAGGCGCGGCACCATATCGGCGAGCCGGGATTTCTGAAGCCCTCGCGGAGCATGGTGCATATCGGGGGATGAGCCATCCCACCTTTCGCCAGAAGCGGCGAAGGATGGGGCACCCGACATTTCTGCACCCAACAATTCTGTATCCGACATTTCTGCACCGATATTTCTGCGATAGAAAATCCGCGCGCACGCGGTATTCTTCTCTTGCGACTCCAACGCAGGCGCAGTTCGCGCGAAGAGGGTTCGATTGGCCAAGGCGATTCAATTTCCCGATGGACAGCCCGCCATTGAGATTCAGACATTTCACGAAGTCGCGCGGGCGCTGACTTCCTCAGTCGATCTGGACGGTATTCTCAACCAGATCATGCAGCAGATGACGCGCTTCTTCAACCCGCGGGCATGGTCGCTGCTGGTGCTGGATGAGGCGAAGCAGCAACTGTATTACGGCGTGATCTCCGGAGGCGATGCGGAGAAGCTGCGGCGCAAGCGCATTCCGCTGGGGGAAGGCATTCCCGGCTGGGTGGCGCAGCACGGGGAGCCGATGATCCTGGCCAGCATACCGGAGGACCTGCGGACGCCGGAAGACATTGCCGAAGGGGACGCCCGGGTGGAGTCGATCATCTGCCTGCCGCTGCGGGTGCGCAATCACACCTACGGAGTGCTGCAACTGGTGAACTGTCATCCGGAGGAGATGCACCGGCACGAGATATTTTTTCTGCACGCGCTATGCGATTACGCCGCCATCGCCATCCAGAACGCGCGCGCGTTCGACCGCATCCAGCAACTGACCATCACCGATGACTGCACCGGATTGTACAATTCGCGCCATTTGTACGAAAGGCTGGAACGCACGCTCGAACGCAGCCGCAAGACGCGCAAACCTGCCAGCCTGATCTTTTTCGATCTGGACAATTTTAAGCAAGTCAATGACGTATATGGGCACTTGAACGGCAGCCGGCTGCTGCGGGAGGTGGGTGAGCTGGTGCAGGAGAGCCTGGGGCTGATCGAGACCGCCTACCGTTACGGCGGCGATGAGTTTGTCGTTTTGATGCCGCACCAGTCCAAACAGCGCGGGATCGACCTCGCCCACAGGCTCATGGAGAAACTGCGCGCGCGAAAGTTTCTTACCGATGCCGGCTTGAACCTCCACCTGAAGGCCAGCTTCGGGGTGGCTGCCGCTCCCGACGACGGCACGGACGTGCATTCCGTGATTCGCGCCGCGGACGTGGCCATGTACTCGGTCAAAAATTCGACCCGCGACGGGGTGGCCGCGGCGGGACAGCTCTCGGCCGTGACGCGGACGTAGAGGGGCCTCATCCCACCCTTCGCAAAAGCGCGAAGGATGGGGCACCCAGGTTTCCGCACGGACAACTTAATCCTTGTGCAGAGTGATATCGCCCCTGTCGGCGGCGATTTTTATCAGCGGGCCGCCGCCGCCCACGTTTCCGGAAGCAATGCCGCGATTGCTCTGGTTCTGAACGCTCAGCGGGAAGTCGCTGTGGATCTCGCCGTCGTTGGCGGTTGCGTCGACGGAAAAACCGGCGTCCGCCGGAAGCGTCACATTCACAGAGCCGTTGCTGTTGTGAATATCCATGGCGCCAATCGGCTGGGTAGTCGTCACCGCAATGCTGCCGTTGGTATTGCGCAGATTCAGCGCACCACTCACGCTGTCCATCGCGATGTCCTTGGCATCGGTACGGACGTCGATCGGCCCGCCGGCATTGGAGACGGACAGATTGCCCCCATCGAGCGTCGCCGAACCGGGCAATTTTGCCAACTGCAGGTCGGTGCGGCTGGAATGCAAATGGACGGATCCGCCGAGGTTTTTCAGATGCACGTCGCCGAAGAAGTCCCCTTCCATGGTGGCGTTCCCGGTGACATCGGAGAGGGTGACGTCGTTCATATGGCCGTGCAGGTCAAGCTGGCCCTGAATATGGCTGGCGGAAAAATCGCCGTGTTGCATGGAAACGCCCACGGACCCCGCGATGTTGTCGAGCTGGACATCGCCATGATTGTCGTGGACGGAGACGGCGGCCTGACGGCCGTGGACGGAGACATCGCCCCGGGCCTGGATGTCAACAGCCGTCTTAGCGGGCATGGCGATGGTCATATCGGCGATGCGGTTGTTGCTCCAGGGCATGTGAACGGTCACCGTGGATCCATTCGAGGTGATGAGCGGTTCGAACGTCTGCAGGTCCCGCGTTGCCTTGTCATCGGAGTCGGTATATACGGTCTTGTCCAGCGTCAGGTGCATCTGCCCATCGCCCGGATCACCCGAAGCGATGGTGACGCTGCCGTGGGGATTCTGGATCACCAGGGTGGCACCCTCGGGCAGGGCATGGACGATCTGCTCCTGGGCCTGATGCTTGGTGCCGAACATCTGCAGCAGGTCGACATTTCCGAAGTCAATCTGATTGCCCACCGCCCCCCAGTTGACGTTGTTGTGGGCGGCGCCGATGCCGAGGATGGCGAGCAGAATCGCCAGCAACACCACCCCTCCACCCAGCCGGATGCGGGAGTAGCTGGAGAAGGCCAGCGATTCCAGTGCCAGGATGACCCCAGCGCCGATCAGCACCAGGGGCCACCAATGGCCATACCAATGCCAGAACACCAGCGCGTCGATGTTGCGAGTGGTAATCAGCAGCGCGACTACCCCGATCGCAATCAGCAGTAGAGGTCCCGCCAGGGAGCCGCGGGCGTTACTGCGGTAGCGGGCACGCCAGGCGTCACGCTGCATTCTGGCCTGCGCTTTGGCCTGTTCCCGCTGCGCCTTCCACTGCGCCCGCGACGTAGGATAGGGGGGTGGAGTCTGCGGAGGAATGCCCATTGTCTAGCGATCCTCTCTGCCCGGCTCATCCGGCGGATGCGTCTGGATGAAGGGTGGTTGTCCGGGGGTGGAGGGTGGAGCGGCCCAGGGGCCGGATGGGTTCGGCGGCAGGGGTTGAGCGGTCTGTCCCATGGTTTGCGCCGTCTGCTGCTCGCGAACATCGGCGCTCCAGGCAGCGCGCTCCGCCAGGATCAGCACGCCGGGCACGATCAGGAACAGGGGCCAGCTCTTGTCCCAACTAAGGATGTGCCACTGGTTGAGCAATGCCAGCACGCCGATCAAAATCAGCCAGGCGGCGCCACGCAAGCGGCGGATCTGATACCAGCGGTTCATCGCACACCTCCCGTGGGCGGCGGGGTATGGTGACGGATGACAAGCCACACGCCAAGGGCGATCAGCAGAATGGGCCAGCCGCGGTTCAGCCAATTCTGGTTGAGAATACCGAAATTACCCAGCAAAAACAGCGCTCCCAAAACGATCAGAATCACCGCTTTCGCGGGTACTCCGCCGCCGCGGTGCCAATCGTCGTGCCAGCGATAATAGCTCGGCGGGATCGGCGGGATCGGCGGCATCGGCGGCGCGGTATACGGCGGCGCGGTATACGGCGGCGCGCTGGATGGAGGTGTGTATCCGGCGGCGAATCCTGAAGCTGGGCCGGGCGCGGGCGGTTCGGCAGCCGGTCCCGCGGCCGGCGGAGCGGGTGCGGACGGATTGCCATTGGCAGGGGGGCGGACGCCAAACCATTGACCGATGTTGTTCAGGCCCAGAGGATTCGGCAGCGGCAGGCCGTCGCGGCGGGCGCGGGCGGTGTGGTAGGCGTCGAAAACCTGGTAGAAGACCCAGGCGGCCACCAGAATTCCCAGACCACCGTTCATATGGGTCATGTTGACGAGAAGCGCGAAAATCAGCACATGGGCCAGGCCTTTGGCGAACTGGCCGTTGTACATCGCGCCCACACCGGGAATCCAGCCCAGGCCGAAAGCAACCCAGGGATCCGTGCCCCAGGGGTGCGGTTGCCATTCGGCCCAAGGCGCGCCGGGAGAGCCGGGACCGGCGTTCGCACCGCCATACGCGCCGGCTGTTCCGGCGGCCACGCGCGCCTCCAGGCACGGTGCACAGCCGACAAACTTGTTGACCTTATGGACGCATTGAGCACAGAGCGGTTTCCCGCAGAACTGGCAGTAGGCAACAGCGGGAATTTCGGGATGATTCGCACAGTTCATGCCAATCTCCTTTCTCGCGCAGGAAAAGCACGCATGGAACAGCGAAGGAAGCAAAGCCGCATTGCGGGCCGCACCTCAAAAGAGAACACTGGGGATGCTGCCAGTGTATGCTCGGCGGCACTCGACCAAAGACAGCAGGAGCGCGGTTGCAGAAATACAGGTTCCACAATTTGCTCATTGCGTAGCAATGACTTCACCCGGAAGGGAGAGAACTGCCGAGCGGAGCGATGGAACGCCGTGTCGATCGCCGGTCCGAAGGGTATCGGCCTGGGGTCCGGGAGCGCGCGGCGACCCTGTCGCGCAAACCGGCTGCTGGAGTGTCCAGCCGTATTTCCGGCGGGATCGAACGACTGTTTTCTCGGTCGAGGCGCCTGCGACGGGGGCCCGGTTTGCGCCGCCCGGCGCAACTGCTGCACGCGGGCTTCCACCTCGTAGACGATTCGCAGATTTTCGTAGTAGCGCACCACCCCGGCGTGGGTTTCGGCCGCCTGGCGGGTAAAGGTACGATGCAGGTTTGCCGGTTCCAGGTCGGAGGCGCGCAGGCCGGAGAACCGAACTCCGAGCAGATTCAGGGTCAGCGAGATGGAGAAGAAGGCCATGGCCGCCACCAGCGCCAGCCGCGGATCCAGCAGGGTCCGCCGCAGCACTACGACAGAGCTGCGCTGCCAATACGGAACGGAGCCGCCATCGCTCTCCGCACCGGCCGGAACGCCAGCCCCGATAAAACCAGCTCCGGCCATCACTCGGCCGGCATCCCCTTCTGACGCACTGCCCAAACCGCTCTTGTCGCCGGCCAGACTGGTGCGAGCCAGAATTTTCGCGACTATATCGGCGGGCGGCTCCAGCGGTTCCTGCTTGAGGATCAGCAGCCATTCCCGGCCGCGACTGGCTTCCGTCAGCTTTTCCGCGCAGGCGGCGCAGTCCATGGCGTGCCGACGCACCCCTTCCGCAATGGCTGCAGGCAGCGTCATTTCCGCGGCCTCTGCCAGCCAGAGTTCCACCGCGGCACAGTCGAGCGGGCCGTCTGCGAGTTGGCGGGGTTCGGTCATTTACATCACCTGCTTCCTATTACGTTCCAGCAGCCGCGCCAGTTCCATGCGGCCGCGGCTGATGCGCGACTTTACCGTGCCTTCCGGGATGCGCAGCACCTCGGCAATTTCCTTGTAGTCCAGGTCCTTCAGATCGCGCAGGATGACCGCCTCGCGCAGTTCCGGGGACACCTTCAACAGCGCCCGTTGCACGATGGCCTGCAGCTCCCTGTCCATCGAGCGCCGCAGCGGGTCCGGCTCCTTCGCTTCCAAGCGGTCGGCGGGCGAAGGAACGCTGTCGGTCTCTTCCCATCCGGCATCGAGCGAGTAGGTTGTCTTTTCGGCGCGGGTGCGGCGGAAATGATCGACCAGCAGATTGCGGGTGAGCGCGGTGAGCCAGCTTTGAAAATTGCCGCGGTCGGCGTCAAAGGTCTTCAGGCTGCGGTAGACCTTGAGGAAGACCTCCTGGGTGAGGTCGTCAGCGTCGCTGGCCGAACCGGTGAAGCGATAGCAGAGGCCATAGACGCGGCGGTGCTGCAACTCCACGATTTGCTGCCAGGCGTGGCCGTCTCCCTGCAGGCAGCGGCGTACGAGTGCATTGGTCTCTTCCACTTGAGCTTGCGACATCCGCTGTCTTGCCGTGGGCGCTGGCCTTGCCGGGGACGACGGCGCCGGCCAACCGCGGCTCCCCTCGACGGTGAAACGCGTCAGGCTGTTTCGCGGCAATGGCCAGGCCGACAATCCCATGTCCTAGGGTTACGCAAGGCGGCGCCTGCCGGTTCCCCCACATGGTACAGAAAAGCAGCGTAAGGCGGGAGCGCACGTGCGGCTGCTCACGCACGGAAGTTCCAGATAGGGCCAAACCGCCGGGCTGAAGCTAGGGTCGCGCGAGTGCGCGTGGCGAAGGAAACCCAACAAACTACGTCGAGGTGGAGCGAGGTTGAGTTTACCCAGCTACTCCACCGGGATGACCAGGTACTGCTCGAGCTTTCCATTGGGCATGGTGTACGTAGTGACGACCAGGCGACGATTGGGAAAGAACACACCGTAAACGCGGAAGGTCATGCCGCCGCGCAGTTCCCTGACAATCTGGCGAAACCCCAGCGGCGGCCCCAGTGGCTGCAGGCTGGAATGATAGTCCCCAAGCGCCTGGGCATCGAAATAGGCATTGCAGTTGGCGGTGAATAAACTGCGGTCGATCTTTCCCTGCTGCAGGCCGAGAAATATCTGCCGCGCCTGGCTGGTGGTCTGTCCCGCCTGACTGGGCGGCAGACCCACCAGCAGCGCCGCTAGTTTGTTGGCAATGGTGCTCGATGCACCCACCGCCTCCTGATTGGTCAGGACGGCGACGGCGACCTTATCCTGCGGCAGCACCATATTTTCGCTGGTAAAGCCGGATACCTCGCCGCTATGGGAAATGATCAGATGGCCGTCTCGCGTATGGACTTCCACGCCCAGGCCGTAATGGGTGTTGTCGCCGTCCGTCAACTTCACCGGAGTGAACATTTCCTTATAGGAGGCAGGCTAAAGCAGCGATTCGTTCATCATGCTGATGTCCCAGAGCAGTAGATCGCGCACGGGCATGGCCAGCTCTCCCGCGGCGAACATCCAGCCGGACCCATCGCGGGGTGCGGGATGCAGCGGACCCAGCGCATAGCGAATATAACCATGTGCGTCGGTCTGCTGCAGCTGATGCACGTCGGCGTTCATCACGGCGGTCATGTGGAGCGGCGTAAAGATGTTCTTTTGCAGAAATTTCATCAGCGGCATCCCACTGACAATCTCGACGATCTTGCCCGCGATCACGTAATTCGTATTGCTGTACTGCCATTTGGTACCGGGAGCAAAGTCGAGCGGCTTCTTGCCCCACTTGTCCAGGATGGCGTCCGCCGTCGTCGGTTTCTTCATCGGCGGCATGGAATAGTCTTCCGCGTAATAGTCCTGGTAGCCGGAGGTATGGGAGAGCACTTCGCGCAGAGTGACATCGTTCGCCTGGGTCAGTTGCGGCAGCCAGGTGGAAATCTTTTCGTCGAGGGAAAGCTTGCCCCGCTGTTGCAGAATCAGGATTGCCGCCGCCGTAAACTGTTTGCTGATCGAGCCCAGGCTGTAGCGCATCTGAGGCGCGGCGGCGACCGGCGGGTTCAACTGGGCGTTGCCGTAGGCCTTGAGGTAGGAGATTTTTCCATCCGTCACGATTCCAACCGAAGCGCTGGGCACACCGGTCTTCTGAAGCACTTGTTCAGCGGCCGCATCCACCTTGGCCTGCTGGGCCGCCGGCAGCGTGTTCCGCGCCAGGGCTGCAGTTGTTGCCAGCAAACTGCTTACCAGGCAACCGCCGGCAAAAACAATCCGGAAACGAGCAAACGGAAGGCACTGCACAAAGGACATTCAAACAAGCTCCGAGGAAAGAAATAACCGCGGATTTTAGCTCAGTAAGTGGGAAATGCGGCCACGCCGTAAAATGAAGGGGTCCATATACTTCGATCGAAGGTAGAATCCAGCCATGCCGCAAGAGAGCAGCTCCCTCAACCCTGTCGCCTCCGGTTCCACCACCCCGCATGGGCCCACCGCACTGACGACGTCAATGGAAACCGCCGCACGAACCGCCGGGCTCACAATTCTTTCCGTCCAGGCCGGCGCCGACTTCCACGGCGAGCAGACCACCTGCTTTACATTTGGACTGCATAGCGGCACGGAACAGGCGCGCACGCTGCGGCTGGAGTTGAGCCACGGCTTCGACTTCAACCAGCCGGCGCTGCTGCCGGAGATGACGAACTACCTGCGCGATGCGGTGCTGCGGCTGCGCAATCCGCGCCCGGACTGCTACGTCACCCAGGCCGGGCTGCCGATTCGCTTTGACAGCTTTGCGTGGCCTTTCCACCGCTCCACGTCCGGAGCGGACACTTATCTGGTGCATGGCATCGCGCATCTTGAGGACGGAACGGGCAGTCCGCTGCATGCCAAGATTGCCGCCAGTATGACCGTCACCTTTGCCGACATCGTGCCGGCGCCGGAGCAGCCCTACGCCGAGTCGTTCATCTACAACGCTGTCCGCAAAACGCTCGATCAAGGCCAGATGGAGATGGTCAAAAGCGGTAATCGCCAGCCGGTGATGATAACCACGCGCTATTACAGCCGGTGGCAGAAGAAATTCATGTTCAGGGATTCGGACGCGTCCAGCCGAAGAGATTTTCTGGCGCTCAAACTCTATTGGCTGTCCGGAATTCTGGGAGACAATCAGCCGGTATGGATTGCCGATCCCATCGACGCGCAGTATCTAAACACCACCGCCGAGGAGTTGCGCGCCGCCGCCGCCGAGCTGACGCGGGAAGGGCTGGCCCAGCCCGACGCCGATGCCCAGTTTGTGGCCGCCACGCCGCAATTGCTGGAGCGCGGCGATCAGTATCGTGCGATGCTGGCCGAGGCGCTGGCGCTCACCAAACCGGAGTTCAACGAAGAGATGCGGCACGGCCATACCAACATGTAGAAGGACGGCCATGAACCTGCGCAACGCTTGCCTTGACGACATTCCCGCGCTGGAGTTCCTCATCGACGCCTCTGTGCGCGAATTGCAGGCCGAGGATTACACTCCGGAGCAAATCGAGCTGGCGCTTCGCACCGTTTTCAGCGTGGATACGCAGTTGATTGAGGACGGCACCTACTTCGTGGCCGAACGCAGCGGGCGACTCGCGGGCTGCGGCGGCTGGAGCCGACGCAAAACGCTTTGCGGCGGCAGCCATCACACCGTTCGCGACGACGCGCTGCTCGATCCCGCTCGCGACGCGGCAAAAATCCGCGCCATGTTTGTCGCTCCCTCCTATGCGCGCCAAGGCCTTGGCAGCCTAATCCTGGAAGCCGCGGAACAAGCGGCGGCCGCAGAGGGATTTACGCGCCTGGAAATGGCCTCCACACTGACCGGCGTGCCGCTCTATCTAAACAAGGGCTATCGCGTGGTCGAATATACCGACGTTCCCCTCGGCGACAACCTTTCCCTGGCGGTCGTCCACATGGCGAAGACCATCTCAGCATCCCGTTGAGCGAATCGCACGCGGACGCCGGACAGGTTGCATGTTCGGCGTCGAATTGGATGAAGCGTTATCAAAACGCGCCTCTGTTCAATTCCACACAACACCACGTCTACGGCATCCAAACCAGTAAGGACGGCTTGTCCAGTAAATTGGCTGCTGCGGCGCTGCCTGGCGGCATCAATCAACGAAAAATGCAATGGCCGCCCGGTGCGGCAGGAGATGGAGAAGTCTATGTATCATCACGTGAAAAACCTGATGTACGACGTGAAGGTCGGCGAGCCCGATGTGCGGTTTGGCAACATGCTGCTGGAACAATTCGGAGGAGCAAACGGAGAGCTTGCCGCCGCCATGCAGTACACCTGCCAGGGCTGGTGCTGCGACGACCCGGAACGCAGAGACCTGCTGATGGATATTGGCACTGAAGAAATCAGTCATCTTGAGGTCGTCGGCGCGCTGATTCGCATGCATCTGGCTCCGATGAAGAAAAAGATGGCTCACGCGGAGGAAGACCCGTTGGTCGCGGTGGCCGGCGGAGGAGGGCTGAACCTCTTCAATTCGATGGGCAACCCGTGGACGGCGAATTATCTCAAGATTTCCGGCGAGCTTGACGTAGACCTGCGCAGCAACATCGCCGCCGAGGCCCGCGCCAAGATCACCTACGAGCGGCTGCTGAATCTGACCGACGACCGGGGCAGCAAGGACGCGCTGCAATTTCTGATGACGCGTGAAATCACCCACATGAAGGCGTTCACCGCGGCACTTGATAGCCTGGGCAAAAAGCCGTATTCGATCGGCAAGCTGCCGCCCACGCCGGGCGTGGTGGATGAGTTCTACAACGATTCCACTGGCGAAGGCGCACTGGGCAAGGATGGTCTGGGGTCCTGGATCAGCCGGGACGGTCTGCACGTCGTCGAATGGCCTGGATCGCTGGACGGCTCGGGCAGCCGGAACGGCGCAAAAGCTGGAGAGGCGAGGAAACCCGCAAAGAAGTCCGCATAGATAGAAAGTACCCCGCCCCCGGACAAGACCAGCCACTCAAAAGAGTGGCTGGTCTTGCCTTCGGGCTTTCAATAGCCGCTCCCAAATCTCCCGCCCAATCCTGTTCCTCCCCGCACCCGCGATTCCAACGGACGAGACGATTTGCGCGTCGAAAACCCTGCGGACGGCCTGCTCTCGAAATTCTCTTGACACCCCACAGCCCGACTTATACCCTAAGTTGTTCTTGTTGAATTATCGATCGAGAACTACCTTCGGCCCCCTTCCGATTGCTTCGACCGATCGTTCCGGAACCCAAACTGGCCGGTCAAAGTCCCGCCTTTCCACTCCTCCCCCGGGGATTGTCGTTCCACGATTTTCTATCGTCGCAAGGAGTTGTGCTCGCATGAAACAGCTATCGATTTTGCGCTGCAGCGTATTCGCCGCTGCAATGTTGTTCACGGTTCCGGCCCTGGTCGCCCAGAATTCATCCATCCAGCTTTTCGGTCCGGTTAATGTTCGACCGTCGACCGAAGGCACGGGAACCGGCGCGTCGGCGAATACATTCAACAGTAAAATTGTGAACCTGACTTGCACCGCCTCACCGATCACCGCGGTGCTTTCGTCGTCAGCGAACGGGGTTGGCAATATCCTGGTTGATAATTACGTCGCGGTATCGCAGACGGGTACGACGACGACCTCGCCAGTGAACGTCTGCACCGGCGGCACGGGCCAGAACTGCTTCACGTCCGCTTACCAGTCTCCCGCCAGCAGCGGCACCCTGAACGGTGTAGACCCCGACACTCTGGTTGCTACCGGTGGCGTCGCACCCATCAACATCAGCAGCGACCTGTCGTCCGGCCCAATCCAACTCGAGATTGATCTCATCGACAATGGTGGTTGGCTCACAAGCTCCAGCCTTTATCTCACAACCAATTGCACGCAAACTGGAACCGGCCCGGCCAACATCACGGGCAATCCGATTTCGCAGAGCAATCCCACACCGGCGCAGTTAAACCAGTCCTTTCCGTTTAACTCATCTACCAATCAGCAGATCAATTTCACGTATGACCTTTCGCAGGCCGAGGCCGCAGGCACCCTCACGATCCAGCCGCAAACCATTCCCGGGACGGAGGATACGCCGGTCGATCCGACAACATTCCAAACCGACTTTGTTCAGAACACGTCCTTCGCCACTTCGAGCTGTCTGGTCCATACAGGAGAATTGCTCAATTCAGCGCCTGCCTGCAAACTGTTCACCCTGGAATGCACAGTCGGGACCGGCTCGACGGAAAGCGGCGCACAGTGCCCGGTCTCTTCAATCCCCAATGAAGTGTTTCAGGACGTGTTCGACGGACCCAGCTTTACGCTGCCCGATATTACCAATTCCAACGGAACGACGTTTCACGAAGGTGTCGGCTTCCTGATGGCGAGCGAGGGCTGGAGCGCAACCAGTGGCGGTCCGTGCAGTTTCGATCCCGCGTCGGGTCTGGAAGACCTGCCATGTCCGCAAAATCTGTTGACCAGCATCAGCGGACCGGGCGCATACAGCTTTACCGGCATCACCTCGCACCCGAACTCGACCTTCATTCCCGTCGTCCGGGTCCCTGAAGATTTGACCACCGTAACGGTCGCCGGCCAGCATCCCGGCGGCTGGGTGAATACTTCGACGCCGCAGGTAACGCTCTCCAGTCAGCCGCCGAATTTGGCCGGCACCAACCTTCCCGGCGCGGCAAATTTTGTCCCAGCACCCATCCAGAGCATCACGTATGGCATTTCCGCAGCTAATGCTGTGCCTGTGCCCACTGCGCCGGCTTCCACCGACACGGTGGTGGAGAACCCCGTCGCCTGTCCCACCGACCCCACCAGCCCTCAGGAACCGGCCTTTGCTACGCCGCAGGAGACGCTGAACAGCCTGCCGGATGGAAAATATCTGCTGCACTACTACGCACAGGACTGTGCAGGGACGCTGGAACTCCAATTCACCCAGGATGCCAGCCAAAGCTGGTCCACCTCCTACTACACGGTCCCGATCAACATCGACACAGTCGCGCCGCTCGTCGCCTCGGGGCCGGTACTATCGCCGGCGCCGTCCAGTTCGGGCTCCTACACGGTCGGGCAGGCCGTTACGGCCACGTATAGCTGCACGGATATGGGTGGTTCGGGCGTGGTCACCTGTGGGACTTCTACGTACCCCGGCGCCTCCGCTCCGACCAGCACTGGCGTCCTCACCAGCACGGTAGATACTTCGAGTCCGGGAACAAAGACCTACACCGTTACCGCGATCGATGCGGCTGGCAACCAGTCCTCCGCCTCCGTCAACTATACGGTCATTCCCGCTGGGATACCGGTTCAGCTCAGCACGTTGTGCACAGGGTCCACGATTCCTCACGGCGCGGATTATGTTTGCGGTGTTTATGCGGGCACTTCCTCAGGACCAGCCCAGGGCGTAATCACGTATCAGGTCGACGGTGGACGCGCCATCTCCGCGAAACTGCTTTTCGGGGTGACGTTATTTGCCGTAAAGCGGCCATCGGTGGGCCAGCATACCGTGGTCATCGGGTACGCCGCTCAAGGGAAATACGCCGCCGCCAATCCGGCGACGGTTTCCTTCACGGTCGTTCCTCGGAGGTAAATGGACTGGCAGCCCGGCGGATTATGCCTCTGCCGGGCTGGGCTCGAGGAACGGCGCGGTCAGAGAAGTGGTGGATTCTTCGCCGGCGGCGAGGCGGGTGAGGGTGAGCACCGTGATATCGTCTTCCTGGCCGAAGGCGACCGCGGCCTCGCTGGCCTGCTCGGCCGTTGGCCGGGCAGCAAAGAGGTGGTGCAGCCGGTCAAAACCGTAAAGCTCGCCGGTCGCGCTGCGGGCCTCCAGCACGCCGTCCGTATACAGGCTCAACTGGTCGCCGGGGCGGAGCTCAAAGCGGACCTCGTCGTACATGGCCGAGGGAACGAGCCCCAGCGGCAGCGAGCCTTCAATCTGGAGTTCGTGCTGATTCAAAAACGGCGGCAGGTGACCTGCGTTCGCAAGGGTCATGCTTCCATCGGGATGCAGGCGTAGCACGACAGCGGTGACAAAGCCGCCCTGCAGCCGGCCGTACAGGCAGCGGTTCAGCCGTTCCAGCATATGCACGGGACTGAAACTCGCGTCCGACATGGACCGCAGAACACCCACGATCAGCGAGACGTTCATCGCCGCCTTCAGACCTTTTCCGCTCACATCGCCCAGCGCAACGATGGTCGATCCCTGTTCCTCGCTGATGATCTGAAAGAAGTCGCCACCCACTTCCAACGCCGGTCGGTACGCGCTGGTGACGGAAAATCCTTCCAGCGATGGCAGAGTTTCCGGAATCAGCACGCGTTGAATTTCGCGGGCGCTCTGCATCTCGTGCTCGAGAACGTTTTGCCGCGCCTGCTGCTCCGTGCTGTACCGGTAGACAGCGTAGAGGATCGAAATAAAAAGTGCGATCGCGGACAGGTCCGCAGCATTGAATTGCACTCCCCGGACAATGAAGATCGGGGTATTGACGGTTTGAAACACGGTCCAATGGGTGAACCGCTGTCCGGCAGTGCTCAAGTCGGCAAAGGTGTCGATCATCTGCGTCACCAGGGCGCTGATCGCCACCCACCAGCGTGCGGAATCCAGGTGTTGTCGCACGCCGATGGCAACGATCACGATAGGGAACACCTCGGCCACCAGGATGATGGTGGTCAGCACCGCGTCCAGAGTCTGCAACCCCAGCCCAGCACCGCCCCAGAAAAACGCCAGCGATCCATCCAGCACGCCGGCGGCGAAGGTGACGATCGCCAATCCGTTTGTCCAGCGGACCAGGGTACGATTGTCGTTCAGACACAGCAGCCACAGCAGCAAATACCACAGCGAAATATGGGCCAGCGCATAGAGCGGCTGGTTCAGTCCCCAGCCCCACCTGTAGGAGATCGGGATGGAGAAAAGACCCCGAATAATCCACAGCAGGACAGGCATTGCGGTAAATACCGCCAGCCATAGGAAGAGTTTTGTCTTGCGGTCGCGGCTCCACAGCACGAGGCTGAGCAGGGTGACAAACCCGTACAGAATCAGCAGAGTGTACTGATATAAAAGCTGCTGCATGGAGTTCGATTCGATCGACGCCAACTGTGCCGCAATCGCATTGCGATCACCCAGCAGCGGCGCCCCGTACAGTCCGCCTATTGAGGCGGGGTCGACGAACAGCAGAGGAGCCTTCCAGACGCGAATCGCGATCGTTCCGGAGGTTGCGGAGGGCACGGCGAACATGCGAAAGATCGGACTGAAGTACCAGCGCGAATGAGGCGGCATCTGTCCATATCGACCGATCAACTTGCCGTTCCAATAGACTTCGTATACGTCTTCGGCCTGGGGCATCAACAGCGCGTAGTGAACCTTCACCCCGGCAATCGGATCGATCTGCACATGCCTGCGATACCACGCGTAGCCGGTGTAGGCGGGATCGCTCTGGCTGCCCCAGGAACTGGAGGTGCTGATGGTTTTCCAACCGGAGTCATTGAACGAAGGCAACGCCCAATCTGGGTTGTCGCCGAGATGGAACTCCCACGGGCCGCCGAGTTCGACCAACCCCTGCCCCAGGCCGTGGATGGCAAGCACCCGTTGTGACAATGAAGGTAAGGAAGCGAGGAGGGACGCAGCCAGAAAGACCAGCAGCACCGCGGTCTTCGCCCGGGGGTACATGCCCCGAGAATACCACTCCGAGTTAGCCCATCACGCCGTTTTCCGCTGCCCGGAGACAGAGCCGTCCGAACCCCAAAAGAACGGGGTAAACCTGATTCGGAGAGGCCTCAATCGCTGGCGCGCCGAGCTACTTCAGGTCGAGGTTGGCTCCGCCCGGTTGATCGGGTATGGTCAGCGTGACACTCGTTGCAGAGATCTTCGGCGGAGCGATCGTCTGGCCGTTCAGAATGGCGCGATGCTCCGTTGCCTTCCATCCGTAAATCTCGAACCGAATCTGCTTCCACCACGGCGCATAGGAGCCCTGGCGGGGAGCGATATGCAGTTCCAATCCGTTGCCGGTGACTTTGCAGCCGAATTTCATCCGCAGAAAATCGCCATGTTGGTAGTTGTAGGTGCGCCCGTCATCCAGATAAAGATTGCCGGCGCAATGGCCGGTTCCATCTTGAGCAGGCGCGTAGACGCGCAGGGTCAACGGTCCTTGCGGCGTTTGATTCGTACTCTGGACCAGCGGTTCCATGGGAAGAATTGACCCGGCGCGAACGAAAACCGGGAGCGTGGCCAGTTGAGGACGGATGTAGATTGTCATCGGAACCACGGATGTTTTATTCAGGGACAGTAACGGGTTCTGCTTCGCGGGTGGCGGCTGGGGGACCTTCGCGCCGGACCAATAGTTGTACCAATCCGCGGTGGGCAACTCCACGCTGTAGGTGTCCGGCTGGTCTGGATAAGGCGAAGGCGCGATTAGGAGATCCGGTCCTAGCAGAAACTCCCCGCCGGCCGCCCGGTCCAGATCGAACGGATGCCCGTCTGCCTCCGCGACGGGAAACTCCAGAAAAAGCGGACGGTCGAGCGGCAGGCCGGTGCGCGAAGCCTCTTCCGCAAGAGTGTAGATATACGGCATCAGCCGATAGCGTTGCTCGATGTATCGACGGCGAATCGCCTCCTGCGCTGGCCCGCGGACCCAGGGCTCCTGATTTGCCGATCCCTTCTCCGTGTGGTCGCGATCGATGGGCTGAAAGGCGGCAACTTCCATCCACTTCGTCAGCAGATCCATGGTCGGGCTGCCGGCGTAGCCGCCAACATCGGCGCCGCTGAAGACGAACCCGCTCAGGCCCAGATTCTCAAGCATCGGTGTCGTCATTCGAAGATGATTCCAGGTGCTGCTGTTGTCTCCGGTCCAGGTGGCCGCATAGCGCTGGCCGCCGGCAAACGACGCCCGTGTCAGCACGAAAGGCCGCTGATTCGGCTTGATGGCCCTCATCCCCTGGTACGTCGCGCGGGAGTTCTCCATGCCAAAGATATTGTGGACTTCCGCCTGGGTCGTCGCGCGAGGCGCGAAGCCCGGCTCTTCGATATGGTCGATGACATCGGTCGGAATGGTTTTCGAGGGGGTATTGAAGACGGAGGGCTCGTTCATGTCGTTCCAGAAGCCGGAGATCCCTTCGTTGTAAAACGCACGATAGAGCGTGCCCCACCACTTGCGCGTCCGCTGCTCGGTAAAGTCGGGAAAAACGCTTGCTCCCGGCCAAACGATTCCCGTATAGACCGTCCCGTCGGGGTTACGCACGAAATGGTTCCCGGCGATGCCGCTGTCGTAGGGATAGTAATGGTGTCCGGGATAGTTCGCGATGTGCAGATCGGTAATGGCGACGACGTGGAAATTTTCCGCGTTCAACTTCGCAATCATGCCGGCGAAATCCGGGAACCGGATGCGGTTCACGGTGAAGGGTCGATTGTCCTGCTGATAGTCGATATCAAGATAGATCGCGTCGGCCGGAATGCGATCGCGGCGCAGATGGGCGGCAATCGCCAGTACGCGCGCCTGCGGATAGTAGCTGTAGCGCGACTGCTGATACCCCAGGGCCCACATCGGAGGCAGCGGCGGCGGGCCGGTCAGCCAGGCATAGTCCTCCACCACCTGCTTCGGAGACGGGCCATATAGCACGTAATAATTGATGGGCCCGTTCACGGCGCCAAAGGAATATACTTTTGGCGAAGCTTTGCCAAAGTCGAAGCTGCTGCGCCAGGTGTTATCCAGCAGCACGCCCACGGCACGCCCCGCCCGGAAGGCGATAAAAAACGGGATGCTTTTATACAGCGGATCGGTCGATTCCTGATAGCGATAGGAGTCCGTATTCCAAAGCGTGAAGGCTTCGTTGCGGCGATCGAGCGGGCCGGTCTTGTCTCCGAGACCGAAGTAGTGCTCATTCCTGGGCATCGTTTTGTAGATGCGGAATGCCGTGCCATGGAAGGTCGCCGGGCGCGCGTCCTGCTGGACGATCTTGCCGCCGGAGTCGCGAATCGTGAGTTCCAACGTTCTCCGATCGATCTCGACGTGCAACAGTTTTGTCCGAAAGCCTACATGACCGGCTGCAATCTCCGGGGTCACGGCGACGGAGCTTTGCCGGGCATGCGCCAATACCGCCCAGGAAGCATCTTCCGGCAGCCCTCCCTGACGCACGATACGCACGCGCAGCACATCATCGCGTAGTGCTGTGACTTCTTCCCGACCCGCTCCGGCCCGAACCTCGATTCCATTCGGGAGTGATGTGAACCCGGTGGCAGAACTCAGCGTGCAAGATTTTTCGGGCGCGGTTGCGGGCGTTTGTGCACGGGCGAGCCCAAAGGCGAAGAAGCAAACGAAAGCGGGTATTGCCGTGGAGCGAAACATCGAATGACGCATGCTGACTCCTTAATTGGTCGGGCGCAACACGAAAACGAGGGCAATCCCAAGGATAAGCGCTTGCTTCCCCCCCAGCCTCCGGTTTCGTCATCAACCATCGCCTGTCCATGGCGGACGAGCAACCGAGTACCGCATCGTTCTTGGAGAAAGCTGAATCGGTGAATTGGCGGCGGCCGGGCTACTCCGGTTCGGCAGCGACAACGGCTTCAACATCTCTATCCGGTTCCCGGAGGTAGAAATTTTTCCCAAGCTTTTCCGGGCCGAAGGCGAAGATCACCAAAAGCGCGATGATGACTGAGAGCTCAAACGCAGTCAACGCCCAGGGGTAGCCGAGATGGTCGCGCAGGATGTATTCGACCGACACGGCGGGCGAGCCAAGCAGTACACCCAATTGATACACGAAGCCGGGGAACAGGCCGCGGATGGCGTCGGGAGAAAGCTCGTTCAGGTGGGCCGGAATCACCCCGAAGGCGCCTTGCACGCCGGTCTGCATAAAGTAAGACCCCAGCACCAGCGGTAGCAGCGACGTGCCGAAGGCCCAGGCGGGAATCGATAGCAGCGATACGACCAATGCCAGCATGATCGATCGTCTGCGCCCTATGCGCTCGGAAATCTGCCCGAAAAAGAGCGCGCCGAGAATTGCACCAATGTTGTAAATGATGGGAATGCCATAAAGCATCCGCATTCCCAGCACCCGCTGACCCGGCATTCCGGGAATCGATTTGAGGAAGTCCGGATAGAGATCCTGAGTGCCGTGCGAGAGGCAGGTCATCGCCGTCATCATCAGCAACAGATAGGCGAACACGCCCATGTGGTCGAACAGCGTGCGGAAGATTTTGCCGAGCGACGGCGTGCGGTGCATCTTCCAGCTTTCTGACTCCGGCGCCAGCAGAGTCAGCACTACGATACAGAGGGTCAGGCTCAGCCCCACCACAAACATGAAGCGCCATCCCAGGGCGGGCGCAACGGTCTGCATGGCCACGGCAGCCAGCAGGTATCCGAAGGGATAGCCGCTCTGCATCAGCCCGGAGAGCACGCCCCGCCGGCGTCGCGGCGCCATCTCCATCGCATACGATGCGCCGATTCCCCAGTAGCCGCCCATGCCGATGCCGTACAACCCGCGCAGAACCAGGAAGAACAGATAGCTGGGCGCAAACCCGCTGAGCACGGTGATGGTGGAGAAGAAGAGAACGCAAAAGACCAGCGGCCGCTTGCGTCCGAAGCGGTCGGCCAGCGAGCCGAACACCAGCGCGCCCACCGGGCGCATGGCCAGCGTCAGCGTGAGGGTGTAGACGATAGCGGCCTTGCCGACGTGGAAGTTTCCCGCCAGTTGATCGAACAGAAAGACCACGACGAAAAAATCGAAGGCGTCCAGCACCCAGCCGAGGATGCTCGATCCCACGGCGAACTGCCACCCCGGCGTGGTCTTGTCTGTTGTAAGCGCGTCGGAAGAGGAAAAATCCATGGCGGTATATGGCCCGTCGTGCGGAATCGGTGGGGAAATTTCTCCGTAAGCCAGCGTATCGTAACGTTGCCCGCCGTGGAACATATCTGAAGCAAAAGTAAAAAAATGAATCAACGCTTTCCGTAGCCTTCGCAGGCGTAGCCTGATGCCACGCCTGCCGATCGACGTTCTGTTGTTTGGGGTCCGGAAGGATGGGAGTCTGATGCTCTACCAGCTCGACTCCGACCGCGGTCTAGTCAAGCTCTGGCGGCGGATTGCGCCGGGCGTCCGGGCGCAATCCGCGCAGGGCACGATCTTTCGCCGTGCGAAACGCCCGCGGAAGCATCGTGCAGCTGGCTCTTGCGCCTACTACCCCAAACTTGGATTTGGTGGGCGACTGTTGCTTGAGAATGAGCGGAAATCGGCCGAGGTTGGCGCCGTAATCGCCGTTTTCTAATGGCGTGGCTGGTCGAACAGTGCTGGATGCAATGGAGGCGCCGCTATCGAACCGCCGTCGCGTGATCGCAACGCCATTCGGCTATTGAATCTTGGAATTCTCGCTCTGCGTCACCTGCCCAATTTGTTTCAGGCGCTGGTCCGCCGTGTTCCGAAGTTGCATCGTCAAAGACCCCATGCGGTCGTTGGAGGTGCCGTTCTCGGCAGCCTCGGTCGCAACCTTTTGATCGTTTCTTACGTACGAATCCAACTGCTCGAGATACAACAAGTCAAACTGTTTCCCGGTCATTTTTTTCATCTGCTTCTCGGCCTTGCGGGTCTGCTTCGGAACGGATGCGCCAAACATTGGAACGGAAGGACCGGAATCCATGATGGCTGCTGACAGCTGCATGTCGTTGCTGCGGTTCTCCTTGATCACCTGATTCGCCAGCTTTTTCACGTCGTCGTTTGAACTGTTCTTCAGCGCCAACCTGCTAAGGTCGTCTTCGACCTTGATGTTGCGGCGCATATTCGCGACGAATTGAGCTTGCGCGCCATTGTTCTGCTGCATCCCATTTCCCGGCTGATTCGGATTATTATTCCCGGGTTGATTCTGGTTCATCCCGCCGGGAGGCCCCATGGGAGGTCCACCATGCATCTGGGCCAGCGCGCCGGGAACGGCCAGCAACAACCCCAATGAGAGTATGGAGGCACCCGCAAATTCGAATCGATTCCATTTCATTTTCATCCTCCGTAGCGTTCTTATATTATTTCGGCCGACCGTTGTTCCGGCGGAAGTTCATGGAATAGCACGTTCCATTGGATGGCGTTTGGGTGGAGAAGGTCGTCCGGCGACTTCGGATAGCTCAACGCTTTTTTTGCGAATCGTCTGGCACTCCGAACACCTTGAATTCGGCGTCTTCTCCATACCCGCGCGCGATTCCCGGGCCCTCCAGATGAAACACGATGGCGTATTCGCCGTCCTTCAGTTTCAGTTTAGGATTGTCCAGCGGAATTGCAGCGGTGGCGACGAAGCTGCCGTCCGGGGCCGGGAACCAATGCACTCTTTGTTCTGTCCGCCGCGATCCATTGGCGTCGATCAGCTCAAAGCTGGCCTTCCAGTCCTTGGAAGGTCGCCCGGCGAGCTCGCCCAGGGGCGTGATCCTGGCCAGTGTCCACACAACATCCTGAGGAGAGAACCGATGCGTCGGATCGGGATCCAGATCGCAGTTCCCGGCCCGCAGATAATCCACCGCGTCCGGTCCTGAGGGCGGCGGAGCAAACAGGCAGCTCTTGCCCAGGACCACCGAACTGATGAGGACCTTGTCGCCCGCTGTGGGCTCGACGGTAAATTGGGTATCCGCGGCGGCAGCGATTTTTCCGCTGGCGTCGGTCGCGGCCACCCGCAACAAGTATGCTCCGGGACCCACGTCAGCCGACGCATTCCACACCGGCTCGGCAGAGGACCAGTCCAGAGTGGCTACGGTCGTGTTCAGGACATAGCCAACCATAGTCTCCTCCAGTTTGAGCGCCACGTCCAGGCTGGCGGGCGGCGGCGTGGAAGCATTCCAGAAAAATCCCGTGGTCGCAATTTGCGTTCCTGTTTTGCCGTCACGATGGGGAAAATACGCCAGCTGCGTCTCCATTTCAAGCGGCGAGGAGCCGGCCGGCGGAGGCGTCCGGAGTGCTTTTCGCAGCGCGGGGGAAACTGCAGCCAATTGCCGCAGCCGGGTAAGATCGGGCGCCACAAAATAGCGTGGCGCGTCGAGCAGAATCCCCGTTCGGCGCGGTCTTACAGAAATGCTGTGCAACTGCCCGTTCATCTGCTTTGTACCGAGATGCAGATCGATGCGATAGGATCCGATCGCGTCACGGCGAATCGCGGCGAGCGTATCGGCAACGGAACCGGAAATCCATCCCGCAACATGGCCGTGCCGACCTAGCAGCAACCAGGGACCGGGGTTCGCGCCAACAACGGTAACGTACGGCGCAATTTTGCGGAGGTCGTCGATCTCGTTGGCGCTTTCGGCGGCATAGATCACGGCGCCGGCGTTGCGCGCGGCACCGGCAAGGTCGTCGATCTGAAACGCTGCGTACTCCAGCTCGCCATCTTCGACGACCATCTCATGAAAGATATCGCCCAGCGTCATTACCGCCCGCCGACCCGGCAGGTCCCGCATGCCGGCGATGGCCAACGCCGCGGTCGTGCGCCATTGTTCCAGATCGACATCGTCGGGACTTTCGCTTTCGACCATCCTCAATTCGGCAATCGCCGTTTTCAGACTGCGCGTGTACGGCGTCTGGTTGCCGACGTCGTCCAGGATGGAAATGTTCCAGTCCAGCTCCGGCAGCTTGCTCAAATCGGCAATGGCTTCCTCGAGTGCCTGTCGACGATCGAGCGAGCTTGCGAACGGCAAAATGATAAGGAGGTTGGTCCGGTCTTGCGCCTGATCCGTTTTGGCTTCGGTGTCGCCGGACCACGGCCGCGCAAGCTGAAATAGTACCGGCTTGCCATCGATGTCGAGCGTAAAGTCGGACTCTTTCAAGTCTGCGACCGGCATGGCAGTCTGGCGAGCAATCGCGGTGAGCGGGATGTGGAGGGTCCGGGCCCGGCGGACAAACTCTGTCTCTGCCTTCTGACTCGTTTGAGCGCGGAGGTGGCCGCCACAGCCTGCCATCACGAGCGCGGTGACTGCGATCCACCGCAGCCAAACTGTTTTCGTCACTCCTGCGCTCCCCTTCTGCCAGCATTGCGGCTGTTCCGCATCGTGGCCGCGAACTTCCAGTTTATCCGGCCCGCACCCTAATATTAAAGATGGATGCGATCATCCAAACAACCTATGACAAAAATTGCTCTGCCGCACCCTCCTGTTGCCCGCAAGGACCCTCGCGAGCTTTCCCTGCATGGCCACACGCTACGCGATGCATACGCCTGGCTACGCGCGAAAGAGAGCCCGGAGACGCTCGCGTATCTGAATGCCGAAAATGATTACACCGATGCTGCGATGGAACCGGCGGGCCCCTTGATGGACAAGCTATATAAGGAGATGCTGAGCCATATTCAGCAGACCGATGTCTCGGTTCCCTATCGCGACGGCCGCTTCGATTACTATTCGCGCACCGAGGAGGGCAAGCAGTATCCGTTCTATTGCCGCGTAGCCGCCGAACCTGGCGGCGCCACACGACCCGTCCCGCCGATGGATGGATTTCCCGGCGAGGAAGTTTTGCTGGACGTGAATCAACTGGCGGAAGGCGAGGCTTTCATGTCGGTCGGCGCCGCCACCGTCAGCGATGACGGAAACTGGCTGGCCTACTCGACCGACAACACCGGCTATCGTCAATACACGCTGCACGCCAAGAATCTTCTGACCGGAGAAACCCTGCCCGCACTGGCCGAGCGGGCCGGTTCAGTAGTGTGGGCTGCGGACAATCGCACGCTGTTCTACACGGTGGAAGAGGAAGAGACCAAGCGCCCGTACCAGATTTTTCGACGCGTGCTGGCCGACAATGGCAGCGGATTCTCGCAGCCTGAACTGGCCTGGGAAGAACCGGACGAGCGCTTCAACGTGGGTGTGGGCCGCACCCGCGACGGCAAGTATCTGCTGGCTGAAGCGGCCAGCCACACCACCAGCGAGCAATGGTTCCTGGCGGCGGAAAATCCCAGCGGCGACTTGCAGTGCATCGAACCGCGCCGCGACAACATTGAGTATTCCGTCGATCACCGCGAGGGTTTGTTCTACATCACGGCGAACGACACCGGCCGCAATTTCCGACTGGTGACCGCGCCGGCGGAGCAATGCGGCCGCGAACACTGGCGGGAACTGCTGGCCCACCGAGACGACGTGATGCTCGAAGAGATCGATCTGTTCCGCAATTTTTTCGTGGCCGCCGAGCGTTTCCAGGGTCTGCCGCGCCTGCGGATTCACGATCTATCCGCGTCGAATCCGGGCATCAATATTGTCCGGGAAATTTCTTTTCCGGAGCCGACCTATACCGCCGCGCCCGGCATCAATCGCGAGTTCGACACCAGAGTCTATCGCTACAGCTATCAATCCCTGGTCACGCCCGGTTCGGTTTTTGAGATTGATATTGCCTCCGGAGATAGCACGCTGCTGAAGCAAATAGAGATTCCCGGCGGGTTCGATCGCACGCTGTATGTCTCCGAGCGCGTGTTTGCGACGGCAGGCGACGGCGTGCAAGTGCCCATCTCGCTGGTCTATCGCAAGGACCAGTTTCATCCCGGAGAGAACCCGCTCTACGTGTATGCCTACGGCTCCTATGGCTACTCGCTGTCTATCGGATTCAGCGGAAATCGACTGAGCCTGCTGGATCGTGGCGTGGTGCTGGCCTATGCCCACATTCGCGGCGGCGGCGAGATGGGCAAACCCTGGCACGATGCCGGCCGCATGATGCAAAAGAGGAACACCTTCACCGATTTCATCGCCGCCGCCGAGCACCTGATCGCGAACGGGTACGGCGACGGTGAGCGCGTAGCGATCGAGGGCGGCAGCGCCGGCGGACTGCTGATGGGCGCGGTCACCAACATGCGGCCCGATCTGTTTCGCGTCGTGCTGGCGCATGTTCCCTTTGTGGACGTGATGAACACCATGCTCGACTCCAGCCTGCCCTTGACGGTTGCCGAGTACGAGGAATGGGGAAACCCGAATGAAGAGGCCGCGTTTCACACCATGCTTGCGTACTCCCCCTACGACAACGTAGAAGCGAAGAACTATCCGGCAATGCTGGTGAAGACCTCTTTGCACGACAGCCAGGTGATGTACTGGGAGCCAGCGAAGTACGTGGCCAAACTGCGCAGCCTGAAGACGGACAACAACCTGCTGTTGCTCCACACCAACATGCAGGCTGGCCACGGAGGCGCATCCGGGCGCTATGACTATTTGAAGGAAGTCGCGTTCGATTACGCGTTTCTGCTGTGGCAGCTTGGGGTGGAACAGCTCTGACGCAGCGCCCGGCTCAGCGCTCTCCGCGCAGCGCCTGAGAGAAGCTCAGGTCTGCGTTCCTGGATTCACTTTGATCTTCCGGCTCGGGAATACTGTCGCCTTCGCCGGGTGCGAGGAAAAGGTTCTCCTGCAGACCAAGCTGGCGCGTGTACAGGTCCCAATAGCGACCGTTCTGCGCGTACAGTTCGGCGTGGGTGCCGCGCTCGATAATGCGGCCCGCCTCGACGACGAGAATCTGGTCCGCGCGGCGAATGGTCGAGAGCCGGTGCGCGATGACGAACGTCGTACGACCGCGCATGAGGTAGGAGAGACCCTCCTGGATCATCGCTTCGCTCTCTGAATCGAGGCTGGAAGTAGCCTCATCGAGAATGAGGATGCGCGGGTTGGCCAGGATGGCGCGGGCAATGGAAATCCGCTGGCGCTGGCCGCCGGAGAGTTTCACCCCGCGCTCGCCCACGATGGTTTCGTATCCTTCCGGGAAATGCTCAGCGAATTCATCCACGCGAGCGATTCGGCAGGCTTCCAGCACCTCGGCCTCGGTCGCCAGGGGACGGGAAAACTGCACGTTCTCGCGAATCGTTCCGTCGAATAGAAACGACTCCTGCAGCACGACGCCCAATTGCGTGCGGTAGTCGCTCAGTCGCACGCTTGCTAGATCGACGCCGTCGACCAGCACCTGACCACTATCCGGTTTATGGAAGGCGCACAGCAGGCCGATCATCGTGGATTTTCCGGATCCGGAAGAGCCAACCAGCGCCGTCACCGTGCCTGGGGCCGCGTCGAAGGAGATGCCGTGCAGCACTGGCTTCTCCGGTTCGTAGGCGAAGGAAACATCCGCGAAGCGAACGTCGCCACGAATCGGACCCAGCGCCGCAGTGCGCCGGGGATCGCTCTGCTCGTCTTTTTCCGCGAGAATCTCGCTGGTGCGGTCGAGCCCGGCCAGCGCTTCCGTCAATTGCGTTCCCACGGCCACGATCTGCACCACCGGCGCGATCAGGTAGGCGAGCACCATGGTGTATTCGACGTAGTAACCGACCGTAAGGCGGTGCGAAAGCACCAGCAGTCCGCCGAGATACATGACCAGCGCGCCGACGACGCCCAGCACCACCGTGGAGGCCAGACCCATCACCGACTGCGCCGTCAGCGTGCGGATGACGTTCTGCAGGAGCCGGTCCACACCGCCGGCAAAGATCTTCGCCTCGCTCTCCTCCGCGTGATAGCCCTTGACCACACGCACGCCACCGAGGGACTCGGTCAGCCTGCCGGTCACATCCGCATTGATGCGCGAACGCTCGCGAAAAATGGGGCGAATGGTCTTGAAGGCTGTCATCAGAATCAGCGAGAAGACGCTGAGGACGACGACCGCCAGCAGCGTCATCTCCACGCTGATGTGCAGCAGAATGACAAACGCGATCACCGCAGCCAACAGGCCGCCGATGAAGTTCACCATGCCGGTGCCGATCAGATTGCGGACGCCTTCGACGTCGGTCATGATGCGAGCCACCAGCGTGCCGGTGCGGTTGGAGTCGTAGAACGCCACCGGCAGCCGACCGATATGCTGCTGCACCTGGACGCGCAGGTCCGCAATAAGGCGCTGCGCCGCGATCGACAGAAGTTGGGTCAGTCCGTACGAGGTGACGCCCTGAATCGCCGTCGCCAACAGAACGGCACCGACAATTTCCGGCAGCAGATGCGCCTGGCCGCGGCGCATGACATTGTCAATCAGGTATTTCGCCGAGACCGGCAGGACGAAGCTGGCGAGGCGGCTGACGACCATCAGCAACAACCCGAATGCCAGCAGACCGCGGCGCGGGCGAATCAGCGCCCAGACCTCCGGCAGCACTTTGCGCAGTTCCGGCCTTTTTTTTGGCGGGCCGCCGGACACGCGGCCGCCGGCGGATTCGGACTTTCGTCCGCCGCGCGTTCCCGCATCGATCCATGCCGGCTTGATCGCCATTCGTTATGCCGCCGCCGACCGGTTGCGCCGCGCGGAAGCGAACGAGCGCACGCATAGGAGGACGTAGACGAGGCAGATGCCAGCCATGGCCAGCTCTTCTTTCATCGCCGCAGGATGCAGCAAAATCTGCCCGTGCATCTGGGTGATTAGATCACTGGTTCCGCGCCAGCCGGGAAAGATGAATCCAACCAGCCCAATGGTGACTGCGATGTGCATAAAAATCTTGCGCCGCCGGGTGTCCGGAGTGTTCGCGAGCAATCCAAGAATGCCGAGAACAATGCCGAAGTAGGCCGGAATCAGCGCGGTCGGCGCATGACTTCCGGTTGCGATGAAAACCGCCACTCCGAGAACGATCAGAATCAAGGCCACTACGATGGTCAGTTTCGCCACGGTTGCAAATCTCCTAATTTGATTTCGTTGCGCTCTCTCCAGCATAGGCTTCTGGGGGCGCTTCGAGAATCTGCCGAATCTGCCGCACCATCTCGGGAACCGTCTGGGTGATGGACACCGGAACGGCATCGCGCGGCGGCTCCAGTGTGGCCAGCTGGCTGGGCAGCATGGAAGGCGGCATGAAATGACCCTCGCGCGCCTCCAGACGATCGTGAATGACGCTGGCCGGGCCGGTCAGATAGATGAACCGGACCGTGTTCTGCGGCAGATTCTCGGTCAGGGTAGTCCGGTACGATTCGCGCAGCGCCGAACAGGCCAGGATGCCATGGACGCCATGCTCCGCCCACTGGGCGAGCTGTTCATGCAGGCTGCGCAGCCAGGGCTCGCGGTCCGCATCGGTCAACGGAATCCCGTCGTGCATTTTGACTCGGTTGGCTTCGGAGTGGAAATCGTCCGCATCGGCGAACTGCCAGCCGGTCGCTTGTGCCAGCGCGTGGCCTACAGCCGACTTACCGGTTCCGGTCACCCCCATCAAAATGACAATCACTGTTTCTCCAGGTCGTTCGACGCTCTCATTTCGCCGCTGCAGAAGAGATGCAGGCTGGACCCCGGAAGGTGCGGCAAACTGCCGGCGCAGAGGTTTTCCGAGGCATGGCTTCCGGCGTCTTGATTTGTGAGGATATGGGGCCCCGCGGCGGAAAGCCAGCCGCGCAAACCCTTCTGTTGGCCTGGGCCTCCGACCGTAGGATGCCGTACGCGTGAACAGAAGAATCCCAGGTCTCAGAGATTGAGACCTGGGCGCCCGCTACAGGGACAACCATAAACGGTCGGAGACCTAATAGTGGAAGCGGTAGCGGACCTCGCCGTAAATCTCTCGCGGAGTGTTGTAGTGGAACCCGCCGAAGGTGAGGCTGTTGTCGAGCAGTACGCGATGGTTGGTGACATTGGTCGCATTGATGGCGACGGTCGTGTTTTTATGAAGCGTCTTTCCCAACGCAAGACTTAGATTCGTGTCATGCGGAAGGTACGCACCCTGGTAAGGAGAATCCGGATTTCCCTCGTCTCCATTGCTGAACCCAGAACCGTAGTAGAAGTTAAACGAGCCATAGGCGTGACCGGGTAGGTTCGCATTCATGCCCACATTCAATGTATTTCTCTGGTCGTGATCGAGCGCAACGTACGTGTTTCCTGAGTCGCATTCCGGTGTGGTGATGGGAACACAGACCAGCCCGCCTGTAATGGCGCCACGCTGTTGCGCCAACTGGTTGGAGTAGGCCAGATGAACATGTCCGAAGTTCCAGAGCGTCGGCGAATTCAGCGTCAGCTCCCACCCCTGAATCAGCGCTCCCTGTATCGTAATCGGAAAGAAAATATTCGACTCTCCGACATTGGAGTGATCGAGAAAATTGTTGGCGCGGGTTTCGAAATTGTCCGCATCCAGCAACCATCCTCGAAATGGTATCTGCACACCGAACTGGTGCTCTTCATCGCGTTCGCCATGCAGGGGAAGGAATGCCGTGTTATTCGAGTTCGCATAGTTAATGAGCGGACCGGACGCGGTAAGAAGCGCCGGCGGTTGATAGTAACGCCCATAGAACGCCCGGAAGACCCAATCGATCCTTGGAATCTGCACGGCAATGCCGACACGAGGATCGTTCTCGATTTCAGTAAAGCTGGACACAAATTGCGATTCCCTCAGGCCGGCGATTAAGGTCAACCAGCGAGTCGGTTTGTAGTTGTCGGAAATATATTCCTCCGTGATGCCACCCGCGGCGCCGTCATGAATGCGGAAGTTCCGATAACTGCCGTCGTTGAAGACCGAACCGAATACGTAGCTGTCATGCTGGCCGAAGGAATAGAATCCGCCCTCCAATGTGTTGTTCGCGATCTCTGTCGAGATGGACGCCTGCAGTCCGGCGTAGTTGGACGCGCGGTCCGACGTGGTGGCCACAGGAAAATCGTTCGGGTCGGGAGTATAGTTCGCCCGATTGTAGTGGTAGAAAGGCGAAACTTGCAGCACTGCTGCGGCGTTGAAGGTATGCACCCAGGAAAAGGTTGAGAATCCGTCCAGTTCATGTTGCGCATCGCGCAGCCCGGCGGAATCGTACTCATGGTTTTCATAGTCGTCCGGGTTGGGATCGTATGGGATCTGGTAATAATCCCGGCGCAACTGCGCTATCAACCGTAACTGATCGTGCGGCGTGCGGTTGTAGATGAAGGAAGAAAAACCGCCGAAGCCGTTCGCCGCGTCATGAAAGGCCTTGGAAATCGGCGGCATCAGTCCGTAGTTCGTCCGGTTTCCGTTCACGCTGCCATAGTAGGCGAACCGTTCCGTATGGCTGCCGAAGTTGAGCTGATCGTTCGTCTGATAAAAACTTCCTCCGCTCAGAACCAATTCCGCGCCATTGGTGCGTTCAAACCCGGTACGCGGAGACACGTCGAAGACACCATAGGTGCGGTCGCCGACGTTGGCGCCGTAGCTGCCGCGCTGGACTTCCAGATTGGCAATGTCCTTGGGATCGATCTGCGGACCCAGGTTGCTGGCGATGTTCGTATTCGGAATTTGGACGCCGTCGATCTCCCAACTCACCTGATGGCCGCCGCGGATGTGCAGCATGTCATGCACCATGTAGGCTCCGGGCACATAGTCGGTAATCATCGCCATGCTGTTGGTGCGGTCCGCGCCAGGGGTACGCGCGATGGCAGTCCGGCTCACCAGCGTTGTGGGCGTAACGGAGTCGACGTTGGCGACATCGGTCTGCGCCGTCACCGTCACCGACTGCTGGATACTGCCGATCTCCAGCTGAAAATGCAGCACCGGCGCAGTGTTCGAGTAGACGGTGACGGTCTGGTGAAGGATATCGAATCCGCGGCTGGCGACTGTCACGTTGTAGTTGCCCAGTGGCACGGTCGGCAAAGAAAAATAGCCATCTCGATTACTGCGCACGGTCTGGGTGTACTGGGAATTGGCCGCGTGGATGATGATTTTCGCATTGGGAATGGGCCGATGTTCCGGATCGTGCACGATTCCCTTCAATTGACCAAACACGGTGGCGTGGGCATTGCTTCCGCAGCAAAAGCCGAAAACACATAGGGCGACAACCGGCCACCAATACTTCCTGATACGCATGACTTCCTCTCATTTCGCCATGGGCGACGGGACCCGGAGCGGCAAACCGTCGTTGCGGGATGACAAAACACGCAGATATCGGCAACATGGGTGCATGCGGCCGGTGCTTCGAATGCGAGCGATTTAGAGGAGCACGGCCGGAGGGGCGCGCGTGGACTGTGACAGCGCGCGATAGCCGAGGAAGGTAGTTGCGGCCGAGGTGACGACCGTCGCAACTGGAATGGCGCGAGAAGCAAGGTGGAAGCCTGGGGCCGCGGTGGCGACGACGGCCGGAAGAACATTCGGCCTCCACGGGCAGGGCGGCGGCGTCCACGCCGGTCCGTTGGAAGCGGCAACGCCCAGAGCAACCATCATGGCGTGCTGCATCATGCAATGATGTTTGCCGTGGCGGCGGCAGCACGCGGGCCGGGTGGCTTTCACCTGCGCACCGGCCAGCAACGGCTGCAGCGGCAGCAATGCCGTCAACAGCAGCAACAACGATGCGGCCCACCGTATCACCATTTCAGCTTATCTCACTTGCTCATGCTTCTGTGGACGGGGAATCCGCGCGGTGCGGTATAACGTTGGAATGTTTCCTTCGTCGGCCGAGGTAGACGAACCCGCAATCGCCTGGACGGAGCCGACGCTGCTCGATGCGTTGCGGTCGGACCTTTCCGGGACGATGGTGGTCACTCGCACCGTTCGTGCGGCGCGTTCGTTGCGGCAACGCTATGGCCAGCGGCAGCGCGGCAGTGGCCGCATGGGCTGGATGTCTCCGCGAATCCTGGCGTGGGAGCCGTGGCTGGCGACGCTGTGGGACGCGGTCATCCTGGCCTGTGAGGAATCACGCATGCTGGTGACGGATGCGCAGGAGCTTGAACTCTGGCGGAGCCTGCTGGTGGATGACAGTGATGCTCGGCAGACACTTTCGAGCGAATCCGTCGCCGAAGCCGCCCACGCGGCATGGAAGCAGATGCATCTGTATGAAATTCCTCCGGTGCGTCTGCGGGGCGAACAAAGCCTGGACGGCAGAGCGTTTTATCGCTGGGCGACGGAGATGGAAACGCTGTGCCGGCAATCCTCGTTTCTGCCGTCGTCGCGGCTCGAAGCTGCGCTGGTGCAAGCGATCTCCTCCGCGCATATCCGGTTGCCGAAGCGGATTTTCTTAATCGGGTTTGACCGCGTCATCCCCACGCAGCGGCGCCTGATCGAAGCCCTGGCTGCTTGCGGCTACTCGATCGAGTGGGTGGAGATGCAGCCGGAAGGTTTTGTGAAATCCGACGCTGCTATTGTGTACGCCGGCACAGTGGCGGAGGAAATTCGAGCGGCGGCGCAGTGGATACGTCGCTCCCTGTTTAAAAATCCATCACAACGCATTGGGGTCGTGGTTCCGTCACTCAAAGAAATGCGGGGCGAAATTGACCGCACGTTTCGCCATGTGCTCGTGCCCTCGGCAATGGAAATTGCCACCGGGGATGTGCCTCTTCCCTACGAATTTTCACTCGGTACCGCGATGTTCCAGCTGCCGCCGATTCGCACCGCGCTTACGCTGCTGCGATGGCTGCGGGTAGCAATCCCGGCGGAAGAGGTCTCATGGCTGCTGGTGCACGGCGACTTTGGAGGTGCTCCGGAGGAGAGCGCCCGGGCGCGATTGGACCGCCGGTTCCGGGAGCGGGAATTTCAGCTTGGGGGTCCGGTATCGCTGCCTTCCTTCCAGCAATGGCTGGCCCATACCGGCAGAGGCGAGGAGACCGCTTCGTTGCGCCGGGCCGTCGAGCGATTCTCTATTGCCGCCCACCGAGCGGGCCTGGACGCGGTGCATTCTTATGCCGACTGGAGCGAAATTGTCGAGGACGTGCTGGCCGCCGCGGAGTGGCGACTGCCAGCGGCCGGCAGCAGCGGCGAGGTTCAACTGCAACGCCGCTGGGACACGCTGCTGGCCGAGATGGCATCGCTGACCGGTGTGGCTGGCCCGGTACCGTTCGGCGCGATGACGAAGCGACTCGAACATCTGGCGGCGCATACGCTATTTGCACTCGAAACTCGCAATGCGCCGGTCCAGATTGTGGGAGTTGCGGAATCTGCGGGACTGGCCTTCGACGCGGTCTGGTGGATGAACGCACAGGTGGGCGCATGGCCTGTGCGGGGCGCCGCGCAGCCGTTTCTACCGTGGGGCTTGCAGCGCGAAGCGCACATGCCGTATGCCGACCCGGCGTCGGACTTCGCCTTCGCCTTGCGAACGACGCAGAGAATTTTGCGCTGCGGAAGTACCGTCGTCGTCAGCTTCGCCGTCGAGCAGAGCGATCCCGTGAACGCCAGCGCCCACGTTCCGGATCGTGAAATCCTGCTGTCCCCGCTGGTGCGCGTGGCACTGCCGGACACTCCGACAATCGCCGTGGAGGAGTTTCTTGCAGGGATCAAGTTCAACCCCGACGCGCCGAAACAAGAGTTTGAGGCCATCCACGAGGAGCCAGCGGTTCCCTTCCTAGCCAACCAGGTAAGCGGCGGGGTCAGCTTCCTGGAACTGCATGCCGCCTGCCCCTTTCGCGCGTTTGCGGAACTGCGGCTGGGATCCCGCCCTCTGGCCGAACCGGAGACCGGCGTTTCCCCGCGCACACAGGGAACGATCGTGCATCGCGTGCTGGAGCGCTTCTGGCAGGACACGAAATCGCAAACGAAACTGCTGGCGAGCACCTCCGACGAACACCGCGAATGCCTGCGGCGGCACATTGACGAGGCGCTCGCGGAGTTCCTCGAGCACGCCGACGAACCCTGGCAGCGGCTCCTATTGCAGGTGGAGGCGGAACGGCTGGAACAGCGGCTGCTGGAATGGCTGGAGCAGGAGAAGCAGCGGGCGGACTTCACCGTTCTTGAAATCGAGAATGCGCTCGAACATCCGCGGCTGGGAGAAATCGAGTTCCGCTGCAGGGTCGACCGCATCGATCGGGTCGCGGAGGGAATCGTGCTGCTCGACTACAAGACCGGCCCGGTAGATCGCAACGCCTGTGATGGCGAGCGTCCGGACCAGCCGCAGTTGCCGGCCTATGCCGTTCTGCGCGGCGGGCAGGCGGACGGTGCACTGGCCGGCGTGGCCTTCGCCGGCCTTGAACCGCGGAACGTAGGTTTCACCGTGATCGGCTCGCTACCGGGAATCTTTTCCGCGCCTCCGGAGAGCGCGAAAGCAACGCCGCCCGGAAAAAAGACCAAGTCGAACGCTGCCGCTCTTACCCCTGAGGAAATGCTCTTGCAGCAGAGGGCCTGGAGCGAGGTTCTGACCCGGTTGGCTGAAGAGTTTCGCGCCGGCATAGCCGTGGTCGATCCTAAGAAGCAAGAAAAGACGTGCCTTTACTGCGCGCAAAAGCCGCTTTGCCGGATTCGCGAAGCGGCGGGAGCAGGCGAGCCATGAACCCAACACCGCCTGTCTCCGCCGAAGACCTTTCCCCAGCCGAGGCCGACGCCGCCGCACGCCATGAAGCATGCAATGTCGAGCAGTCTGCTATCGTCGAGGCCCCGGCGGGCTCGGGAAAAACGGAACTGCTGATGCAGCGTTTCCTGCGGCTGCTGGCGCGGGTGGAGCAGCCGGAGCAGGTGCTGGCCATCACCTTCACCCGCAAAGCCGCGGCGGAGATGCGCGACCGTATCCTCGAAGCGCTGCGCCAGGCGCAGAGCGGCACTCCTATCGACGCCGGCGCAGGCCACAAGCTGGAGACGCGCCAATATGCTCTGGAAGCGCTCGCCACCGACGCCAGGTTCGGCTGGAACCTGATCGCCGAGCCGCAGCGCTTCAACATCCGCACCATCGATTCGCTGTGCGCCGAAATCGCCGGACGCCTGCCGGTGCTGTCGCGGCTGGGCGCGGAGATGCGGCCCGTCGAACAGACATCGGAGATGTATCGCACGGCGGCGCTGGCGGCTCTCACGGAAATCGGCGGCGATGCGCGTCTCGCCGGCACCGCCCGCAGCCTGCTGCTGCACTTGGACAACCGTATGGAGCGCGCGGTGGAGCTGCTGGCCGCGATGCTGGGTAGCCGCGATCGATGGGCGCCCATGCTCCCGATCGACCAGCCGTTTTCCGACGAAGAACTGGATGCTATCATTCGCGAGCAGTTTGAAGCGACGCTGCGGAATCTGGTTACCGCCGCAATGAAACGCGCCGCCGCGCTGTTGCCGGAGGAGGCGTGGGAGGAGGTGTTCTCGCTGGCGCACTACGCCTCCGGAGAACTGGAACATTCCGAGTACGAGAACATTTTCCGCGCTTTGCTGGCAGCGCCCGAGGTTCCCGCCTGCGACGCGGATCGCCTGGCGGAGTGGCAGTCCGCGACGCAGTTGTTGCTGACCAAAGACGGATCGCTACGAAAGAAAATCGACAAAACTATCGGCTTCCCGCCCGACTCGCCGCGCAAACAGGAGATGCAATCGCTGTTGAAATCGCTTGAAGGAAACGAGACGCTGGTTTGCGGACTGAAAGAACTGCGAGACCTGCCGACGCCCGGCTACAGCGATCGGGAACGGGAAATCCTGCGGGCCGGGTTTCTGCTGCTGCGCCATGCCTTGGGCCAATTGTCGCTCGCCTTCGCCCGCTCCGGAAAGACGGATTTCATTGAGCTTTCTCTCGCCGCCACGCGGGCTCTCGACGAGGACGCGGGCAGCCTGGCTCAGACCTTCGGCACGGAGATCCGCCACCTGCTGGTCGATGAGATGCAGGACACCTCCACCGCTCACTTCGAGCTGCTCGCCCGGCTGGTCGAGGGCTGGGACGGGCACAGCCAGACAGTGTTTCTCGTCGGCGACCCGAAGCAGTCCATCTACCGCTTCCGCCATGTGGAGGTCGGCCTGTTTGTGCGCGCCCGCCGCGAGGGACTGGGCGGAGTCCGGCTGGAGCCGCTGCGGCTGCGAGCCAATTTCCGTTCGCGCCAGAGCCTGGTGCGGCAGACCAACGATGCCTTCGCGCGCATCTTCACCGAGGTCCCGGACCCGGACAACATTGCGTTTGAAGCGTCGGAGGCGGCGCATCGCGAGGCGGAGACGGAGCGCTTTTTCTGGCACCCGCGGGTACGCCCGTATCGCGACCGCGATGCAGCCGACGCGCCGGAAGACGACCCCTGCGCGGCGGAAGCCCAGGCAATCTGCGAGGTCATCGAACGGCATCGCCGGCAAACGCCTCCGGGAGAAAAACCGCCCAGTACGGCCATTCTGGTGCGCGCCCGCAGCCATGCTGCGCCCATTCTTGCGGCAATGCGGGAGCGCGGCATTCCTTATCGCGCGGTTGAACTCGACCGCCTCCCCAACCGCCAGCCGTTAATGGACCTGGTTGCCATCGCTCGCTGCCTGCTGCATCCCGCCGACCGCATCGCGTGGCTGGCGGTGCTGCGCGCGCCGTGGTGCGGTCTCACCCTCGCCGACCTGCTTCTGCTGTGCGGAGAGGACGATCCTCAATGGAAGGACCGGACCGTCGCGGAACTGTTTGAGCAACGGGCTTCCGCGCTCAGCCCTGATGGCCGTCAGCGGGCCGCGCGCGTGATCGACGCGCTCACCGCCGCCGCGGAACTGTCTCAACAGGAACCTTTCACCACGCTGGTCGAGCGCGTCTGGCACACGCTCGGCGGTCCCCGCTGCGTTCCACTGTCGGAAGCCGCGACCGTGGCCGATTTTTTTCGCATGCTGGACCGACTGGAGCAGGACGGATGGCCCACCGCCGCCAAGCTGGACGAACGGATGCAGGATCTGTTCGCCACCTCCGCCGCCGCGGACGAGGACACACCCGTCGAAGTGCTAACGCTGTTCAAGGCCAAGGGATTGGAGTGGGACATCGTCCTGCTCCCAGACCTTCACCGGTTGTCCGGAAGCGACCGGCCCCAGCTGATGCAGTGGATGGAACAGGCGCCGCCCGGCTCCGATGCGGAAGAAGAAAATCCAGGCACGCTGCTGCTGGCCCCGATCAAGCACGCCGCCGAGGAGCAGGAACCCATCGCCCAATGGATCCAGGCGATGGACGCGGAGCGAGACTGCGCCGAGCTGAAACGCCTGCTCTACGTGGGCTGCACGCGCGCCCGCCAGGAGGTGCATCTGTTCGCCGCATGTAGTGAACTTAAATCCGGCGCGCTGGGCAGGCCCAGACGCCGCAGCCTGCTCCACACCGCGTGGCCAGTGGCCGCCGAGGTTTTTTCCCGGCACATGGACGCACAGCGCGACGGAGATGCGACAACCAACGTCGTCGCAATGCCGGCGCCCCGCGCGCCCGTGTCGGGACAGCTATCGTCGATTGCCGCGGGCCAGCAGAGCGCTACCATCCAGCTGTCGAATTTCCAGCGCCTCCCCTCCAACTGGCAACCGCTGCAACCGTTTCCAGACGTGCCGAGTGGGGCGGCAACGTCGTGGCGCGAGGAATCGGACGAGGAGACTTCCGCATTCGCGCGGCCTCGCGGCTCCAGGCAGGCGCGGGTGTTTGGGACCGTCCTGCATGCATTCCTCGAACCGCTGGCGGCCATTCTTTCCCAGCATGGCGATCTGTCCTCACAGGCGATCGAACGCCTGGCGCAGCCAGTCCGTCTGCATCTTCTACGCAGCGGCTCGCCACCGAAGAATGCGGAGGCGGATGCTCGCCGCATCCTGGCCGCGCTGGCCGGCGTTGCTCAGGACAAAGTTGGGCGCTGGTTGCTGACGGCCACGGCTCTTCCTTCCACCGCCGGCCCAATCCCGGGCTCCAGCGGCTTTGAAGTTCCGTTCACGGCGGTTCATCAAGGCGTCGTGCGTGCGGTTCGCGTAGACCGCATGTTCCTGGCCGGGGAAGCTCCGCTGGCGGAAGGATCGAATTGCCTATGGATCGTCGATTTCAAAACGGCGTCTCACGGGCCCAGCGGGTTGGAGGAATTTCTGACCTGGGAGAAGGAGCAATACGCAGCGCAGATGAAGACCTATGCCGCGGTCGCGCGAGCGGTGTATCCGAATCAGACGAAAATTCGGCTCGCTCTCTACTACCCGCTGCTGACGCGGTTGCTGTGGTGGCCCGCTGATGCGGCCCTCTAAGGTTCCACGCCGGCAACCCGCCCATCTCCAGATGACAACGTTGTTCAAGCGACCGCGTTTCCGAACCCGGACCGGGCACCCGATAGAATGGACGGAATGTCTGCTTCCTCTAAACTGGAAGGCGATGCGCGCGACCGCCTGATCGTTGCTCTGGATGTGCCCAGCCGGACCGAGGCGCTGCGGCTGGCCGACCAGCTATCCGGCGTGTGCAGCTGGGTGAAAGTTGGGCTGGAGCTATATCTGGCCGCCGGCAACGGCGTGGTGGAAGAGCTGCAGCGGCGCGACTACTCGGTGTTCCTTGACCTGAAATTCCACGACATTCCCACCACGGTGGCGGGAGCGGTGCGTTCCGCAGCCAGCCTGGGCGTGTCGCTGCTCACCGTGCATGCCGCCGGAGGGCCGGCCATGCTGGCCGCCGCTGCGTTGGCTGCTTCTAATTTTGTCGACCCGCCGTGGCTATTGGCTGTAACAGTGTTGACCAGCATGGGCCGCCCCGAACTGGCAGCGACTGGCATCGAAATGTCTCCGAACGAGCAGGTATTGCGCCTGGCGCTGATGGCACAGGCGAACGGCATCGACGGGCTGGTCTGCTCGGCGCAGGAAGTGCAGGCGCTTCGGCACGAACTGAGAAGGGACGTGCAACTGGTGGTTCCAGGGATTCGTCCGGCGGGGACGAGCGTGAGCGATCAGAAGCGAGTGGCTACGCCGGCCGATGCCATTCGCGCCGGAGCCGACATGCTGGTGGTGGGCAGACCCATCACCCGGGCTGCCGATCCGACGCGGGCAGCGTTGGCGATTCTGGAGGAAATGAATCGGGCGCTCGCCGATGCGCACTGAACCGCCTGCGGCTCCTCACGGTCAGCGCGCGGCAGCGGGCTGATAGCTTCCCGGCGGTATACGAAATCCGATGGCGATTCGATTCCACGAATTGATCGTAGTGATTGCCAACGTCAAATTGACCCGTTCCGCTTCCTCGAAGTGCCTGCTCAGTTCCTCATACACCGCGTCCGGGGCATGTCCCTGTTGGATATTTGTCAGCGCCTCGGTCCATGCCAGCGCGGCGCGTTCTTTTTCCGTAAAGAACGGCGTTTCGCGCCAGGCATCCAGCGCATAAATGCGCTGCTCGGTTTCGCCTTTGGCGCGAGCGTCCTTGGTATGCATGTCGATGCAGTAGGCGCATCCATTCATTTGAGACGCGCGGATTTTGATCAGCTCCAACAATTTCGGGTCCAACCCGCTGTGACGAACAACCGCTTCTAACCGCGCCATGGCCTGATAGGCCTCCGGCGATGCCTTGCTGTAGTCGATACGAGGTTCCATGGCAATGATCCCTTTCCTTGTTCTTACCTTTTGATTCCGCTTCGATTTCGCTGGATGCTTTTATCTGGTCCCAGCCGGATCGAGGACCCGCCGAATCGTTGCTAACTTGCGCGACATCCAAACCAATGCACCTCACGAGTTTGCATAAGGAGTCCGCCCGCATGCCTTCCGTCGCCACCGATGTCACCTTGTTTTCGCCGCTGCAAATAGGTCCGTATACGTTGCCGAACAGGGTCTTCATGGCTCCCTTGACCCGAAATCGCGCGCGGGCTGGGGATACGCCGGGCCCCATGAATGCCGAATACTATGCGCAGCGGGCCTCCGCCGGTCTGATCGTTTCCGAAGCGACGCAGATTTCCCGGCAGGGGCAGGGCTATCCCAAGACGCCGGGGATCTATACGGCGGAGCAGGTGGCGGGCTGGCGGTTGGTCACTGACGCCGTCCATGCCCAGGGCGGGCGAATGTTTCTTCAGCTTTGGCACGTGGGAGCAATCTCGCATTCCTCATTCCAGCCGGATGGCCAGCCTCCGGTTTCCGCTTCCGCGGTGCCGTCGCCGGATGGGCAGGCGGTGACGGCGGAGGGAAAATCGGTCCCGTTTGAAACGCCGCGGCCACTCGATCGGGAGGAGATCCCAATGCTGCTGGACGACTATCGTCGCGCCGCGAAAAATGCGCGGTCCGCCGGGTTCGACGGCGTGGAGGTCCACGGCGCCAACGGATATCTGCTGCAGCAGTTTCTGTTGGGGCACAGCAATCGTCGCACCGATGCCTATGGCGGATCGATTGAAAATCGTTCGCGGCTGCTGCTGGAGGTGATGGATACGGTAATCGGAGTCTGGGGAGCCGAACGCGTCGGGGTACGGCTGTCGCCGTGGGGGCGCGGATACAGCGGGGAAACCGATACGGCTCCGCTCTACACCCACGTGATGCGGTCGCTGGCGGAGAGGAAGCTTGCCTACGTACATTTGATCGAGACGCACCAGCAGGAAGGCGCAAAGTCGGTGCCGGGAGAGGCGCAGTCGCCACTGGCGGTGCTTCGTCCCGTGTACCCTGGAGTGATTGTGACGGCGGGCGGTTACCGACGAACGACGGCAATCGAGGCGGTCGCCAGCGGCATGGCGGACGCAGTCGCGTTCGGGCGGCTATTTATCTCCAATCCCGATCTGCCACGCCGGCTGATGGAGGATGCTCCGCTGAACCCCTACGACCGCAGCACGTTCTACGGCGGCAGCGAGCATGGGTACGTGGACTATCCGGAGTTGGAGGACTAGAGCGCTCGTAGCAGCGTCCTATCCTCCCAAGAGCGTTGCGTTCAGCAGGCGATCTTCGCTGGCCGTAAGCGACGGCGCAGGGCATGGGTCGAATCCTGATGACAAGCCAGGCAAAGGGTGCGGATGTTTTCGAGATCGCACTCGCCTCCCCCTTCGCACACCGGCAGGATGTGGTCTGCGTCCCACAGGCTTTTGCGGTGGAGGGATTTCATTCCCCAGTAGTCAAGCATAACTTTCCTGGAGTGGCCTCGGGCGCGCTTGAGGCGGCGGAACGCCTCCACCGCGTCGATGCGACAGAGGGCGCAGCGGCCGCGGTCGCGTGCCAAGACCTGTTGGCGGAGATATCCCGGATCGGTGCGCAGGCGCCAGGCGTGAACGCAGCCGTCGGAACAGAACGTGCGCCGGCCGCGAGGAACTTCCACCGCGCACCAGCGACATAAAGCGCGGCCGGCGCGGCCGGTGGGGAGTTGGCCCGGGAGGACGCGGCCGCCCGGCATGGTTCGATGCGTACTCATGGTTGCGACGAGAGGAAAGGACAGAGCTGGAATGAGTTTGTCCTGTAGCGCAGACGTGAGGCAAGATTTAACGGGATAAAGGAATCCCCGGCGGCAATGTTTCCGTGCCGAAGCACCGCTACCCTTTTTGCAGCATGTGTTTGATGCCCCGCAGCGCCTGGCGGGTACGGGCTTCATTCTCGATCAACGAAAAGCGAACATAGCCGTCGCCATGCTCTCCGAAGCCAACGCCAGGACTCACCGCGACCTTAGCGTCGGTGAGCAGTTTCAGGGAAAATTCCAGCGAACCCAAATCCCTGTACTGCTGCGGAATCCTGGCCCACAGAAACATGGTGGCGCGGGGAATGTCAACGCGCCAGCCCATGTTGTTCAAGCCCTCGGCGAGCACGTCGCGGCGCTTACGATAGTTGTCGCAAATCTGCTGGACGCATTCCTGCGGACCTTCCAACGCATGGATGGCAGCAACTTGAATCGGAGTGAACGTTCCGTAATCGAAATAGCTTTTGATGCGGCCCAGCGCGGTGACCAGAGTCGGATTGCCCACCATAAAGCCGACCCGCCAGCCCGGCATGTTGTAGCTTTTCGACAGCGTGAAAAACTCGACGGCGATGTCTTTGGCGCCGGGCACCTGCAGGATGGATGGCGCCCGGTAGCCGTCGTAGACAATGTCGGCGTAGGCAAGATCATGGACCACATAGACGCCATATTGTTTGCAGAGAGCGACGATTCTCTCAAAGAACGCGAGATCGACGCATTGCGTCGTCGGGTTGGAGGGGAAATTCAGGATCAGCATCTTCGGTCGTGGCGACAGCGTGGGGATTACGCGCTCCAACTCGGCGAGAAATGCCTCCGCGCTTTGAATTTCGATGCTGTGGACTTCGGCCCCGGCGATGATAGGCCCGTAAATGTGGATAGGATAGCTCGGGTTCGGCACTATGACGACATCGCCGCGATCCATGGTGGCCAGGCATAGGTGAGCGATGCCTTCCTTGGAACCGATGGTGACAATGGCCTCGGTGAGTGGGTCAAGATCGACGTCGTAGCGGCGCTTGTACCAGTTGCAGATGGCCTTGCGCAGGCGCGGAATTCCCTTGGACAGCGAGTAGCGATGGGTGGCCGTTTTGCGTGCCGCCTCGATCATCTTTTCGACGATGTGCTGCGGGGTCGCACCGTCGGGGTTGCCCATGCCGAAGTCGATAATGTCTTCGCCACGCTGCCGGGCGGCGGCCTTCAGCTCGCCTGTGGTATTGAAGACGTAGGCGGGCAGCCGGACCAGTCTGGAGAATTCTTCCGTGGAGTCGGAGGCCAATTTCTATATCCGTTCTGTTGAAGGAATGCTGGAGCGGTACGGCGGTAAAAACCTCATTCTATCGTTTCCGGAGAATGCGCCAACACGCCGAAATCTACTGAATGCGTTCGTACCGGTAATGGGCTTCATCCAGGGCATGGGAAATTGCGGCGATATGCGCCGGGCCCCGAGTTTCCAGGGTGATGTCGATGGCCGTCTCGCCCAGACTGACGCCGTAATAGGAACGGTTGTGCAGCGTCTCGACAATGTTGGCCTGCTGATCCTGAAGAATTTTCGTCAACTGATGGAGCGCGCCGGGCCGGTCGGTCAGGCGCACCCGGATGCGCACGCGGCGACCGTCTTTGATGAGTCCGCGCTCGATAATTTTGGCCAGCAGACTCACATCGATGTTGCCGCCGCAGACCAGCACCGCCGTCTTTTGCCCGCTCAGCGAAGTCTTTTTCTGCAGCAGGGCCGCCAGCGCCACCGCGCCGGCGCCTTCCGCCAGGGTTTTCTCCTTTTCCAGCAGGATCAGGATCGCATTCGCGATCTCTTCCTCATCCACGGTGACCAATTCGTCGACCAGTCGCTGCACCAGCGGTAGGGTGACGTCTCCGGCGCGGCGAACGGCGATGCCGTCGGCAATGGTGACGTCGGCGGGGATAACGACCGGATGGCCCTGCTCGACAGCGCGCAGCATAGAGGGCAGCCGTTCGGTCTGCACGCCCACCACACGAATCTTCGGATTCGTCTCCTTGAGCGCACAGGCCACGCCGCTGACCAGACCGCCGCCGCCGATCGGCACCACCACAGCTTCCAATCCGGGCACCTGATCGAGCAGTTCGAGCCCGATCGTTCCCTGCCCGTTGATGACGGCAACGTCATCGAAGGGATGCAGGAAGGTAAGACCCTCCTCGCCGCGCAAACGCTGTGCCTCGGTATAGGCCTCGTCGTAGTTGGCGCCATGCAGGACGACCTTGGCGCCAAACCCGCGGGTGGCATCGATTTTTATCAGCGGCGTGCTCAGCGGCATCACAATCTGGGCGCGGATGCCGTGCCGGGTGGCGTGGTAGGCGACGGCCTGGCCGTGGTTGCCGGCGCTCGATGCAATCACGCCGCGAGCTTTTTCCTCATCCGTCAGCGTCAGAATCTTGTTCAGCGCCCCGCGCTCCTTGAAGGCGCCGGTACGTTGCAGATTATCCAACTTGAGATAGACCTGCTGCCCGGTTTTACTCGATAGCTCCGCGGAACGCTGGCACGGCGAGAGATAAATGTCGTTGCGGATTCGCTGCTCCGCGCGCTGAATTTCTTTGAGGGAGACGGTCGCGGGCTGGATGGTGGTGTCTGCCGGCATTCGTTGATTCTATTCAATCCTGGCGCATTCCATGCGAGATATCTTTTCTGTCCACACAAAAACCGCGATCGCACGCGTCGAGCGGGCGCGATGGTACACTCCCGCCATGTCCCGCGGATTTTTTATCACCTTCGAAGGGCTGGACGGCTCGGGAAAAACTACGCAATTGCGCTTGCTGGCTCAGTCGCTGCGGACCGCCGAGCACTCCGTCACGACAACACGCCAGCCCGGCGGCACCGAGCTGGGCGACCAGATCCGCTCTGTTTTGCTCCACTCAAAAACGCAGAATGTCGCTCCGTTGGCGGAGATGGCGTTAATGTTTGCCGACCGGGCGCAGTCGATCCGGGAAATCATCGAGCCGGCACTAACCGAGGGCCATGTTGTGTTGTGCGATCGCTTTACGGACTCGACGGAAGCCTATCAGGGAGGTGGACGCGGGCTGGGCAGCGAACCCGTGCTGGCGCTGCACCGTGCAATTTGCGGCGACCTGTGGCCGGATCTGACACTGTTGTTACTGCCGAATCTGGATGCATCGCTGGCGCGGGCGCGAAGGAGAAACGTCCGCCAGCAGGCCCAGGGGACGGACGAGAATCGCTTCGAGGACGAGGAGCGGGCGTTTTATCAGCGCGTTTACGATCAGTACCGCGAAATTGCAACCCGCGAGAGTTTGCGTGTGGTCGCAATTGAGGACGATGCTCCGGCTGACAAAGTTGAGCGGCGCATCCTAGCTATTGTTCAGGAGCGCTTGGCGCTGTTCCCCCAAGGCTCCGTGAAATAGCTCGTTGTGTCCGCCCATGGCTGCTCCCGCGCAAACACCGTCCACATTCACTCCGGCGCAGCCGAGCGAGGAATACCGCTTTCCGCCGGGGCTGGAACGCAACTTGCCGCTCTATATCCTGCGCCGTTTTTTTCGTCCCGGTAACCCCATCCTCTTATTTGAGCATCTGGTGCGCACCTACGGGCCGGTTTCGCATTACAAACTCGGCCGCAGCCACATTGTGTTCGTCAACGATCCCAAACTGATCCAGGAAATCCTGGTCAATCAGGCATCCTCCTTCATCAAGGAGCGCACCCAGCAGCGGATGAAAATTCTACTGGGGCAAGGGTTGATCACCAGCGAAGGCGAGTTCCACATGCGCCAGCGGCGGATCGCGGCCCCGGCCTTTCACCGTCAGCGCATCGATCGCTACGCCGGGGCGATGGTGGAACGCGCCGCCGCGATGCGCGCCCGCTGGCAACCAGGGGAGCGATTCGACATGGCGGCGGCCATGATGGAGCTGACCCTGGAGATCGTCGCGCGCACGCTGTTCGCCACCGACGTTACCCGCGAAATCCGCCAGATCAACGATGAAGTGAACGTGATCATGCGGCTCTACAACTACCTGATCGCGCTGCCTCGCGCGGAGAGCTACCTGCGCTGGCCGATCCCGGGGCTCATCCGCTTCCGCAAGGCACGGGCGCGGCTGGATGCAGTCGTCTATCGCATGATCGCCGAGCGTCGCGCCTCCGAGGAGGACCGCGGCGACCTGCTCTCCATGCTGCTGGCGGGGCGCGACGAGGCGGAAGGCGAGGATCGGGGCATGAGCGACCGCCAACTGCGCGATGAAATCATCACCATTTTTCTCGCCGGATATGAGACGGTGGCGAACGCGATGACCTGGACCTGGTATCTGCTGTCGGAAAATCCGCAAGCAGCAGGGCGCATGGAGCAGGAGATTGATACCGTTCTGGGCGACCGTCTGCCGACCCTCGCCGACCTTCCCCGGCTGCAATACACGGAACGGGTGCTTGCGGAATCGATGCGGCTCTATCCACCGGCCTGGGCCATGGGCAGGCAGGCGACGAAAACGATCGATCTTGGACCGTACCGTCTGCCGCGCGGTACGCATTTTTTCTTCAGCCAGTACATTCTGCAGCGCAGCGAGGAATACTATCCCGACCCGCTGCGCTTCGATCCGGAGCGGTTCACGCCGGAGCAAAAAGCGGCGCGTCCGCGGTTCGCGTACTTCCCCTTTGGAGGCGGCCCGCGAAAATGCATTGGCGAGGCGTTCGCCTGGATGGAAGGCGTTCTTCTGTTGGCGACAATCGCGCAGCAGTGGCGCTTTGCCATGGTTCCCGGCCAGCAGGTGGACGTGCAGCCCAAAATCACGCTGCGGCCAAAGTACCCGATGATGATGGTGGCCGAGCCGCGCACGCAATGAACGAATCCGTCATCTGCTAGGCTGCACAAAGGTGCATGAGCGATGAACTTCCGCGGTTTCCTCGGCAATTCGGCCACGGTCCGGCAGCTTCAGGAGTCGGTTGCATCGGGGCGTCTGCCCCACGCCATCCTGCTTTCCGGACCCCGGGGCGCGGGGAAATACTCGCTGGCCGTGGCGCTGGCGCAGGTCCTTAACTGCCTTGACCCGCAGACCCACAACGGCTTGCCCGACGCCTGCGATGTCTGCCGCAACTGCACCCGCATTGCCGCCTCGCTCGACCTGGACGTGCGCGTGGCCGAAGCGGTCGAGGCGCGCGAAGAGATGCGTGAGGTCGACCGCAAGGAGACCCGAGTGCTGGTGCAGACGCACCCCGACGTGATGGTGCTGCCGCCGGACCCGCCCCAGATGCTGGTCAAGGTGGGCCAGGTGCGCTCGCTGATCCACAACATTCAACGTGCCCCCGCGGAGGGGAGCAACAAAATCTACATCTTTCCCAGAAGCGCATTTATGAACGAGGCCGCGAATGCCCTGCTGAAAGTGCTGGAGGAGCCACCGGAGTATGCGCACCTGCTGCTGCTGTCGGAAAATCCCGCCGATCTGCTTCCGACCATCCGCTCCCGCGCCAGCCGGATGCATCTGGACGCGTTGCCGCGTCCGGAGCTGGAGGCGATCCTTGCCGAACGGCATCCGGAGTGGAAACCTGACCGGCGTGCGCTGGTGGCGCGGCTGGCCGAAGGCGCGGTGGGCCGGGCGATCTCCTTCGATCTCGAACCCTACACCGCCAGCCGGAAAGACGCTCTGCTGTTGTTGCGGACGGCGATTGCCGAACCGGACCATTCCGCGCTGTTCCGCATGACGGAAACCTATCGCGCCGGGGCGGAGGGCCAGGAGAAAACACGGGCCCTGCTACGCGCGCTGTATGCCCTGCTGGAGGACATCATGCTGCTGCAGGCCGGACAGCCCGAAATGGCCCGCGACATCGACATTCTGCCGGAGTTGCGCCGGTTGGCGGAAAATATTTCCTTCGACTGGATCGAGCGCACCGCCCGCGGCATGGCAGAGCTGGAGTCGGGAATGCGGCGCAATTTGCTACGCTCGCTCTCGCTCGATGCGCTGGCCGCCGGCATGCAGCAGCGCTAAAGGGATCAAAAGAGAAAACTTTAGTTGGAAAACACGCCGACCTGGTCTAGCATCGTATTCAACCAGCAGAATCATTTTTATTCCCGATGCGCCCGGCCCGGCTGTCCCCATGCGGGAGGAGTGTCTGGATTTTGTATTCCGTGTGGACGGAACTCCATGCCGACAGCCATGACGAAGACAAAGTTTAAGGCCAGCGATCATCCCCCGATTGTGCCAGCCCCACCCGAGGCGCCCGACACCGACTTTTTAGGGCAGCGGCGGCTGATTCGCCCAACGCTTCCATTGCGCACCGTCGCTGGACGGCAGGCCGCGGCCTACGGCCAGACCACGGCGTTGACCGCGCGCAGCAAGCAAAACGGGGTGCATGAAGACAGCTCGCACGCCGAAGTGTTCTATTTCCAGAAGCAGATCCAGGCGCAGACCCGGATGGTGGTGGTGCTGGAAAACGGCGATCAGATAGAAGGTGTGATCGAGTGGTATGACCGTTACGCAATTAAATTGCGCCATCTCGGCCACTCCAACGCCAATGGAGATGGAGCCATCATCGGAGCGCGCAACCGGATGCTGATTTACAAAGACGGCATTCGCTATATCTACAAGACCGGGGAAAACGGATCGCAGACGATGTCGTAGCCGGCAAGCGCGCCCCTACTTCTCGCGCGCCGCTTTCAAAAGCCGGTCACGCAGTGCCGCTCCCAGCCCTGTGCCGGCAGGCAGCGGGCAGACGATCCGATCCACACCCGGATTGTCGAGCGCGCGCAGCCCGCTAAACAACCGTTGCGCCAACTCGCGGTCGTTTTCCCAGTTTCCCCATTCGTAGACCTGTCCCGGGAAGCCTTCCGGCAGCGGCCAGCCGGTGGGCAGCAGCACAGCGATGGGCGATGCACCATCGGAATGCCGGGCCAAAGCGGAGAGCCATCGTTCCCGGCGGCCGAGCTCCATGCCCACTTCCACCGGGACAACCGTCGCCCTGGGCGCATAGTGCCGAATGCCGACACCGGGCGAAGGCAGCGACTCCGGCGATGCGCCGCCGTTTCCCGGCCTCTGGTAAACCACGACGGGCCCGGCGATGGCTGCAATTTCCTCCAGGGGGATCGCGCCATGCCGGTAGAGAAGGACCCTCTCCGGACCTACTTCGATCACGGTCGACTCGATGCCGCGCCACGCCGGACCGCCATCCACCACGAGGTCGATGCGGCCGTCGAGATCGTCCAGCACGTGCTGCGCGGTGGTGGGGCTGGTGTGGCCGAAGCGATTCGCGCTGGGCGCGGCGACCGGCACATCGGCGGCGGCAATCAACGCCCGCGCCACCGGATGCGCGGGCACTCGCACCCCGACCAGTGCACGGCCCGCGGTGATGGTGTCCGGCACTGCCGGCGCTTTCGGCAGCAGCAGGGTCAGGGGCCCAGGCCAGAATGCCGCGATCAGTCTTCGCTCGCGCGCGGAAACAGAGGCGGTCACGCGGTCGAGCATGGCGAAACTGGAAATATGGACGATCAGAGGGTCCCACGCCGGACGCTGCTTGGCGGCGAAGATTCCCGCAACCGCCTGCGAGTCGAGCGCATTCGCCCCCAGCCCATAGACGGTTTCGGTGGGGAAGGCCACCGTTCCGCCAGCCCGCAGCACATCGGCCGCCTGCGCCAGCGCTCGCTTCGCAGGTTCGGTCGTAAGGGATTCCGCCAGGAGCTCCAACCGCACTGTCGTTTTTTCCGTCATCGCGAGGGGATCGTCGATTCCTTCCAGTTATTCATCCTACGACTGCACTCGGCAGCGGCCGTGCGAAACTGGCATCATGGCGCAATCCTCTTCCACCGCAAATCTGGAAATCGAAATCAAAGCGCGATTGGCTGACCGCGCCGCATTCGCCGCGAAACTGCCGTCCCTCGGTTTTCAGTTGAAGACCGCCGAAACGCCGGAGCGCAATGTCCTGTTCGACACCGGAGACGGGCAACTGCGGCAGCGCGGTGAGCTGCTGCGCATCCGCCGCTACGGCGAGCATTGGAAGCTCACCCACAAGGCCCCCTCCAGAGGCAGCGCCGGACAATCACACAAATCGCGGGTCGAAACCGAGACCCGGATCGAGAAGGGGGATGCGCTGGCAGCCATTTTCGAGGGTCTCGGTTATCGTCCCGTGTTTACCTACGAAAAAATCCGCGCCGAGTGGAGCGACGGTCAAGGCGAAATTGTCATCGACGCCACCCCGATCGGCGATTTTGCCGAACTCGAAGGCAGCCATGAGTGGATCGACAGGACGGCGGCAAAGCTGGGGATATCGCCGTCGGAATACCTGACAGCGAGCTATGTGCAGTTGTTTCGAGACTGGAAAAACGCCGGGAACCATCCCGCGGCAAACATGACCTTTGCCGAGATTGGAAACGACGGTCCGACGACGGTTTCCCGGTGATGCGAGACAGTTCTCTATTTCGAGGTGCGAGGAAGTTTCTACGCTTCCGCTCCGTGACACTTTTTGAATTTCTTGCCTGAGCCACAAGGGCAGGGATCGTTGCGCCCGACTTTTTCGCCGGTGCGCCGCTGAACGGGCTCCGCGGAATCTCCCGCGCCTGCCATGCGGGCCTGCTGCAGTTCGCGCTTCTTGCGGCGATGAAATTCTTCCTCAAGCGAGTCAATGGTGGTGGAAGGGGCGCGAGTGGGCACCGGAATGGTCGCCGCCACTCCATTTGAGGATGCGCCGTTTGACGACCCCCCGTTGATGCCTGGTCCGCGCAGCGCGGCCCCGATCGTCCTTCCCGCGTTGTCCAGCTCGGCAGCATTGTCCGAGCCTCCGCTGAACACAACTCGTTCCGGACGCGAGCGGGTGGGGATGGAAATTTCCTGACCGTCCGGCCCCATGATCTGCATGCGGAACAGGAAGCGCACCGTGTCTTCCTGAAAGCGCGTCATCATGGCCTCAAACGCCTCGAAGGATTCCTTTTTGTAGGAGATCAGCGGATCCTGCTGGCCATAGCCGCGCAGACCGATGCCCTCCTTCAACTGGTCCATGGCCAGCAGGTGGTCCTTCCACAGACCGTCGAGCACGCTGAGCATAATCATGCGTTCGTGATAGCGCATGGCCTCGGGGCCGATGAGAGCCTCCTTGGCCCCGTAGTATTCCTTCAGGCGCTCGAACAACGTTTCGCCTAGTTCGTGCCGGTTCAGCTCGTGAACATGTACGCCTTCGGCTTCAATGTCCAGGCCGAACTGCATCAGCACCGCGTCTTGAATCGCCTTGGCGTCCCACTGATCGGGGTGCATCTTGTCGGGCGCGTGCTTGTCGAGAATGGCGCTCAAAATGTTGGAGACGAAGTCGTCGGTGACCAGCTCTTTCTGATCGAGGCCCTCGAGCAACTGACGGCGCGTGCCGTAGACCGCTTCGCGCTGCTTGTTCATCACGTCGTCGTATTCCAGCACGTGTTTGCGGGACTCGAAGTTCTGACCTTCTACCGCTTTCTGCGCGCCCTCAATGCGGCGGCTGATGAGCTTGGATTCGATGGGAACGCCCTCTTCCATGCCCAGTCGCTGCAGCAGGTTGGAAACCCACTCCTTGGCGAAGATGCGCATCAAGTCGTCTTCGAGCGAGAGGAAAAAGCGTGAAGCGCCGGGATCGCCCTGACGTCCGGAACGCCCGCGCAACTGGTTGTCGACGCGGCGGGACTCGTGCCGCTCGGTGCCGATAATCAACAGGCCGCCGGCGGTGAGCACGTCCTCACGCTCCTGGTTGGCCTGCGCGGCATATCCCGAGTAGACCTGCTGCCACTCGGGCTCCGGCGTCTCAAACTCCTGTCCCTGATAGTAGAAACGCATCATGCCGGCGGCGGCGGTGGGAGAAATTTCGCCCTCGGCGACGCTTACGGCGCGGGCGCGGTTCTTTTTTACGAGCTCCTGCTTGGCGAGAAATTCCGCGTTGCCGCCCAGCACGATATCCGTGCCGCGACCGGCCATGTTGGTGGCGATGGTGACCATCCCCAGGTGCCCGGCCTGGGCGACGATCTCCGCCTCGCGCTCGTGGAACTTGGCATTCAAGACGACGTGGCGGACGTTTTTGCGCTGCAGAATCTGCGACAGCAGCTCGGATTTTTCAATCGAAGTGGTGCCCACCAGCACCGGCTGTTTCGACTCATGCGCACGGGCAATCTCATCGGCAACAGCGAAGTATTTTTCCTTAACTGTGCGATACACCACATCCGTGTTGTCGATGCGGCGCATGGGCATGTTGGTGGGAATGACCACCACCTCCAGCTTGTAAATCTTTTCGAACTCGGCGGCTTCCGTGTCGGCTGTACCGGTCATGCCGGAGAGTTTCTTATACAGGCGGAAATAATTCTGGAAGGTGATCGTTGCCAGCGTCTGGTCCTCGCGGCGAATGTTGACGCCTTCCTTGGCTTCGATCGACTGATGCAACCCGTCGGACCAGCGCCGCCCCGGCATCAGACGGCCGGTGAACTCATCGACGATGATGATCTCGCCGTCCTTAACCACGTATTGATCGTCGCGATGATACAGCGCGTGCGCCTTGATGGCGGTTTCGACGTAATGCTTCAGGTCCCAGTTTTCCGGGTCGGCGATGCTCTCGATGCCCAGAATTCCTTCGATCTTCACCCAGCCTTCGTCCGTCACGCCGATGGTGCGGTGCTTCTCATCGACCACGTAATCTCCGGTAAGGATCTTATTGTCGATCGACTCTTCGATTTCCTCGCCCATTTCCAACTGGGGAATGAAGCGCGCTACCCGCGCATATTTGTCCGTGGTCTGGTCGGTAGGACCGCTGATGATCAGCGGCGTGCGGGCTTCGTCGATCAGGATCGAGTCCACCTCGTCGACGATGGAGAAGTACGGCCGCCGCTGCACGCATTCCGACAACTCGAATTTCATGTTGTCGCGCAGGTAATCGAAGCCGAACTCGTTGTTGGTGCCGTAGGTGATGTCGGCGTCGTACGCGGCGCGGCGCTGCTGGTCGTCCAGGTCATGCACAATCACGCCCACCGACATGCCGAGGAAATTGTGGATCTTGCCCATCCACTCGGCGTCGCGCTTGGCCAGATAATCGTTCACCGTGACCACGTGGACGCCGTGGCCGGCCAGTGCATTCAGATAGCAGGGCAACGTCGCTACCAGCGTCTTGCCTTCGCCGGTCTTCATTTCGGCAATCTTCCCCTGGTGCAGCACCGCGCCGCCGATCAACTGTACGTCGAAGTGACGCATGCTGATGGTGCGGCGGCCCGCTTCGCGGACCACGGCAAAGGCTTCGGGGAGGATCTTGTCCAGCTCGTCCTGTTCGCGATCGTGGCGTTCGTCCGCGTCTTCAATCCCCTCAATGCGGGCGGCGATGTGGGCGCGGAACTCATCGGTTTTGGCGCGCAACTGCTCGTCGGACAGCTCGCGCATCTCCGGCTCCAGCGCATTGATCCGCTCCACGGTAGCCGACAACCGCTTCACCTCGCGGTCGTTGCTGGTGCCGAAGACTTTGGTTAACGCTTCGCCGATCTGTATCAAAACAAACTCCAACTACTTCGATTGGTTGTCCAGTGCATGACAAGAAAAGCCCTCGGGTTCGGCCCCCGCTTTCATGTTTGCGGACGGCGTACAACCGGGGCTGAATAATCCTATTGTATCGCGATTCCTACTTCGCTCTGGGGTGGGTGCGGTCATACACTGCCGCCACCTGACCGCTGGTCAAGTGCGTGTAGCGCTGGGTGGTCGAGAGCCTGGCGTGGCCCAGAATCTCCTGAATAGCGCGCAGGTCAGCGCCCTCTTCCAGCATGTGGGTTCCGAAGGCATGGCGCAGCGTGTGGGGATGGACATCCGCGGCCAGCCCGTTCGCCAGCGCCAACCGCTTGACGATGCGGCCCACGCTGCGGGTGGTCAGGCGGCCGCTTCCCCGCTGACGCGCGTTGAGCAACAGGGCGTCGCTGGCGCGATGCGCCGTCGCCAGCTTTTCCGCGCGCGACGGCAGATAAGCGCGAATGGCCGCGGCCGCCGCATCGCCCAGTGGCACATAGCGCTCCTTGCGGCCTTTGCCGCGCACCAGCAGGCACTCATTGCCCCACTGGATGTCTTCCAGATCCAGCCCAACCAGCTCCGCATTGCGGATGCCGCAGCCATACAACAGTTCCAGCATGACCCGGTCGCGCTCCGCCCAGGCGGTTTCCGTCGCGGCCTCATCGATTCCTTTCCGCGATCCAAGCCCGTCCAGCACCCTGTTGACCTGCTCGATCCCCGGTACACGTGGCAGATGCTTCGGCAGCTTGGGCGTAGCCACCAGCCGTGCGGGATTCTGCTCGACGTGTCCGCTGCGGGCCAGCCACGCAAACCAGGAACGAATCGCCGCCAGCGCCCGTGCCACCGAGGGTTTCGACAGGCCCTTGTCGTACAGGGTCCCGAGATATTCGCGAATGACAGGATGTTCAATCTGGCCCGGCGTCACTTGCGGACCGCAGCGTTTTACAAGAAAGGCCGCGAAAGATTCGAGTTCCCTGCGATAGGCGCGAATGGTATGTTCCGAGCTGGCGCGCTCGGACTCCAGCATCGCCATGAATTCGTCGACCAGGCACCGGACCGCTGGCGCGTCGCCGGTTTGCTCCAGACGCGAGCTTTGCGCCTCAGCGTTCATGCGTTCGCTCAAAGAAAGGCGCCTTCAGCGCGCCTCGCGGATGATGAGCGCGATGCACGGCCTTCAGTCTTCCCAGCGCCAGGTGCGTATAAATCTGCGTGGTGGCAATGTCGGCGTGACCCAGCAGGGTCTGGACCGTCCGCAGATCGGCGCCATGCTCCACCATGTGGGTGGCGCAGCTATGGCGCAGCATGTGCGGGCTGGCGCGATGGTTGGTGCGCTTCACCAGGCTCCAGACCGACTGCCGGGTCAGCGGATGTCCACGCTGGGACAGAAACACCTGGCGCAGGCTTCCGGTTTGCCGCTTCGGAAGCAGAGCCGGTCGCCCGCACTGCAGATATTCCGTCAAGGCCCGAATCGCCGGCACTCCCAGCGGGACGATGCGTTCTTTATCGCCCTTGCCGCGCACCAGCATCTGTCCCTGCTGCAGGGAAATATCTTCGACCGCCAGGCCAACCAGCTCCGACACCCGCACCCCTCCGCCGTAGAGCAGCTCCATCAGCGCGCGGTCGCGCAGGGACTGCGGCGTGGCGGTCGCCTCATCCGCGCCGTGCCCGGCGCGGTCGATCATGCCGGCGACTTCCGCTTCGGAAAGCGATTTCGGCAGCACCTTCCAGGCCGCCGGAGTTTCCAGATGGATGGTCGGGTCGTGGGCGACGCGTTTGTCGAGCAGCAGCCACCGATACAGGCCGCGCAGACACGACAGCTTGCGCGCGCGAGAGCGGGCCTGCACCTGGTGCGCCTGCAGATGGGCGACAAACCCGGCCAGGTCTTGGTGCTGGGCGGTTGCGAGGGCCGCGTTCGTCGCTTCCAGATACTCGGCGCATTGCAGCAGGTCGCGCCGGTAGGCCTCGCAGGTAAGCGGACGCAGTCCCTTTTCCACCCGCAGATAGGTCAGGTAGCCTTCGATCAATTCGAGATTGCGATTGGCATCCACCTGCAACAGAGTATCGGCTTCCGCAAGCCATCCAGGAAGGCAACGCCGCGAACGGAATCAACTTCGCCAGCTCCGCGCGGTTGTTGATGTTCGGTTACAAAGCTGGCGCGGTTGATTGCCTTCCGGCATCATAGAAGTCGAAGAGAAAAGCAACGCTTCGCGATCTTCGAAGCTAACTTTTCGATAAAGGTCGTTTGTCTTGGCACAAGAATCAATAACTCATCCGATGGCAACGCTCACGGAAGCAGAATTTCTGGCGCGGGTGGAATCCGCGGAACCCGCGGTCGCCGTATTCGACTGCGACGGCACGCTGTGGGCGGGAGACGCAGGAGTGGGCTTTATGCGCTGGTCGATGGAGTCGGGACTGCTCTCTCGCGAGGCCAGCGACTGGCTCGACCAGCGTTATCGCGCGTACCTGCGCGGAGAGGTTTCCGAGCTGGCCATCTGCGGCGAGATGGTGCAGGTCTATCGCGGCCTGCGGGAGACGGAACTGCGCCACGCCGCGCATACATTCTTCGAGCAGACGATCCGGCCGCAGATTTTTCCCGAGCTGCGGGAACTTTGCGAGCGATTGCGCAAACGGGGCACAATCCTGTGGGCCGTCAGCTCCACCAACAACTGGCTGATTGAAGACGCGATGCGCGACTTCGACATTCCTGCCGAGCGTGTGCTGGCCGCCTGCGTGCGGGTGACCAACGGAACCATCACAGAAGAGCTGCTCGATATCCCCACCGACGAAGGCAAAGCGGTATCGCTCGCCCGCCATGGCGTTTCGCATCCGGACGCCGTCTTTGGCAACTCCATCCACGACGCCGCCATGCTGGCGACGGCGCGGCATCCGTTCGCGGTGAACCCCACGGAGGCGCTGAGCGAATTTGCCGCCGCCGAGGGCTGGCCGGTGTTTCAGCCACGGCCGCCGCATGGCTGAGCTTCGCATTGCGTCGTTGCAGCCCAGCATCACCCTCACGCTCGATCGGCTGGACAGGCTGGACGCGCTGGTGGCCTGCACGCGGTACTGCGTCGAGGTGCTGCCGCAATTGCGCGAGCGCCCGATCCGGATCGTTGCCGATTCCTGGTCTTCCACGATGGAAGAGCTCCTGGCCGTCGAGCCAAACCTGGTGATCGCGTCGGTCCCTTACCGCATGGAATCGCTGGCCGCCATTCTGAAAGCGGGATGTCCAGTGCTGACGCTGGCGCCGCATACCATCGCCGACATCCTGGCCGACATCCGCCTGCTGGCCTCCGTGGTCCACGTCCCGGAACGCGGCGAAGCACTGGTGGAGGAGATTACTTCCGGCCTGGCTGCCGCTCGCGCACGAAAGGCGAGCGCCGAAAACAGGCCGCGCGTCTATTGCGAGGAGTGGGGCAAGCCGCTCATCCATTCGCAGCCCTGGGTGGCGGAACTGGTCGAGGCCGCCGCTGGAACATTCATTGGTCGGCCGGGGTCAACCACCACGGCGGAAGCAGTGGCCGCCGCCGACCCGGACGTTTTGATCTTCGCCTGGTGCGGCGCCGGAGACCGGGTACCGCTGGCGCGTGTGATCGAGCAACGCGGCTGGCAATCGATGCGCGCCGTCGAGGAGAGCCGCGTCTATTGCGTTCCCGACGAGTTTCTCAACACCCCCGCCCACACATTACTCGACGGCCTGGCCTGCCTGGAAGCGGCCATGCATCCCAAGCTGTCTTCGCCGCACCCCCGCCTTATTTCGCTCGCCGGTTCGCCTCCGCCGCGATAAAACACTATCCTAAAGAAGAGATGGAATCGAATATCGACACCTCTTCCTCGGCGGAACCGGAGAAACGACGCCCACGCGCTGTTGTCGCTGCGCTGATCCTGCGCGGGAAGGAAGTGTTCATCTGCCAGCGCAAGGCCGGCACCGCCATGGGCCTGCAATGGGAATTTCCCGGCGGCAAAATCGAGCCCGGGGAAACGCCGGAGCAGGCGCTGCGCCGCGAACTGGAAGAAGAGCTGGGCATCGAGGCCAAGATCGGCCCGTATATTACCGAAATCCAGCATAACTATCGCAATGGCGGCTCCATCCATTTGCGATTTTTCGCCGTACACCAGTTTCAGGGGGAATTCCAGAACCGCGTATTTGAGGACATGCGCTGGGCCGAGTTGCGCGATCTGCCCGCCTATAATTTTCTCGCCGCCGACCGGAAATTTATCCGCGATCTCGCGCAGGGAAAGATTCTCTAACACACTCAGCGTATGCGTCCCGGACCTATATACTGTGCCCTGCAAGCTCGCCCGCTATCTCCCAATCTTCTATCTGGCATCCGGAGCCCCCGATGGTCGTCCGCCTCTCCAAATGTCTCCTCCTTGCGAGCACCGCACTCTTCTTCACGCTCATCGTCTTCAACAACACCACCGACTACAACACCAACTACCAGTTCGTCCGCCACGTCCTCTCGATGGACAGCACATTTCCCGGCAACCACGGCCTGTGGCGCGCAATCGATTCCTCAATCATCCAAACCATCTTCTATACCGGCATCATTCTCTGGGAGGCGCTCACAGCCGTCCTCTGCTGGTGGGGAACCATCCGCATGCTGCGCGCCTTACGCGCTCCAGCCGCAGACTTTAACCACGCGAAAAGGTTCGGCATCGTCGCACTTACACTCGGCATGCTTCTCTGGCTCGGCGCCTTCATCGTCATCGGCGGGGAGTGGTTCCTCATGTGGCAGTCGCGGACATGGAACGGCCAGGGTGTAGCGTTCAACAACTTCACCATTCTCGGCATCGTGCTTCTCTATCTCAGCCTATCGGACATGGCCGAGGTCTCCCCCCCGAAACGCGATCCCGTCGAACCGTGACAGATGGAGGCAAAGAGCTATGACCGATCTAAGTAGACCCGGTGACTTCGTGACGCTGTCAACCGCGCCTGTCGTGGATAGAGCAAAGGATCGGAGCACGGAACGACTGGTCTAATTTCCCGGCACAAACAAAAGCGCGATCGAGAGTCCGATCACGACGATTGCCGTCACCCAGGCGATGAGGTTGAACCCGCGATTGTTGGTGTATTTCCCCATCAATTCATGCTTGTTGATGAGGATCAGCATCAGGATGATGACCAGCGGCAGCAGCACTCCATTCAGGATCTGTGAATCGATAATCACTTTCAACAGCGGAAAGTTCGGCCACAGCACAATCCCTGCTCCGGCGACGATCAACAGCGTATAGAGCCAATAAAACACCGGAGCTTCGCGGAAACTTTTGTCGAGACCGGATTCAAAGCCCATCCCCTCGCATACCGTGTACGCGGTCGAAAGCGGCAGGATGGACGCTGCGAACAGCGAGGCGTTGAACAGGCCGGCTGCAAACAGGATGAAAGCGTACTCTCCGGCCAGCGGCTTCATGGCTTCGGCGGCATCGGCGGGCACCTGGAGGGCGCCCATGCCATGGATGAACAGCGTCGCGGCGCAGGCGACAACGATAAACCAGCCCACGATGTCTGTTAACAGGGAACCGACAAGCACATCCACCCGCGACGCGGTCAACTGCTTGACGTTCGTCCCCTTTTCCACCACAGAGGACTGCATATAAAACTGCATCCAGGGCGAGATCGTGGTACCGATCACAGCCACCACCATGGATATGTAACCGGCCTTGTGCCAAAATGAGCGCGGCGGAAGTTTGACCGTCGCCAGCAGCGCAGTATGCCAGTCGGGATGCGCAAAAAATCCAGCGAAGATATAGGTGAGATATATAGCCGACGCGATTAGAAAAATCTTTTCGACGCTTTTATAGTCGCCCTTGACCACCAGCAGCCACACCAGGGCTGCACAGATGGGAACGGAGATATATTTGCTGACGTGGAACAGCTGCATGCTGCCGGCGATCCCGGCAAACTCCGCCATCACGTTGCCGAAGTTCACGATCACCAGCAGGATCATCATGATGAAAGTGATCCGCAGCCCGAAATGCTCGCGGATCAGGTCGCTCAGTCCTTTGCCGGTCACTACCCCCATCCGGGTGCACATTTCCTGCACCACGAACAGGGCAATGGTGACGGGAATCATAATCCACAAAAGCGTGTAGCCGAATTTTGCCCCTGCCTGGGAATAGGTGAGGATGCCGCCGGGGTCGTTGTCGACGTTGGCGGTGATGATCCCGGGCCCCAGGACCGCGAGAAACAGAAGTAGGTTCTTCCAACGGCGCTTCATGGCGTGGGCTCCGGATGTTTCAGGGTACACGATGAACGAAGAGACTCGCACCTCTGCGATCGGGAATTCCAGATGGCCGGTGGTTCCCGCTACAACGGAGGCGAAGCTGAGCGGAAGAGCTCCAGAAAGCGCTGTGAGCGGGCGGCCCATCCGGGATCGTCCGCAACCTGGGCATTGGTGCGGATGCGCGCCGGCGTGCGCGAGGAAAACAGCACCATGCCGCCGGGGTTCGAGTTAAGCGCGGTCCCGAGCAGTAGCGCCGTCAACACCCCCGAGTCGGAGAGGTCGACGCTCAGCTCCGCCGACCAGCGGCGGCAGAGCTGCAGGTCGCGCTCAAACGCAGACGCAATCCGGTCCAATGCTCCGGCGATGACGCGATGATCGATGCGGAACGCACCCGGGCAATCCGGAGCGGGATTGAGCGGGGACCCGTCAAACTGCAGCACCGGGCAGAAATCTCGATGCCGCCGCCATAGCGCGTCGACATGACTGCGATCGCCGCCGACCCCAAAGACTCCAATGCGTCCGTCCTGTTGCGCTGTCTGGAGTAGCGGGAGGAGATCCGACTCGTCCAGATCGTCCGCCGTGGCTTCATGCAGCAGCCACAGATCGATCCGGCCCACATCCAGCTCGCGCAGGCTCCGCTCCAGCGATCGGGCAGCTTCCCTGGCAGTAAAATGCGCTTTGCTCTGGAGTCCGGCCGCCGCCCGTGCGGCCCGCCGGCGAACCGCCGGCATCTGTCGCGCAAGCGGGCGCACCATACTGCGCGCCACTCCCAGCAAGGCCGTGCGCGGCGGCGGAAGAATTCCATATTTCGTTGCTACGGTGACCTGGTCGGCTTTGCCGCGCAGGAATTTCCCCAGGCAACGCTCCGCAGCTCCATGTCCGTAAGAAGGCGCCACATCAAAGTGCCGGATGCCAGCCTCGTACGCGGTTTCCAGAAGCCGCAACGATCCCCTTTCGCTCAGCCCTCCCATCAGGCCGGAGCCGCCAAAGCCGAGCCGCGTGGTGCGGCGGCCGCTGCCCGCGAGTTCGATCGTGTCGAGCATGGCAATTCCTGACGAAGGGGCCAATTTCGAGCGCTTCGGCGGACACTTTGCCCCAAAACAGAAGGTCATCCCGAGCGAAGTCATTGCAGAAGCAATGATGCAGTCAAGGGACCTGCGTTTTCTCCGCGGATTTCTCCGCGGATCGACGCCGCGGCGCTACCGGTGGAACGGGTCGTGAAAGTGCCGCCTTCTCTTGATCGGCTTAAAGTCCCGGCCGCCGGAGGTGTCGAGATGGCCCAGCCGGAAAACCGGCCCAATTGAGAAACCGAAATTCTGCTGCGCGGTGCCGCCATAGTGGGTATATAGCAGTTCCGGCTGGATGCGAAACGCAATCCGCGGCCGGTAGTTGTAATCGAAGGTGCCGCCGAACTCGCCGGCAAAGGTCCACTGCGTAGCGAATAGGCCGATCGATTGCGGATCCAGTCCATGCAGATTGGCCGCGTCGAAGATACCGTGGGCATTGCCAAAAAACGCATGCACAGTACCGGAGGCGCGGGCGCGGCGGAACATGCGATACTCCGGCCCGGCAGCGAAATAATACTGCATGATGCGCGGCCCTGTGACGGTCGGGTTGTTGTAGCAGGCTTGGTTGAAGCCGGAGCAGGGCGGCCCTGTAATTCCATCATTGGCGTTGGGGAACACGCCGGAGGTGCCGATGTACTGACGAACGTCGGCGCCAATGCCCCAGTGCCAATTGAGCCAGTAGGTCGCCTGCGCTTCCCATCCGCCCAGGTTGGAGCGCTGAATCAGTTGCGGGCCGGCGAGAAAATTGGTGTACGTCACCCCGCCGTACAGGTCCCAGCGATGGTTGTAATAGACGTTCGGCCCCGAAGGCGGCGCGGGCGGAATATAGTTGCCGATATTGACGTTATGTTGCTTGGGATTGTTGATGTTGGGCTGCAGGCCCTGGTCACCGCTGCTACTGCTGGTTTGCGCCAGCCCCACCGCGGCAGATCCCATCAAAACGGCGCACAAAAAAACTCCCAGCTTCAGGCGCATAGACGCCCGAGGAAGAAAGCGAAACACACTCATCCTGATCTCCAGCCTTCAGTGTATCGGAAGGGCGCGGTTTCGTGCGGGGCTGCCGGGGTTACACTCGCCGGCGCTATTCCTCTTCCTCCAACAGAGCCGCCAGTCGGTCCAGCCGCCGGTCCCAGACGGAGCGGCGGTCCCGCAGCCATTGCTCCAGCAGGCTAAACCCGGCCGGGTCGATGCGGCAGGTCCGCACCCGGCCGAGTTTTTCTGTACGCGCCAGGCCACACTCCTCCAGGATCTGCAGATGCTGCGCGATCGCAGTCAGAGTGATGCCGAGCGGGCCTGCCAGTCCGGAGACCGAGTGCGGCCGTTCGCTCAACATCTCCACGATGGTCCGCCGGGTGGGATCGCCGAGCGCGTGAAACAGGCGATCCACGCGAGCTTTCGCGTCGGCCGCCGGATTGGCCGGCTCGCTCACGAACCGGCCAATTCCGTCGCCAGATGATCGAACAGCTTGCGCCAGCCGTGCTCGCGCCTCTCCGGCCCGTCCGCGCCTTCGAAGAACGCTCCCTGGTGGGTGCACAGCATGTCCGTGCCTGTATTGGTGGCAAGGAACTCAAATGTAACTAGGGCGCAGGAGATGCGCTTCTCCCCCAGCGTCATGCTGGACGCGGTCACAATGCGGCGCTCGGGCGCGATATCGAGGTAGCTTCCCTGGTTGACAATGGCGACGCCGGGAAATGGCGTGCCCTCTTTCAGGCGAACCCGCGACTGCTCCGAGCCGCCCACGCGAAAATCCAGCTCGTGTTGCTCGACTTCCTGCTTGTCCCCCTCCAGAAACCAGCGTCGTTTCTGGGGCGCATTGGCGAAGGCGGAGAAAACGCGGGCGGGCGGCTTGGGAAAGCTGCGCTCGATGACGAAGGTGCTGTGAATGACGTTCTGTTCCGTGGTTGGCTGTGTCATGATCTTCTTTCTCCTCCACTTTAGTGAAGCGAATGGTTCAGTATTAAGCCGATGCATGGTGATTGTCAAGCGAATACTTCAGTATTTCCCGAAAACTGTGGGGAAGGATTCCGGTCAACGGGTTAGCGCTCCGACCGCGACAAAAGCGCTGCCACCAGATTCAAATCGGCTTCCGTGTCGACGCCCACGGTGTCGAACTCGACCGGCTCAACCTGGATGGGAATGCCGTTGTCGAGCAGCCGCAGTTGTTCCAACCGCTCGGTAACTTCCAGAGAGCTGGGCGGCAGATCGGGAAAGCGATCCAGGATGTGCCGCCGGTACGCGTACAGACCCAGGTGTTTCCAGTAGTCGACGCCGCCCGTTCCTTCGCGGTCCCATGGAATAGCGGCGCGGGAAAAATACAGCGCACGGCCCTCACGATCGACGACGACTTTCACCACGTTGGGGTTTTGAACGTCTTCCGCGCGGCAGCGCGTCCGCAGTGTGGAGACGACAACATTCGCGCGAGCGAATGGCCGCAGCAGAGCATGAAAATGCTCCGGACGCAGCAGCGGCTCATCGCCTTGAATGTTGACGAAAATCGCATCGCGGCCGGGCGGCGCATCCTCCTGGTCGAGCATCTGCGCCACCGCATGCACGCGATCGGTTCCGCTGGCCAACTCGGGAGAGGTCAGGCGAAAATCCCACCCCCGCGCCCGACACAAGTCGGCGACCTCTTCCGAATCAACGGCCACGATCAGCCGGTCGAAGATACGCGCCCTCTCTGCCGAGGCATACACCCAGGCCAGCAGCGGCTGACCGGAGATTTCCCGCAGCACTTTGCGCGGCAGACGGGTCGACTGCAGCCGCGCTGGAATCACGCCGATCGTCCGTGTGATAAGAGAGGAAGCCATGCAGCCCCAAGTTTAATCGAGTGGGCCAGCCTTCCGCGGCAAACCGCAACCTGGACCCGGCATACGCTACAATAGGGCTGCCGTCCGCCGGGTGTTTTGCGCCCGTTCGCGGCCCGCGATGCTCAACTTCCACGCACGCGTTTCAGCAATAGTCCTCCCAATCGGCGGCGTAGCTCAGATGGTTAGAGCGACGGACTCATAACCCGTAGGTCGGTGGTTCGATCCCACTCGCCGCCACCAAACTTAATCAATTACTTCCGGAGGTATCCAGTACTTCTGAAGACACCCAAGGCCTCGAATCTTTCGCGTGGTTGCGGATGGGCGGAAAGCTTCTTGCACGGCAGTTAGGATGGTATCGAGTTTGGCCGGGGGGGGATCGCGATCCGAACAGGGTCATCTACGGGCTGTTTCCCAGGTGACCGAATCAGGCCGACTCGACCGAAGCACGGCCGTGCCATGACGAGCTTCGTTTCGTGGCTTATCATCGTGACCGAACAAGAATTCGCCGTACGAGGTTTTCTATGTGCCGATTTCCGTCTCTGCTCTGGCTGGCTCCCGCGATGCTGATGGTGGCAACCGGCTGCCAAAAGTCGTCCACACCTTCCCCCTCGAATAACAACACCGCTAAGGCGACCACGCCGACCACGGTCGAGCCGACGACGATCAACGGCATGCCGGTAGTGCATCTGAAGCGTAAGCAAACCGGGGATGGCCCGCAGTTCGTGGGAATAACCGTGCTGCCGGGGCGCGGCATGAATACATTCCAGATCAAGGCGTACTTCCCGGGGCTGGGTGTGTTTCCCGTGTTGCATGCGCCGACGCTGGCGGTCGCAAACAGTCAGTTTTACGGAACGGCGAGCGATGCGTATGGCGACAACAGCTTTGCCTTCGGAGGCGCATTCCTGGTGCCGTATCCCAACCGGATTCTGGGCAAGCTTTCGCCAGACGGCAAAACGATTACGACCTACTGGCATGGGCACAAGCTGGTACTGCCGGCGAACTGGCATAACAGCGCACATCCGAGCCAGGACAAGCATGCGATGCACGGACTGATCTTGAAAGAAAACGCCAGCAACGTACAGGTTCAGGACACGCCGGGTGGGCAAATACTCACTGCGGACATGAAAGATGCATTCCAAGGACATTGGCTTTCGAAGACGGACCTGCACTTCCAGATCACTCTGACGGCCGATGCAGTGGACGCGCAAATTACAGCCAAGAACGTGGGTAAGCAAGACGAGCCGATCTCGATCGCCTGGCACCCGTATCTGACGATTCCGAGCGGGGAGCATGCCCAGACGCGCCTGCATGTGCCGGGCACGATGCACACGGAGGTGAACAACTACCAGGACGTCTTCCCGACCGGCAAGCTGACCGCGGTGAAGGGGACGCGGTTTGACTTTACACCGCCCGACGGCAAGCCGCTCGACGACGGATATTTGGATGACAACTGGTCGCATCTGCAGCGCACCGACGGCAAGGTGGTGGTTTCCGTGATGGATCCGGCGTCGAACTACAAGATCAGCGAAGTGGGATTGTCGCCGCAGATTCGTACCGTGCAGGTGTACTCGCCGCCATCGGCGAAATTTGCGGTGGTCGAAGAGCAGTTCAACTTTGCCGACCCGTTCGGAAAGGAATGGCATGGCATGAACACCGGCATGGTGACGCTGAAGCCCGGGGAATCTGTGACCTGGCATGTGCAGTTGCGTATGGCGGAGCTGCATCCCGCGAAGTAAGTGGATGCGGCGGGCGGTAAAGCACGATGCGCGGCGGGCCGTGGTAACGACGTTATCAGTTGCGTTCTTCCTGCCGGTTCGGCTGGCCGAGTTGGCGATGATGGACTGGACGAGAACCGCGACCGGCGCGAACAGCTAAAGAATGGCGAGGAGTTTATGCGAGGGCGGTCTTAGAGCATTTCTCCTATAGGTGTATATCGTAACCGCAGTGATGGAACCAGGCTTGGGCGTTGCTGGATGAGATGGATGGGATGGCCTCGGAGATGGCTTGTTGGAGGGCATCGACGGAGCGGGCTTT
>Ga0208717_1000010_pt1 | contig 161013 bp, 140 predicted proteins | sample NGESurF53shallow_FD_184489 | JGI IMG/M metagenome (GOLD analysis project Ga0208717, IMG submission 184489) | Arctic peat soil microbial communities from Barrow, Alaska - NGEE Surface sample F53-3 shallow (SPAdes) | ecosystem: Environmental > Terrestrial > Soil > Wetlands > Peat ... | reverse complement strand
TATATCACCGCCGCCACAAACAAAAAAAATAGCACCCCCTCCTTTTCAAATCCAATTTGCATTTTGAGTGTTTATATGGCTTCTGTCATTATTTTTGGATTACTGTTGTCTTATCTCGGACAACAATAATTTTTTATTGTTAATATAACTTAAAACCTCAGTTAAAAATTGTGAGCATTGGTTGGCTTACTTACTGCCTGGAATAAAAAAAGTGAATTTTATTAAAAAAGTTTTCTATTCTTAGAAGCTGTTTAAAATTTTAAAAACAACTAACCATATAAGGCATTGAAGACATACAAGCTCAATATTTCCTTCTTATATGCCTGTATTTCTTGTATGGTTCCATTGTTAAATTAAAAAGAAAAAGAATTTTAAACAGCTTCTTAGTCATGATTGCCTTGTACAATTTTATTTGCTCAACACGGCCTTACCAGCCTTACCCCCTTAATCTCCTTCTCTTGTTGGTGAGAGGGAGGAAGCTGTGCGACATTTTGAAATGCAAACAGCTTTATTTACTGTAATTTTTATTTTTTAAAAATTGTAACTTTGACTGAGAATTTATAATATGAATACCACAAAACCATTTAATCTTAAGGCTGATAAAACAGAGTTGTTGATTGACGAAGGCAATAATTGCCAGTTAATAGTTTGGAATGATGAGGTCAATACTTTTGAATGGGTAATTGATACATTGATAGATGTATGTAGGCATACTCCCGAACAGGCAGAGCAGTCAGCAATGATTATCCATACCAAAGGTAAATACGCTGTGAAAGAGGGTTCTTACGACATACTAAAACCAATGTGCGATACTATTACAGAACGCGGCATCGGCGCTACCGTAGAAGAGCTTTCTGAAAGATAAATTTACTTTCCGCATCAATTTTTAATTTCCCTATTTTGGACGAAGAAGCCATCTATGATTTTCCGGATGTAAATACGGCAGATGTAAACGGACTTCTTGCTGTAGGCGGCAATCTTTCTTTCGGTACTTTAATGAACGCATATAAAAAAGGAATTTTTCCCTGGTATAATCCGGGTGAAATAATTCAGTGGTTTTCACCTGATCCACGCTTTGTTCTTTTTCCCGATAAAATAAAAATAAGCCACAGCATGTGGAATGTTTTAAATAAACATCTCTTTACATTCAGCGTTAATAAAGCTTTCTCTGAAGTGATAAAAAATTGTAGGTTGAAGAAAAGAACCGGAGAACCAGGAACATGGATAAGTGATGAAATTGAAATGGCCTACAATGATTTATTTCAGAAAGGCTTTGCTCACAGCGCTGAAGCATGGCAAAATAATGAATTGGTTGGCGGCCTTTATGGAGTGATGATTGGTAACGTTTTTTTTGGCGAAAGTATGTTTACCAATAAAAGCAATGCAAGCAAATTCGCATTTATAAATTGGGCAGGAGTTTTACAAAAAGAAGGGATTGAATTAATAGACTGCCAGGTTTATACACCGCATCTCGAAAGCCTGGGCGCCGAATTTATTTCAAGGAATGAATTTAATAAGTTATTGAAACAATTGATTTCCCCCACAGTTAATCCATAAGAAATTACAGTAATACCTCTACTCAGGCCAACTTGGGAAGGAATAAATAATTTGGATTTAAATTCCGGACAAACAAAAATAATTATCAAAGCTTGTCACTTAAGTCTGCGCAACTAAAAATAATTAGGTGTATACCGGATGTTTTCGCAATTTGAAGATGTATATTTGATTAGGAGATTTTTTAGCAATGCAAAAAATCCTGATTATATTCATCCTTTTAGTTGCCCCATTTCAAAAGGAATGTTTCTCCCAATTCAAAAAGCAACTTGATAGCTTTTGCCAAATGTGCAACAAAAGCACTAACGATTCTCAAAATGTGGTTGCACTCGGCAAACTTGCTGATTACTATTACATTTATAAATTAGATTCGCTAGGCGACAGTGTTCTCAATAAACAATTATTAGTTGCCGAACTTTCTAACAATATCAATCTCATTTTAAAGGCATTATTTGGTGATGCGATTTTGAATATCGGCCCTTCAGCTAACTCAGAAAGTTTTAATAAAACAATTCAGTTTGTGCAAAAAGGAATAGATTATGCCAAATCAACTAATAACTACGATTATTTAGCGCTCGGATATACACGCATGTCTGCTATTTTAAGACAAAGAGGCGAATATGATAAAGCATTGTCTAATTCAATTTTGGCCCTGTCCACGCTTCAGAATGTTACATCAGATTCTATAAAATCAGTGACCTACATAGAACTAGGAGATACTTACCTTGACAAAGGAGAAGCAGTTTCTGCATGCACAAACTATAACAATGCCTTCGATATTGCTGTTAAATTGAACTCTGTTCCATTACAATCTAAAATTCATCATTGCCTTTCTGAAATGTACAAAAAACTAAATGATGATGATCTCGCAAAGGATGAATTAAACCAGAGCCTCAATCTAAATCAAAAATTTGGTAATAGAGAAGGAGTATTGTTGGATTATTATGACCTGGCACGCCTGACAGATGAAAAATTTTTTATTGAGAAAACAATTGAATTGGCAGATTCGCTTCACAATTATAAAAATCTTTTAAATGCCAAAATATTAATGCTGGTTTATTATTATGTAATAGAAAAAAATGATCAGAAGGCTTTGCGTTACCTGGAAAATGAACCTGACCTTAAGCAAAGTTATTTAAACAGTGGTATTGAAAATTATTTTGTAACCATGGGCAATATTTATTTTTATTCGGGGCATATTGATTCCGCATTACCTTATTATAGAATGGCTGAACCTGAATATGCAAAGAAATTTAATCGTAATTTATCAAGAATAAACTTAGAGCAAATAGCAGAATGCTATAGTTTAAAAAATAATTTTGCCGAAGCAACTTCTTATTATTTGAAAGCTTTGGAAATAAGTTTACAGATGAACGATCCTAACACCATTTCTATTTATTCAGGTAAACTAAGTGATTTATATGAAAAGCAAAATGATTTTAAAAATGCATTTATATATTCAAAACAATCTATTGTTTATATAGACAGCTTAAGAGATTTGTCAAAAGAAAAAGATATCGCATTATTAGGAGTTGAAAGGGAGAACAAAAAACATCAACAGGAGTTGCTTCAGCAACAGCAACATGATTACAATAACCGAAATATACAATACATGGGCATAACTATCGCCATAGTTATCATCTTTTTTATCATGCTTTTTGTAGGATCCTACCCGGTGTCCCGGCTTACGGTAAAATTTATGGGTTATTTTTTCTTTATTTCTCTATTTGAATTTATAGTATTGCTGATTGATAATTTATTACTCACACATTCGATTCATAGCCAACCTTTAAAATTGTGGATCATAAAAATTGGTGTAATTGCCATACTGGTTCCTTTTCAACATTTCCTCGAGCATCATGTTATCGGACTCCTTGCTTCAAAAAAATTGATTGAAGCAAGGACTAAATTTTCCTTAAAAAAATGGTGGCGCGCCATTAATAAACCTGGTGCTGCCGGCGATGAAAGCCTCGAAGAAGATACAGCAGTTTTATAAAGATTTAACTCCCCGGAAACCGACAACCAGCATTGGGCGGAGGGCATATGCCTATGGGAGTGAAAAATAAAGGACTTGATGCTGCTGCCACTGGTGCAGCATCTCCTTTTCCATTCTCTGCAAAAGGAGGTTTCGGTGTGGCTTCTAAAATAATAAACGGGTGTTTCTTTCGATCTTTATCTTTATCATTTTTTAGATAAGCAGCCAAAAAGAAGAATATGGAATCAGTATTTGGATCATTAACTATTTTATTTAAGAGGCTGGGATCAAAGGTGGACCAGGGATTTAGTAACTTTTTCTTCTTCCAACCTTTATAGGTGTGTTTTCTAAACTCATGAATATATGCAGTAGCTAAATCACCGCTAATCAGGTTCGGATTGTTTAGGAATGAGTTCGCGTAAGAGTTATTTTTATAATAATCCTGCGTTGATGTTGTACTAATATTTTTTTTAGTACTTGTGCATGAAATAAAATAAAATGCAGCAATTCCCATTAAAAAGATAACTTTTTTCATGATTGAAATTTTTTTATAAAAATGATTGAATGTAGTAATCCGCAGGATATTTTTTCCTAATGAAAACAGAGGGGGTATAATATCAATTCTATGAAGTCAAGTATTTAGGACAATTCCTAATAATATAAAATTAGATTAAATAAATAATATGATAACCTTTTTTTAAAAATATTTTCACGAAAACAAAAAGTAGAATTATTATGCTTGCATAATCTGAAAGTGCGATTCCTGGTGCTTATGTTCATTTCGGTTTGTTAATTCTACCTTTTTATAAGGAAATCTTTCAGCATATTGATAGATCATTCCACGTATATAGTCATTTTCAGTATAAGGAGTCAGGAAACTTTTTAGTTCGTCTATTTGATAAATACTGATTTCAGGAGGTAAATAACCCATTCCATAAAATTTCCCTTTTTCTATTAAAATACAACTTTGTTCTGTTGGCTCCAATCCGTCATCTACCAATGCGAAAGAAGGTAATTCTTTTTCGAGATGATGAATACATTCCTTCACTCTTTCATTATATTCCTCAGATGTTTCTTTTTGTTTACAGGCGCCTTTGCATTTTTTTTCCAACAAAGATTGGCATTCAACATTTGCTGATTGAAGAAAACAAAGTTTGGGACAAAGCTCAAAATCATTTACCAGCTTTTTTAATAATGAATACCCTTCAGTCAATAAATTGAAAGTGTATAATGTCTTTAAATTCTTTTTCTTTTTTTCTATACATAATCGTAAATATCCCTTACTATCTTCAAATGAATACAATCCAAAGACCTGGTCAAATCTTTTCTGGCTGCGATTTTGCTCCGGCCATAATTTTTTAATTTCAATACTCTCTAAAATAAAAGCCATCAACTCTGTACCCGTTTCCTGGTAAGAAATGTGATAAATTTTCTTTAAAAATTCTTGTTTTTGCCTGTTAATTTTATTATTTGAAAAATGACTGTTTACTCTCTTGCTCAGGTCTTCTGCTTTGCCAACATAAATTACTTTTCCTTTTTTATCGTGGAAATAATATACTCCGGGGCAATGTGGTATTTTTTTTATTTCACCTGCAGGGATATTAGGCGGTAAGAATTGTTCTTTACTCTTTGCTTTCAGCATCGTTTGTACATGACCGTTATTATCACATTGCAACAGATAATGAAAAAGTTTTACAGTAGCTTCCGCGTCTCCTTTCGCTCTGTGACGTTCTTCTATTTTAATTCCAAGATGATTACATATTTTCCCCAGGCCGTAGCCTTTTAATCCGGGTAATATTTGCCGGCCCAGGCGTACTGTGCATAATTTTTTACAATTCAGTTCGTAGCCCGATTGCTGAAAATGATATTTCACAAAAGAATAATCGAAGTTTACATTATGTGCCACAAAAACTTTATCGTGTAATAATTCATAAAGATCATCTGCAATACTTTTGAAATCGCGTTCATTTTCCACCATTTCATTGGTAATTCCTGTTAATGCCTCCACATAATGTGGTATGGTGTAATATGGATTCAATAAAGTATGAAACTCCTGAATCACCTGCATTCCATCAGTTACAAAAACAGCGATCTCTGTAATTCCGTTGGCGGCGGCATAACCACCGGTAGTTTCAATATCAACAATTGCGTATAACAAGGAGAGTAAATTTGGATACTAATTTCGTTAGCAAGGTAGTAAACCTTGTTTGTATTACATTTGCAGGCTATCAATTTTTTTTATTAAAATATGGAATTAAGTAAGAATTATATACCCGGATCAGTGGAAGAAAAGTGGTATAAACACTGGAAGTCTAAAAATTATTTCAAAAGCGAGCCGGATGACCGCCCATCTTTTACTGTAGTAATACCGCCGCCCAACGTAACAGGAGTGCTTCACATGGGACATACGCTTAATGAGACCGTTCAGGATATTTTAGTAAGAAAAGCCCGTATGAGTGGATTTAATGCGTGTTGGGTTCCGGGAAGCGATCATGCTTCAATCGCTACAGAAGCCAAAGTCGTTGACATGCTGAAACGTGAAAAAGGAATTGATAAAAATAATTTATCAAGAGATGAATTTTTAAAATATGCTTTTGAATGGAAAGAAAAATATGGAAATATTATTTACAGCCAGATAGAAAAATTAGGCTGTAGTGTTGATTGGGACAGGGTCTCATTTACCATGGATGACCATTATTATAAAGCGGTGATCAAAGTTTTTGTTGATCTCTATAAAAAAGGATTGATCTATCGCGGTGCAAGAATGATCAACTGGGACCCTGTTGCCAAAACCGCATTGAGCGATGAAGAAGTGGAATACAAAGATGTAACAGGGAAGTTGTATTATATAAAATATGAGATAGCAGAAGAGAGACTGCCGAAGACTGACGACCGACGACCTACAAACGATAACCGGCAATTTATCACAATTGCAACTCAAAGGCCGGAAACTATTATGGGTGATGTTTCGGTTTGTGCCAATCCTAACGATCAACGATATACGCATCTTAAAGGGAAAAAAGTAATAGTTCCGTTGATCAATAAAGAAGTACCTGTAATTTTTGATGCCTATGTAGATAAAGATTTTGGGACTGGAATTTTAAAAATTACTCCGGCACACGACATCAATGATTTTAATATTGGGTTGAAATATAATCTTCCTGTGGTGGATACACTAAATGAAGATGGAACTTTGAGTGAAGCGGCTCAAATTTTTATTGGCGAAGATCGTTTTGTTGCGCGTAAAAAAATTGTGGAAGAGTTAAGAAAAAACGGATCGCTGATAAAAGAAGAAGAATATCAGACAAGATTAGGGTACAGCCAGAGGACTAACGCGGTAGCAGAGCCGAAAATATCTACACAATGGTTTGTAAAAATGAAAGACCTAGCAAAGCCTGCATTGGAAGCTGTTACATCCGGTAGCATCAATATTCATCCGAACGAGAAATTTAATGCTACCTACAAGTATTGGCTCGAAAATGTGAAAGATTGGTGTATCAGCCGGCAGCTTTGGTGGGGGCAACAAATTCCGGCATGGTATGATGATGAAGGAAGATTTGTAGTTGCAGAAACGGAAGAAAAAGCAAAAGAAATATTCAATGATCAATATGCAATATTCAATGCTCAATTAAGGCAGGACGCAGACGTACTAGACACCTGGTTTTCTTCATGGCTTTGGCCGATAGAAGTTTTCAACGGAATTACAGAGCCAAATAATAAAGACATCAATTATTATTATCCCACTTCTGTTTTGGTAACAGGGCAGGATATTATTTTCTTTTGGGTGGCGCGCATGATTATGGCCGGGATGGAATACATGAAAGAAAAGCCTTTCAGCGATGTGTATTTTACCGGAATGGTGCGGGATAAATTGGGAAGAAAAATGAGTAAAAGTTTGGGAAATAGCCCTGATCTTTTAACGCTCATTCATGAATATGGCGCGGATGCGGTCCGCTTTGGAATTATGATTTCATCTCCCGCAGGAAATGATTTATTGTTTGATGAAAGTAGTTTGGAACAGGGAAAGTATTTCAATAATAAATTGTGGAATGCAATGAAGCTGGTGAAAATGTGGGAAGAGAATAAAGCAATCAGCAATCAGCAATCAGCAATGGGCAATGACACGTTCGCAATTTCCTGGTTTGAAAACCGCCTGAATGAAGTGCACAATGAAGTAGATATTTTAATGAGCCAATTCAGATTGAGTGAAGCATTAAAAACCATTTACTCTTTAATATGGGATGATTTCTGTAGCTGGTTTTTAGAATGGATAAAACCTGAATATGGAAAAACTATTGACCAGGAAGTTTATGAAAAAGCAGTTTATTTTTTCGATGAATTATTACAGATTCTTCATCCCTTCATGCCTTTTATCACTGAGGAAATTTATCATTTGCTCAAAGAGAGAGATCACGATTTGATGATAAAACTATTTAAAAAAATTAATGCTTTAAATGAAGAAATTCTTCAAAAGGGAAATATTTTAAAAGAAGATATAACAGCACTAAGGGATGCTAGAAAAAAGTATAAAATAAAAAATACTGAACTAATTAAATTTATGGGAACCGCTTATTCACATTCAATTTATGCAGAGAATGGTGATATGAGGGTGATATTAGAAAAACAAACTAATACAAAATACTTTAATCCAACTAATGCTGAAGAATATTCAAAAACTGAAGTTTCAATTATTTCATCTAACAGAACTTTCCTTTTGCAAATAGGCCAACAAATAGATTTAACTTCTCAAAAAGAGAATTTGATAAAAGATTTGGATTATCTTAAAACTTTCCTAATTGCAGTGGATAAGAAATTAAGTAATGATAAATTTGTTCAGAACGCAAAAGCTGAAGTGATCAATTTGGAAAGGAAAAAGAAAAAAGATGCAGAAGAAAAAATTAAAGTGATTGAACAAACACTGTCTTCATTGTGATGACATCAAATAATGATAATGAAAATGATACTAAAATACTTCGGGTTCTTTATTTTATTTTCTGCCTTTGCTTCAATTTCTTATGCCCAGAACGATACGACAATAATTAAAGTTCCAAAATTTAAACCTCCTGTTGTAAAAACTTTTTTGGGGGATATTCAAAATGGCGCGCAGGTTACTGCCGATCAGGGCAAACACTTGATAGGATTGCCTTTGGACATTAAGGATGATAAAAATAATTCTTACGCAATTGATTCGTATCAGTTTCTTTATAAACAAAAAAGTTATACATTAAATGATGAAACGGGAAAGAGAGATGTTAATTTTAGCATTACTTCCGCCAGGTTTGATTCAGCTTCTTTGCCCAAAGTGTGGGTTGATAATATAAGGCGCCAGTTACAGCCTGATGAACAGCTTTATTTTTTTGATATTGTGGTAAAGGATAAAGAGGGAAGGAAGTTCTTTGCCCCTGAATTAAAAATCACCATCAAATAAATGATAGAAATAAAGAGAGCAGAAATAAATGATCTGAATGTTGTGCGTGAGCTTGCACATGCAATCTGGCCATCTGCTTATGGTTCTATATTAGAGGCACAGCAGTTGAAATATATGCTCAATATGATCTATTCTATTTCTTCTCTTGAGCATCAATACACTGTTTTAAAGCATCATTTTATTCTTGTCTTTGAAAATAAAATTCCCATTGGCTTTGCTTCTTATTCTCCGCACGAAGATGTATCTGTTTATCATTTGAATAAAATTTATGTACTTCCTGTTCAGCAGGGAAAAAACATTGGCAAAAAAATGCTCAATTATGTTACTGAAGAAATTAAAAAAGCAGGCGCTACTTCCTTGCAACTGAATGTAAACCGCCATAATAAGGCATTACAATTTTATGAAAGACAAGGATTTAAAATTATCCGTGAAGAGGATATTGATATTGGGGAAGGTTATTTTATGAATGATTATGTAATGGAATTGAAATTATAATTTTAATCAAAGCCCACAAAAATATTTCTGCGGTCTTTGATTAATAAACTTGTCAGTCGGGTAGACAAGATTCGAACTTGCGACCCCACGCCCCCCAGACGTGTGCGCTACCGGGCTGCGCCACTACCCGAATCATTTTAAAATCTGAAGCAAGACGTGAACTTTAGACTCCATGTTTCCCAGATAAGTATCCCGCCTGTATGATTTTTGCAAATCTAATTTAAAAGGGCAATTAATCATGAGATTCGAAGAAAGAAATGTTTAAAATAGACGATATTTAAAAATTAATTAATAACGAAATGGATTTTTAGAGTTACTTAATAAATCGCTAAAAATCCCATAATTGGTCATTTCTCTTTTCATGCACTATCCATGCTTTATCCATGCCTTTGCCAGGGAGTATCTATGGAGTGTCTTGTACTGAAAAAACTTTGTCTTGTCCTAAAAATTCAGTGGTGCTACGCTAAAAATACCGTAACACTACGCTTTTTTTTAAAAAAAGTATTTAAGATGTTTGTTCCTGGAAAGAAAGTAAATAACATCAAATGCCGAATATTTTTAAACCGATACGATATTAAGTGCATAAAAATGGCCAGGACCTCTATTGATATGGTTATAATTGCGTTAACTCAAAACCGTTATACTCCTTTATTTTGCATTAAACGAATAAATAAAGATGATTTTTATTTAAAAGATATAATTGAATTTATGCATAATTGTTAAATATTTTAAACGCTGTTCCTGGCCAAATCTTTGACCTTTGCACCTTTTAATTTGTTTCTCTCTTCCTAAGCATGTTTACTGTGCGATATCAAGGAAATAAAAAAGCCTTCCATTTCTGAAAGGCTTTCGATATTAAAAAATTAAATAAGAGACTTATTTTGCTTTGATATCAACAGTATTAATATCGCCACCTGATACTTCGCAATTAACATCTATACGATCTGCGCTGATACCTTCAGTTTCAACCAGGTAATTTTTGATCAATTCATTCCTTTTATTACAAACTGCCTGTGAAGCTTTAGAAGCGGCTGGATATCCGGTAATGATGATAGAACATGAAGCGCTGTTTTTTAACTGAGAGGCTACACTTGCCAGCATTGATTTAGCGTCATTACTCAAATTGGATCTGTTTCTTTTAAAAGAAATACTTGGAAAATTAAGATTGCAGGAATTTACCATCATTGTAGATAAACTATCTCTTATGGCTTTACAGCAATCAGGTTCAGGGCATTTACCCACACCATTTGCATCTACCGGCTGACACTCAGTAGGTGTTATTAACTCTTTATCCCTGCAATCAGGCACTCCATCGCCATCCGTATCAAGCGAAACCCCATGAACGTCCACTGGACAACCTTTTGGCGTATTAGGTTCTTTATCAAGATAATCCGGTACTCCGTCACCGTCACTATCCGTAAAGATTTTTTTCTGATTATCTTTTAGTGTATCAATTTGATTTTGTAATGCATTATTTATCCTTGCAGCAGGATTATCAAATATCATTTTGGGTTTATTTTTCTTCCCCAGTGAAATATCTAATCCTACGAAAGCATATCCGTACCTGTCTTTATGAACTGTGCTGCTAATGTCGGGTGTTGTCCTGTACCAGGGCGAACCATCTAAATTATCACCATCTACAAATTGCATCCGGTAACCAAGATCTAAATTTAGCCTGGTAGAAAGATCAATCTTCAGACCGGCGGCCACTGGCACAAAGAACTGAGTAATGGGCTGATGGGCGCTATAGGTTATATAATCTGTGCCGCCTGTGGGTATGATTTTAACATTAAAACTCATGTGTCCAGCTCCTACACTTACATAAGGAACAACGTAGTTTTTGGTATGCAGCCAGTTAATATTGCCAAAGGTAAATACAGCGCTTACACTTGCTGCATATTGAAAATTAGTTTTAAAAGCGGAAACCTGTTTTGGTTGTTGTGGTATTCCTCCATTACCAGATGCTTTATCCTGGTTACCTTTCAATGAACCGCCCAGGTAATCTGCCTGGAAACCAATGTAATGATTGAGTTGATAATGAACATTAGCCCCGAAGCCCAAAGTGTATTGCGGATTCAAAAAATCGTTGGAGCCACCAATTATCAGGGAAGGGTTCAATACGCCTACATTCACACCAACAGATAATTTTCTGAAAGGGCTGCTCCCGGAGAAAGGTTTGATATCAGTGTAATCTTGTTGTTTAGTTTGAGCAAAGGAAGAAAGGCAAAAAATAAAGAACAGTGCAAAAAATGCAACTTTTTTAATTTGGATACTATATAGCATGGTTAGGGTTTGTTAGAATAAAATAGTAAATAGGGATTAGTAAATAATGATTAATGGGTGTAAAAATAGAGAAAATCAATTAATGAAAAAAACATTTTATATTTTAAACTAATAACTTTATTAAAAATATTTAAATACTCTGGAACAGTTTTTGAAATAAGCGACATTTTTCAGAAGCATCCACTTTGTTTATTTATTACTTTAAAATGATGATTTACAAATTTGCATTTATATTCTTTAAAAAAGAATGGTTTAATTTCGCGCCCAAATTGAGAAAAGTGAGCAGCTAAACATTCAAAATTATTTCAACGGTTCTTTAAGAATATCTTCTAATTATATTTTCTTACAATTGTGAGTGAGGAAGGCGAAGCCATGCATAAACTTCACACTGTTTCACTAAATTAAATTATCAGAATTTTTTTTCTTCAGGCATATTATCCTTTTTAGGTATTAAATTTACAAATTTTTATCACATCTATTATATATGTATCGTAATCTTTTAAGCCTGGTCATTATTGTTTTTTCTTCATTTTATATGGTTTCCTGTGTGTCTTCCAAAGAAATAGTATTACTTAATAATCTTAGTGATACAAGCAAAGCTGAGTTAAGTAATGCGCGAACTAATTTTGAAGCTCCTATACAAAAAAATGATATACTCTCCATTGCTATAGGAGGAAGTAACCCCGATGACCTCATTATATTAAATTCTGGCAGCGGCGTTATTCCGGGAGCGGCTACAGCCGGGAACGCAAAAAGTATTGGTTATCTGGTAGAAGCGGATGGGAAAATACAATTACCTTTCCTGGGACGGATACAGGCAGAAGGATTGACCAGGCTTCAATTGCAAGATACGCTTACCCAAATGCTGAAAGATTATACAAAAAACCCTGTAGTGAATGTAAAATTTTTGAATTATGAATACTCTGTATTAGGGGAAGTAAATCATCCGGGGCAATTTGATATGAACAATGAACGTACCACTATCCTGGAAGCTATAGCGATGGCAAATGATTTAACTATTTTTGGTAAACGTAATAATGTATTGGTAATACGGGAAGTAAATGGTAAGAGAGAATTTGGGAGGGTCAACTTATTATCAAAAGATATTTTTAAATCACCTTATTATTATTTAAAAACAAATGATGTAGTGTATGTAGAGCCTGTAAAGTCTAAATTTTTTACAAGAAGTGGTGCACCTCAATATATAAGTATTGCTGCCGGGGGTATCGGCTTGATACTTGCCATTTTGACTCTTTCCAAACTATAATTCCAAAAAGAAAAAATGCAGAATATCGCTAAAGAATTTAATATCCAGGAAGATTCCTTAGATCAAAATCAGCAGTTGCAACGAATGGTATTCAGGATATTCCCTTATTGGCCATTGATCATTTTGACTATTTTATTGGGATTTTTAGGAAGTAGAATTTATTTAAGGTATGCTACTAAAATTTATGCGATAAAAGCAAGAGTAATCGTAAATGATGATTCTCAACAAAAAACGGCTAACCTGGTGGATATTGTGCAGTTGGATACGAGGAATATGTCTACTGAAACGGAAAAGGAAATGGAGATATTAGGCTCCAGGGATTTGTTGGGCAAACTTGCAGCAAAAATGCAATTAAACGTGCACTATGGTTATAAAGGGCATATAAAATCCTTTCCGAATTTTGATGACATGCCTTTTAAACTTGAATTACAAAATCCTGATTCTATTACCCGAAATATTTCCGGTGAAGTTGACATAGTAAATGATAAAATTAAATTTAATGGTGTCTTATATCCCTGCGATACTTTTGTTCAAAGTGATTTTGGGATAATCAAATGGCACATCAATCACGAAAATATTAACAAGCTAAAAAATGCAGAATTATATGTAAGCATTCAACCCATTCCACAAACAGTGAATCAATTGCAGGGTTCGCTTGATATAGAACCTATTTCGAAACAATCTTCCATTCTGGCACTGACTTATAATGACCCATTACCTGAAAGAGGTATAAAAATCCTAACGAATCTGCTATCATTGTATGGTACCACTACAGTGGATTACAAAAGCCAGGTATCTGCCAATACTTTACGATTTTTAGATGAAAGATTAAAACTGGTGTCAGGTGATTTAGGTGAAATAGAAAAAAATCTTTCGGATTACAAAACAAAAAATGATATCGTTGATATAAGTGCACAAGGAACTGCTTTATTAGGCCAACTTCAGCAAACAGATTCAAAGATAAGCGACCTGGATATGCAAATGGATGTACTCAATAATATTGAAAAATATGTTATACGTCGTAATAATTCGAATGATCAGATACCGGCCACTTTAGGATTAGTTGATCCTGTTTTAACCGACCTTTTAAACCAACTTTTCCAGGCAGAATTTGAGTTACAGAAATTACAACAAACATCCGGAAGCAAGAATCCGAATATTGACGTTCTGCAGGGTACTATTGATAAATTAAAGCCAAGTATCCTGGCGAGCATTAAGAATCTCAAGTCTGGCATCCAGGTAAGTAAACAGAGCCTGCAGTCTGATAATGATAAACTAAATGGGGTTTTTAATAAAATACCTGTAAAAGAAAGGCAAATGTTAGATATCAGCCGTCAGCAGGAAATAAAAAGTGGCATTTATACTTTCCTTTTGCAAAAGAGGGAAGAGGCGGCAATCACTGCGGCAGGGATAGTAGCAAACTATCGTATTTTAGATAAACCCGAATTGGCCGGATTAGTAGAACCTGAAGCTGTAAGAATATATATCTGGTATATTCTAATTGCTCTTGTTCTGATATCATTCTTTATTTATTTAAAGGAATTTTCCAGCACTAAATTGAAATTTAAATCACAAATTGAAAGCCGTACACAAGTTCCTATCATTGCAGAGGTCGCATATCAACCCAACAGAAAAGATACACCAATAGTTGTAGAAGAAGGTAAGCGTACTTTGATTGCTGAAGAATTCAGGGAATTAAGAACGAATCTAAATTATATTACCTTTAATTCTAAGAATAAAAGTAAAGTCATATTGATAACTTCTTCTATACCTAATGAAGGAAAAAGTTTTGTAGCAATAAATACTTCCATTAGTTTATGCCTTACCGGAAGTAAAGTCGTTTTATTGGAATTTGACCTTCGCAAGCCAAAGATTAGCAAAGAACTTAACATTGAAAGAAATCCAGGATTGAGTACTTTTCTAATAGGTAAGGCAACCGGAAATGAAATTGTTCAGGAAATCCCACATATTCCGAATTTTAGCATTATTCCTTCGGGGCCTATTCCTCCTAATCCTTCCGAATTAATCAGTACCCCTCGTTTAACTGAACTTTTTGATTATTTGAGAATGCATTATGATTATATCATAATTGATTCACCTCCAATAGGGGCAGTTACAGATGCCAAAATACTTGCCGGTGTTGCTGATGCCACACTGTATATTGTTAGACAAAATTATACTCACAGTTCATTCCTTATGTTAATTGAGGAAATTAATAAGAAAAAAATTCTTCCGAATTTCAATATTGTTTTTAATGGAATAAAGGTAAAATCAATACCTGGTTATATTTATGGGACTTCTTATGGATATGGATATAGGTATGGGTATGGACATACTTATGGATACGGATATTCAGATGTTGAAAAATCAAAACACTGGTGGAAATTTTGGTAAATAAATATTTATGGACTTATAATCCCGAATCCTTTAAAATTAATTATGAATTACACAAAACCAATAGTGATTGCAGAAATTGGTTGTAATCAAATGGGACAATTTGAGATTGCCAAAGAACTTATTAAACTTTCTCAAAATTGTGGAGCCGATGTGGCTAAGTTTCAAAAAAGAAATAATAAAGAAAAACTTATACCTGAGCAATATAATGGTCCACATCCTAATGCCTGGAAATCTTTTGGGTCAACTTATGGGACGCACAGTAAATTTCTTGAATATAGTACTGGCCAGCACTCTGAGCTAAAAAAATAAGCTGAAAGCAATGGCATTGAATATTCTATTTCCTTTTGAGATCCTACTTCCGCAAAAGAAATTATTGCATTAATGCCGTCACTTATTAATGTTCCTTTTGCCTGTAATAATCATTTTGAAATGCTAAAAGTATTAAGAGATGATTATAAGGATGAAGTACATGGGAAGATGGTAAATTAAAATTTAAGGTATGAAAAAAAGAAATGAGTTTAAACATGATATGACATGGGAGCAAAAGGCAAATGAAAATCCCTTATTTGCTATTATGTCGGATGATATTTTTGCAAATAAAACAAAAGAGATAGATGCAAATGACCTGGCAGCATTTTATAAAAAGGGCGAATTACTTTGGAAAATGTTTTTTTCCGATATAATAAACTTACCCTTAGGTAAAACTGTTTTGGAATTTGGGTGTGGAATGGGAAGATTACTTAAAAATCCTGCTTTACTTGGATACAAATGTATTGGTCTCGATATTAGTGAAACACAATTAAACCTGGCAAAAGAGCATTTTCCTGTAAAATCGAATATTGAATTTATCAAAGTTGATTCTAAAAAGCAGTTTGAAGTGGAATCGAATAGCGTGGATGTAATCTACTCTTATGCAGTTTTTCAACATATCAAAAATCTGTCGGATTTTTACTTTTCGTTAAATGAATTAACCAGAATTCTTAATAAAGGAGGTTTAATCAGAATTCAGTTTAGATCACCTAATCAATATTCAGCCAATTTTAAATCAGTTGGGTTTAAAACATATAATTTCGAAAATCAATCCATTATTTTTTATTGGAAAAAGATATTTGGATTGCCCATACCTATTGCCAGGTTATATAAACATAATCATTGGGGCGGGGCAGGTTGTTTTGTATCTCCAAAGTCAATTATTAAATTTCTTGAGAAAAAAGGGATTAAAGTTAGTTCTATACAATTTAATTTGGGAGAGCAAAAAATGATTTGGATAACAGGTCAAAAATAAATAAATTAATTTTTGTCAGGCATTACCATGAATCAGACTCCACTCACTATTATAGAAAGAAGGAAAGGATTGGCGTCTTTTAGTCTCAAAGAATTCTGGGAGCATAAAGACCTCTTGTATTTCTTAGTTTTGCGCGATATTACTGTAATTTACAAACAGTCTGTTTTGGGGTTTGCCTGGGCTTTGATCAATCCTGTTTTTAGCATGATCGTTTTTTCGGTAGTATTTGGCAAGTTAGCCGATGTTCCTTCTGATGGGATTCCATATCCTATTTTTTCTTATGCTGCCTTAATACCCTGGACCTATTTTTCCAATACCTTAAATGCTTCCGGTACGAGTTTGATATCCAATGCCAGTATGTTTACGAAAGTATATTTCCCACGGCTCATTATTCCGCTAACACCTGTATTATCCAAACTTGCAGATTTTGCTATCAGTTTTGTTTTGTTGATTGTATTGATGTTTTACTACGGTTATTTTCCAACTTCGAAATTATTTATTTTGCCTTTATTGATACTGATCATGATGATAGCAGCCACCGGACTGGGTTGTTGGTTAAGCGCACTGGCCATTCAATACAGGGATGTGAAGTTCGGAATTACTTTTGCCGTGCCGCTTTTGATGTATGTAGCGCCAGTTGTGTTTCCTGCATCATTGGTACTTAAAAAGTTTGGTGGAGACGTTTACCTTCTGTACGGTCTTTACCCCATGACAGGTGTTATTGAAGGATTCAGGGCAGCGGTAGTTTCTAACAAAGCAATCCCATGGGATTTGATTGGCATGAGTGCAGTCGGAGCCAGTGTTTTATTTATAATTGGCCTTAGGGTATTCAGAAAATTAGAAAACCGCTTTGCAGATGTTGCCTAAAAATTAATGTAAGAATCATGAGTGATTCAGCTATAAGAGTTGAAGACATATCTAAAGCCTACCGTATTGGTGTGAAAGATCAGCGGCACGATACTTTGGGCGCTACAATTGCTTACTGGGCAAAGTCTCCTTTCAGAAACTTTAAGAAGTTAAAATCATTGTCAAATTTTAATAACCGAGATGATGAAGATATTTTTTGGGCATTGAAAGATATCAATTTTGAAGTAAAGAAAGGAAAAGTACTGGGGATTATTGGTAAGAATGGCGCCGGTAAAAGCACCTTGTTAAAAATTTTGTCACGAATTACTGAGCCTACTGATGGTAGGATTGAAATTTACGGAAGGGTGGCTTCTTTATTGGAGGTAGGAACGGGTTTTAATCCCGAGCTTACAGGCAGGGAAAATGTGTATCTGAACGGTACCATACTTGGTATGACCAAAAAAGAAATTAACTCGAAGTTTGATGAAATTATCAGTTTCAGTGGTGTCGGTAAATTTATAGATACTCCCGTTAAGCGATACAGTAGCGGAATGAAAGTGAGGCTTGCCTTTGCGGTAGCTGCGCATCTTGACCCTGAAATTTTAATTATTGATGAGGTATTAGCTGTGGGTGATGCTGAGTTTCAAAACAAATGTATGGGCAAAATGAATGAACTCAGCAAGGGAGAGGGAAGAACGGTATTATTTGTAAGTCATAATATGGCTGCGGTTAAAGATTTATGCAGTTCATGTATTCTTTTGAGTAATGGTAGAATCATCAAAGAAGGGATAACTACAGAAATTATTTCGTATTATCATAGTCAACTTACTGAACAAAAGAAGAGTGATAAAATTAAACTATCACTAAATTATGAAAATAGTGAAAGTATATGGGGAATAGATGAAAATGTTGAGATTAATATATACAATTTGAATATTGAAGAAGAGTATTTTGTTGACCTGGCATTTTATGATCAATTCCAAAACCGGCTATTTTCGATTGAGGGAAGCAAATTTAAAGATCCCTTGAGATTAAGAGAAAAATTGAGTATAAAAATAATAAATCCCGGTATAGTAAATTCTAATGTAAGTATAGATGTTGGTTTAAAGAAACATTTCTTAGAGGGATATGAATTTATGGAAAGGGGAGTTTTAGAAATTAACACTGTTCAGATTTCAAATTTGAATCCGGTTAATGGTCTTGTAATTCCTAAAGTTATTATAACCAATGAAGTACCTAACTGACGTCAATTATTGGAAGAATGTGCAAGGCGGACCTGATATTAACCTGGATAATGGCAATTTGATTGAAAAATGGATTAGTATTAAAGTTGATTTTACAGGTATTGAAGACTGTTTCGAAATAGGATGTTATCCAGGTAGGTATTTGTCAATTTTCGCAAAAAAAGGAATAGAAATAAATGGACTGGATTATATTGAAGATGTAAATCAATTACCAAATATTTTTAGATCAAACGGATACAAAGTAGGAGAGTTTTATTATGAAGATTTCCTGAAGTTTAATTCGGATAGAAAGTTTGATTGTGTTTTTTCTCTTGGGTTCATTGAGCATTTTCAAAATTGGGAAGAAGTTTTTATAAAACATTTAGACTTAGTAAAACCTGGTGGTATTGTAATTATTGAAGTACCGAATTTTAGAGGGTGGTTTCAGTTTATACCCAGATTTTTGTTTGATAGAAAAAATTTTAAACTTCACAACCTTCATGCAATGCGCATTAAAAAATGGAAGAAAATTTTAGAATCAAAAGGATTTGAAATTACATTCTCCGGCTATATGGGAGGTTATTTATTATGGTTTGAAGGAAAAATTAATAACCGTTTTTTTAAAAGAATTAAAAAGAAATCAATAAAGTATTTATCCATCCTTCAAAGAACTTTATTCAAAAAAGAGTCCGAACATTATTCATTTTCAGCGGCATTGGGAATTATTGCAAGAAAAAGATGAAAAAGATCCTGATCATTCCTTCATGGTACCCAACTCCTGATACTAAGGTTGGTTATTTTTTTCAGGAACAAGCGCAAATATTACAAGATAAATACGATGTAAGAATTCTGTTTGTTGTGCAGCAAAATCTTAGCAGAAGAAAGAATTTACTCAAATTTATTTATCAAAAAATATTTAAAAGCATTCAATATATTAAGATAGATTGCGGTAATGAATATTTATATAAAAACCCACCGTTATTTTATTATAAAAGCCCCAATTATTTAAAGAAAAGAGGGTATGAGATCTTATTAAAAGTTCACTCAAATATATTGCAGGAATTTATTGCTGATAATTGGAAACCGGATGTTATCCATGCTCATACTGTAAACCCTGCGGGAATAATTGCAAATTGGCTCAGTGGGAATTTTAATATTCCTTATATAATTACTGAACACAATTTTTTCTCTTTACCGGCATATGAAACTTCTGTAAGAAATCTTGTAAAGAAATCTCTTGAGCAGGCGTCGCAGGTTTTAACCGTAAGTTATGATAAGAGCAGGCAAATTCTCAGCTATGGAATAAAAATAAAGCCGCGGGTAGTTTGGAATTTGGTGGATGAAAATAAATTTCTGTTACAACCGGCATATAAACCCAATGAAAAACTTCAGATATTAACCATTACAGCGGCTTCTTTTTTTAAAGATAATCTTACGCTGCTCCTTACTCTCAAATGGCTCAAAGATCAAGGAATAAATTTTGAGGCTACCATCATTGGTCTAATGACCTGGGGAAAGGAAGAGGAAAGGAAGATGGTTAGCGATTTTATTGCCGAACATGAATTGCGAACATTTGTCAATTTGATAGATTATGCTGAAAGAGATCAAATACCAGTGTGGGTTAAAAATATGCATGTTTTTTTATTAACAAGTATTGCTGAGGGCTTGCCTGTTTCGGTTCTGGAAGCAATGGCAGGTGGTTTGTATGTAGTTGCCACAAAACATGGGGGAACTGAAGATATTATTAATAGTAAAGAGATTGGTTCGATTGTAAACCTACAGGATTACCAATCAGCAGGTAAAGCAATTAAAGCAATTGCTAATGGAGAATTAGTATATGATCCATCAAGAATAAGGGACAGGGTTGTTGGACTATGCGGATTGGCAGCCTTTAAAAATAGATTATCTGATATTTACGACAATGCAATACAAAGTAAAAGCCGTTAATGATACTCATAGCATGATTAATAAATTCTATCTTTTCATAATAGATCATTATACATGATTTTAATTACCATGGGATGCTATCAATTTTTGAAATAAACATCAAACAAAATTCGTAAAAATGAACAGAGCTATTATACAGGCACGCATGGGGAGTTCCCGGTTAAGGGGGAAGTCTTTAATGCACGTTGCTGGTATTCCATTATTGGAAAGAGTAATTTCTATGGTAAAAAATCTGCCCTTTGTAGATGAAGTAATGGTTGCTACTACTAGTCTTCAGGAAGATAATCCAATAGAATTAGTTTCCAAAAGCCATAATATTAAGTTGTTCAGGGGATCTGCTACTGATGTTTTGGAGAGATATTACGAAAGCAGTCTTGATATGAATGAAAATGATACCATTGTGAGATTTACAGCTGATAATCCACTAAATTTCACAGAGGCTTCCGGCAAATTATACCAGATCCATCGCGATCATGATAATGATTATACGCATATAGATGGCTTATCTCATATAGTTCCTGAATTTATTAAAGTTAGAGTTTTGAGAGACGCATATAAAAGTGATACGTTGAATTCATTTGACAGAGAACATGTAACTCCTTTTTTTAGAAAAAATAAAAATACTTTCAAGGTAGAAACATTGCCTGCTGTTTTCTCCGGCTTAAGACATGATCTCGATAAATATCTGACTATTGATACTTTTGAGGATTTGAACAGGATTGAAGAAATGATTTTACAATTAGGAATTGATAAAGGCAACTTAAGCAATCTCACAAAAGTTTATTCATGGATTGACGAAGTAGTGAATAAGCATCAACATACAGATAGCCAATCCGGACTTATGATTGATTTTTGCGGCACACCTGTGGGAGATGGATACCCTGTATATATTATTGCGGAGATAGGCCAAAACCACAATGGAGATATCGTTAATGCAAAGAAATTAATTGATATGGCTGCGAGATGTGGTGCCAATGCTGTGAAATTTCAGAAGAGAGATATTGCAAGTGAATTAACTAAAGAAGCCTTTAATAAACCTTATGATAATCCTAATTCTTTTGGAAAAACGTATGGAGAGCACAGATTATTTCTGGAGTTGAATGAAGAACAACACCTGGAATTAAAGGAATATGCAATGGCGGTAGGTATTGTCTATTTTTGTACACCATGCGATATTCTATCTGTTGAATTATTAGAAAGAATAGGTTGTCCATTTTATAAAGTAGCTTCCCGCGATCTTACCAATATTCCTTTGCTTGAGAAATTAAGTTCTTTGGATAAGCCGGTTATTATTTCCACAGGAATGGCTGATCTGGATGATATTGATAATGCATTGAAATCATTACAAGCTAAACCCGGCAAGGTTGTTATTATGCAATGTACTTCTGAGTATCCCTGTAAACTGGAAAATGTAAATCTGAAAGCAATGGATACTTTGCGAAAAAAATACGGCTACCTGGTAGGGCTTTCAGATCATACTTCAGGTATTATTATTTCTGCTGCAGCTTCCGTACTGGGAGCAGCTATGATTGAAAAACACATTACTCTTGACCGGACAATGAAAGGGACAGACCAGCCCGGATCATTGGAAGAGGCCGGATTGAAGAAACTTATTCAATATATAAAAGCTACAGAGATGGCAATGGGTGATGGAGAGAAAATTGTGAATCCGGCCACTAAGGCATCAAAAGAAAAACTGGCAAGAAGTATTACAAGTAAAATAGCGATTCCAAAGGGAACGGTAGTTACAGAAGAAATGCTGACTTTGAAAAGCCCGGGAACCGGATTAAAATGGGTGGAAAAGAATTTGATTATAGGTAAAAGTGCAAATCGTAATATCAATAATGATGTAACTCTTGAAATTAATTTTTTTGATTAAAAAAATGATTAATTCTTAATCACAACAATGAATATAAAACTCTTTATTACTGATATTGACGGTGTTTGGACTGATGGTGGAATGTATTATGATGAGACAGGTAATGAATTTAAAAAGTTTAATACGGCCGACAGCGCCGGAGTTCTTTTTTTACATATATTAAATATTCCAATTGCAATCATTACAGGTGAAGACACAGAAATTGTAAGACGAAGAGCCGAAAAATTAAAGATTGATTATTTATTTATGGGAGTTAAAAATAAAATTGACGTTGCAACAAAGCTTTGTGAAAAATTAAAAATTTCTATTAATGAAGTGGCCTATATCGGTGACGATATTAATGATATCCATTTATTAAAAGCTGCAGGATTAAGCGCTGTTCCTGAAAACGCCCCTCATTATATAAAGGAATTGGTGCATTGGGTAATACCTGTAAAAGGGGGTGATGGCGCATTCAGGGCTTTTGTTGAAAAATATCTAAATGAAACAGGCCAGTTACAGAATGCAATGGAGCTATTTTTGAAGTTGAACGAAAAATGAAAACAATAAAATTATTTCTTGTCTGCAAATTAAAGCACCAAATTTAAATCAGCAAAATGCTGATTCAGTTGATAATAAAAGAATTGATTATGACTGGGATAATTATCCAGGCGCGAACAGGTTCTATAAGATTGCCCAACAAAATGATTTTGCCTTTTTATGAGGGTAGAGGAATTTTAGAACTTCTTATAAAGAAATTGAAAATTAACATACCAGAGATACCTATTATTTTAGCCACAACAAATAATGCGAAGGATGATTGTTTGACTTTTATAGGGGAAAAATTAAAAGTTGATGTTTTTAGAGGACATGAAAATAATGTTCTGGAAAGATATATAAAAGCTGCAGAATATTTTAAAATAACAAAAATAATACGGATATGTGCGGATAATCCTTTTCTGGACATGAATTATTTGAAAGACTTATTAAAGGAATTTGAAAATAATTCTGTGGAGTATTTAGCTTTTTCAACTATCCATAATATTCCAACTATCAAAACTCATTATGGATTCTGGGCCGAAGGAGTAAGTCTTAGTGCTTTAAAAAAAGTAAGAGAATTGACAAATGAGAAAATATTTTTGGAGCATGTAACTAATTTTATTTATTCTAATAAAGAATCTTTTTCTCAAAAATATATTACAATTTCTCCGGAAATTGAAAATTCCGTTGTCAGGCTGACTGTAGATACAATTGAGGATTTTAATTTAGCTCAGGAAATTTATATTCAAGCAAAGAAAGAAAAAATTAGTGGAGCAATTGCTTTAGTTAAATTTATTTCGACCAGGCCCAAATGGATACAACAAATGGTACGTCAAATCGAATTGAATACAAAGTGAAAGACCAAATCATTGATGACGATTTACATTCTATTGAAGGCGTGCAAACTTCATCCAGTGACATTATTATTGGGAATAAAGTATGGATTGGAGCAAACGTTCAGATTCTTAAAGGGGTTCATATTGGTAATGGTGCTGTGATTGGGGGCGGTAGTGTAGTGACCAAAGATATTCCTGAAAAATGTATGGCGGCAGGTGTACCTGCAAAAGTTGTCAGGGAAAATATAACCTGGGACTAATAAGGCGAGTTAATCCCTATGTTTGAATAAAAGATTTTTTGTACAATTTTTTTAATAAGGACTTTAATATGGGATCAATAATACCAATAAAAAATAATTTTTTATTTAGACTGTTCAGAAAATTCGGTCACGGATATTTTGAAAAGAGATACTTAAAAGGTTTCTTTAAAAATATTGATTATCCTAAACCATTGAAAGGAAAAATACTTATTTATGCCGGCATTGGCCACATGTATTTGACACCTTTAGAAGTTCTGATGTATCATCTTTTGAGAAGTGATGGTTATTCGGTTGATTATTACATTTATGATCAAAGTGCACCCATTAATGAAGTAATCACGAATGAAAGAATTAGTCAACAAGGAAAAGATTCATTCTGGAACCGGTCAGTAAACAATGCAGAAATTTTTTTAAAGGCATCAAATGTCAAATATGAATTTATTTCTTTTTCGAAAGAAGTAGATAAAATAATTGATCCCGTAAAAGAAGATCTTAATAAAATCCTTTCCTTCATGTATGATGGTATAAACTTTGGAGAAATTGTTAAAGGGGTTATGTACCGTTTTTATAAATCCACTAATTTCGGAGATAATGCTACATTGAGAGGAAGCGAGTTTCTTAAAACATCTTTAGCTAATTATTTACAAGTAAAATCTCTAAATGAAAAAAATAATTATAAATACATTTTTTTTTCTCATGGTATTTATTGCACCTGGCAGCCCGTTGTAGAATATTGTAAAAAAAGCAATATCCCATTTGTTTGTTATGATCGGGCCAAAAAAAAATCCACTGCAAATTTTAACCTTAACCAACCTTCGCCGGATTGGAGTTTTAATAATGCCTGGGAAAGATTTAAGGATAGAGAATTATCGGGTGATGAAGAAAAAAAAGTTGATATCTATTTAGGTGAAAGAGAATTACAAAAAGAAGACGTGTATGCATATAATTCTTCCGAAAAAAAAAATGATCTATTAACATTAAAAGCAAATTTGAATATAAAGCCAGGAGCAAAAATAATTACCATATTTACAAATCTGATATGGGATGCAGCTAATGTGGCCCGTGATATTGCCTTTTCTTCAACTTTAGATTGCATTGAACAGACTATTAATTATTATCATCAAAATGAAAATGTTCATATTCTCATACGATGTCATCCTGCAGAAAAAGTATTGGGTACACAGGAACGGTACGGTCAACTGGTCAGAGAAAAATTTCATGACCGATTACCAAAGAATGTAACCATTATAGAACCGGAAATGGATATTAATTCTTTTACTGTTATAGATATTTCTGATATAGGAGTGGTAAATACTTCCACCGTTGGATTGGAATTTGCGTTGGCCAATAAACCAATTATTCTGATATCTGAAACCAATTACCGGAATAAAGGCTTCACTTATGATGTTACATCTGCATCAGATTATTTTTCAAAAATAGATATGCTTTTGAAAAATAAAATAACTCTGCCAGGCCAGGTTAGGCTGGCACGGAAATATTTTTATATGATGATGTTTCTGTATCAAAAAAAAGTGCCTTTGAAATTTAAAAGAAATATTTTTAATGGATATGAATATAAAGATTTTAGTTCTGTTTCTGCCTGTGAAGGTGTGAGGAAAATCATCGGGACATTAGAAAATGACAATCTTCACGATTTTATTTTTTGGGATTAAAAAATATCCGGAAAATTGAGATGATTATCTAATTAATTATTATGCTTAATGAGTTATAGGAACATTCCATGGCCGGATACTCAACCTGCAACTTTTAGGTATCAGTTAATGACATTTTTTTTTCTTAAAAGCAACAAAAAATTTCTTAATTGTCATTAAAAAAAACTGCTATCTCGGGGATGGCATGGACTTTTGCACAACAGTTCGGGACACAGGCCATAAGCTTTCTTGTTTCTATTGTATTAGCCCGGATTTTGTTGCCGAAAGAGTTTGGGCTTATTGGAATGATCAGTGTTTTTGTGGGAATAGGTACTTCCCTGATGAATAGTGGATTAACTCAATCTCTTATAAGAACTTCCGAACCCGACCAGCGAGACTATTCCACCGTATTTTTTTTTAACATGGCCGGCAGTGTTATAGTTTATTGGCTATTGTTTTTCACAGCACCACTGATCTCCGGGTTCTTTTCACAACCCATTTTGACTTATATAATCAGGGTTTATTGCCTGTCATTTATAATAAGAGCTTTTTCCCAGGTTCAAATGACAAGACTTACCAAAGAAATGAATTTTAAACTGCAAATGACCATTGCTATACCTTCATTGATTGGTGCCGGATTGTTGGGAATTTTTTTAGCTTATAAGGGATATGGCGTATGGAGCCTCGTTTGGATGAGTTTGTGCCAGGCTTTTTTAAGCAGTGTTCAATTATGGTATAGAACAGGATGGGCGCCTTCTTTTGTTTTCGATAAAAAGAAATTTCATTATCATTTTAAATTTGGGTATAAGCTAACGCTTTCAGGATTATTGGATACCATTTTTTCCAATATTTACCAAATCATTATTGGCAGATTTTTCATTGCGGCTGATGTAGGTTTTTATACCCGTGCCAGTACCCTAACACAATTACCGGTAAATAATATTTCAGGTGCCTTAAATAAAATATCATATCCCCTTTTTGCTTCCATTCATGATGATGATGTAAGGCTCAAAAAGGCTTACAAGCAAATTATGCAAATGGTCATTTTTGTGATAGCTCCGGTACTGGTTATTATGGGCGTATTGGCAGAACCTTTAATCCGGTTTTTATTTACGGCTAAATGGATGCCGGCAGTTCCATACTTTCAGATTTTGTGTATAACAGGAATTTTATATCCCTTGCATGCCTACAATTTGAATATCCTTAATGTTAAGGGGCGAAGCGATTTGTTCTTGAAATTGGAGGTCATTAAAAAAATATTAGTGATTGTTATGATTGTTATTACTATAAGGTTTGGAATTATTGGTTTAATCTGGGGACAACTGATAAGTTCAATTTTAGCTTTTTTTATTAATACCCATTACTCGGGCAAGTTTTTGAATTACAATGCCTGGAAACAAATTAAGGATATTTTGCCTTTAATAATCATGGCATTTATAGCCGGAGCCATCGTTTGGGGTTTGGATTTTGAAATACACAAAAGCAGGGATATTTTCAGATTATTGATTGGTGGAAGTGTGGGTGCGCTTGCCTATTGGGGTATTTGTGCTTTACTTAAAGTAGAAAGCTTGTTTGAATTTAAAAGAATTATATTAAAAAAATGATTTGTTTTCCGAAACGAAATCTTTTCAGTAATTAAATTTTATGACTAAATATTGAGAATTGGCTTTATTGGAAAACTATTAGCCCTATCAAAAAAGTATGTATAAACTGGAAAAACCTATTTATGTAACCGAACCGGCATTGCCTCCGTTGGAAGAATTTACAAGAAGCCTCGAAAAAATCTGGCAAAATAAAATCCTTACCAACAACGGCACCTTTCATCAGCAATTTGAGAAAGAACTTGCTGCTTATCTTGGAGTCAAATATATTTCATTATTTACCAATGGTACACTGGCTCTTATGACTGCCTTACAAACCCTTCGAATTACCGGAGAAGTAATTACTACTCCCTTTAGTTTCGTGGCAACTACACATTCGTTATGGTGGAACAATATTAAGCCCGTTTTTGCAGATATTGAGCCAGACACTTTCAACCTGGATCCTGAGAAGGTAGAAGCAGCAATCACGTCCCAGACAACAGCAATTATGCCTGTGCATGTATATGGGAATCCATGCAATCTCGAAAGATTTCAGCAAATTGCGGATACTTATGGACTTAAACTTATTTATGATGCTGCCCATGCTTTTGGGGTACGATTTAAAGGTAATTCTGTATTAAACTATGGAGATTTGTCTATTTTAAGTTTTCATGCTACAAAAGTGTTTAATACTATTGAAGGTGGTGCTATTGTGTGCCCCGACGCAAAGACAAAAAAACGTGTTGATTTTCTGAAAAACTTTGGTTTTGCGAACGAAACCACTGTAATTGAGCCGGGTATCAATGCAAAAATGAACGAACTACAGGCTGCTTATGGATTGCTTCAATTAAAATATATTGATGAAAATATTTCGAAGCGAAAAGCTGTTGCGGAATTGTATCGTAAAGAATTTTCTCATGTTCCGGGAATACATTGCCTGAACGATATGGAAAGTGTTACTCATTCCTATTCCTATTTTCCAATTTTAATTGATGAAAAAATATATGGAGAATCACGCGATGAATTATACGAGAAGCTTAAAACAAATAATATTTTTGGTCGCCGTTATTTTTATCCCCTCATCAGCCAATTCCCTTCATACCGTGGATTAAGCTCGGCCAAGCCTGAAAATTTACAGGTTGCGGAACAAGTTTCAGAACAAGTGATCTGCTTACCGATTTACCCAACCTTGACTAACAAAGAACAACAAATTATAATCGATTGTATTTCTAAAAAATAGTAATCTGATGAAAACTAACCTTTTGGAATATTTTGAGCAAACGGTTTACCGAAACAAAGGGAGAAGTGCCGTGATTGATGGAGATCAGAGTATTTCATTTTCTGAGCTTAACAACAAAGCCAGGATGCTTGCTTGTAATATTATTAGCCTAAAGAATTATACTAATAAACCTATTGCTGTTTTTCTTCCCAAGAGTATTAAAAGCGTTGTTTCTGATATAGGGATTACCTATAGTGGAAACACCTACATGAATATTGATGTAAAATCTCCCAAATCCCGCATTGAGAATATTTTAAAACAGATCGGGCCAGTTCTTGTAATAACAGATGATGAGCATATTAGTTTCCTGAACGATTTAGTAATGTCTGGTGATATTCTAAATATTAGCACGTTTGATTTTAATGAAAACTTTGACCAAGAAAGCTTAAACGCTATTTCCCGCCGGATAATTGATACGGACCCATATTGCATCATCAATACTTCCGGATCTACAGGCACACCCAAAGGTGTGGTTCTAAACCAAAAAAGTTTCATCGATTTTACTGAATGGGCAATTAAAACGCTTGAAATAAACGATAATGAAATCATTGGTTCATTATCACCAATTGTATTTGATATTTACAGTTTTGAATTGTGCATGCTTATGTCTAAAGGCAGTACGATTGTTCTTATACCCGAAAAGTTAAGCGCGTATCCCGCATCTATTTTAAATATACTTCAGGTTACAAAAGTTAGTTTTATTTTTTGGGTTCCGACTATCATGGTAAATATTGCAAACATGGATTTACTCAATAAAATTGAGTTACCGGATTTAAAAACTGTTTGGTTTGCCGGTGAAGTTTTTCCTACAAAACAATTTAATTATTGGCGTAAAGTATTAAAGAGTTCCAAATTTGTAAATCTTTATGGGCCGATAGAAATAACGCTGGATTGTACTTACTACATTGCTGAAAGAGAATTGCAAGATGATGAACCGATTCCCATAGGATTCCCTTGCCGGAATACCGATGTTTTGATTTTAACTGATGATGATCAATCTGCGGGTGAAAAAGAAGAAGGTGAGCTTTGCGTAAGAGGAAGTTCATTGGCAATGGGTTATTATAATAACCCTCAAAAAACATCGGATGCTTTTGTCCAAAACCCACTAAATAGTCATTATCCTGAACTTATTTATCGCACGGGTGATATTGTCTATAAAAATGATTTTGGTGAAATTCTGTTCAAGGGAAGAAAGGACAGTTTGGTTAAGCATCTGGGATACCGTATTGAATTAGGTGAAATTGAACATGTGGTAGTGAATACACTGAAATTGGTGAATAACGCGTGCGTCGTTTATAATAAAAGTAAAAAGGAAATTGCTTTAATTTATGAAGCACCTTCTGAATTGCCTGTACCTGAATTTCGCATAGCTCTTTCAAAAGAGTTTCCTAAATACATGATACCAACGGCTTACCGTCATATGCAGGTGCTGCCTCGAAATACTAATGGGAAGATTGACAGGCTGGCGCTTTCCAAAATTGTTAATGATGACTGATCTGAAAGTTGTTAAGCATATGGATGAGATCCAGGTCGCCATACAGTCTGTGAAAAACTATCATAAATCGTTCCTGACGAACTTTTTTCCTGAGCCTTTCAAGCATGGAATCTGGATAAAAAAAAACGAACTTGCCTTGATTATGGTGAGTGAAACATATTTCCTCATTTATTCAGATGATGGTTTTAAGCGTTTATTTTATATTTCGTCCGGTTTAACTGAACTCACAGAATCATTAGATATTCTCAAAAATAAATATCATGATGAGAAGTATGTAGCGGATCTGGTTGGAAAGGGAGACTTGCTAAATGATGTTTGTTCCGTTTTACTCAATACTGGCTTCAATTTATACTCTTCTCTTACGAGGATGTCAAGTACAAATTATCCGGCATTAAAAGCAATTGATCCTTGTGTTGATTTCGCAGATATTTCCGAAGTCTTATTAGTTGATTCTTTATTTAAACAATACTTTGATAAATATACGGAACAGCTTCCGCTCATTGAAGAATTGAAAAACTGGATAGAAAAAAAACAAATGTTGGTTTATAGCTCAGGAAAAGAAATCGGAGGATTCCTGATTTTTGACAAAACAAGTAGTACAGCCTATCTTCGTTACTGGTTCGTGCATCCAAATTTCAGAGATCTAAAAATTGGGTCAAAACTTATCAATCAATTTTTTATTGAAAATAAAGACGTTATTAGAATTTTATTTTGGGTAATCGAAACGAATGAAAACGCAATAAAGCGATACAGGCATTATGGTTTCCACGCTGAGGAGCTTAGAGACATAGTTTTAACTTATAATATTCCATTAAATGAAAGATAAAATTACAACGATCCTAAAAGAAATTCGTCCTGAATTTGACTTTACAGAAAACGTAAACTTTATTGACGAGGGAATGCTGGATTCATTTGATGTAGTCACCCTGGTTACTACCCTTGATAAAGAATATCATATTTCAATTGATGGGTTGGATATCATTCCGGATAATTTTTCAAGCATTGATTCAATAAGAGCCTTATTAAAAAAGAACGGAGTTCACAATGAATCTTAAATTCCACAATAAAGAGATCGAAGGAATACTCACCATCATTCCTGCCCGTGAAGTGAAATTTGAGGAAGAGATGGAGCATTACAATTTCTCTCCGGCAAAATCACTGAAGCTCAAGATGGCAATGGGTTATAATAAACATTGCATTGTAGAAGATGGAGTATGTGTTTCGGATCTGCTTATTCATGGACTCAATCACTTGTTTGATAAGAATTTGCTCACCAGAGATGAAATAGACGCAATGGTGCTCGTTACTCAATCTCCCGACTATTTTATGCCCGCGACGAGTAGTGTGGTTCAAGGTAAACTTGGACTAAAACAGGATATGATTTGTATGGATATCAACCAGGGGTGTGCAGGATATATTATTGGACTTATCCAGGCATTCCTGCTTCTCGAACAGGATGAAGTCAACAAAGTATTAGTTCTTAATGCAGATGTGCTCAGTCGAAAAGTTTCAAAGCGCGACAGGAACAGCAATCCGCTGATAGGAGATGGTGCTTCTGTAACAGTAGTAAAAAAATCGAAAGAACAAAATGTTATCTACGGATTTTTTAAGATGGATGGAGCAGGTGCCGAATCGATAATGATTCCTGCGGGCGGATTTCGAACACCTTCAGCAGCATCGACTGCTATGATGGAGGAAGACAAAGCAGGAAATTTCCGGTCACCTGATAATCTCGTTATGAAAGGTGATGATGTTTTTAATTTTGTGCAACGCGAAGTACCGCCTATGATTGAGCATTTATTGGAAAAAGCATCTTGCAAAAAAGAGGATGTTGATTATTATATGTTCCATCAACCCAACCGGTTTATGTTGCAAAAATTAGCCGATAAGCTCGGAATATCTTATGAGAAAATGCCCAACAATATTGTTGCCAATTTTGGCAATTCGAGCGGAGTTTCTATCCCAACAAATATTGGCTTTAATATAGGGTCTAAATTGCTCACGGAACAATTAAATATTTGCTTTGCAGGGTTTGGAGTAGGATTAACGTGGGCTTCTCTTTTAATGAAAATTGGCAAACTAAAATTCAACGAAATAATTAATTTTTAAAAATTTATTACTTGGAAAATATAAAAGAACAACTCGCTGAATTATTGGAAGTTGAGAGTGTAAATGAAAACGATAAATTAGCTGATTTTGAGTGTTGGGATTCTTTAACCGCACTTACTATTATTGCATCCACAGATGAAAATTATGGAGTAACACTTTCAAATAAAGAATTAGAAGAAGCAGGTACTATTGGAGGTTTAATTAACCTCATTAAAACCAAAAAAGGGATATGAAAAATGATAAAATAATTAATAAATGTGCTGTATGCAAAAGTGATTCTTTAGAATTGGTTGTCTCTTTACCTGATTATCCAATGAATACGGTCTATTTAATCAATAAGGATAATGAATCGAACTTTGGCACAAGAAATATGCAGTTATTTTGTTGCCCTATCTGCAACCATTTTCAGGCAAAATCAGATTTAACTCCCAAAGATTTATATAATGATGATTATCAATATTTCACCCAAAATCCGGGAGTACAAGGCCGCATAAAATTCTTTTTAAAACAATTAGAGCCGTTGCGGCATATTCGCTTTAATAGAATAATCGACATAGGGTGCTTTGATTTATCATTATTAAAAGAGCTGAAAAAAGAATTTTATGCAAATACTTTTATTGGAATTGATCCTTCCATACCAAAGAATTTGGTTAATAATATTGATGGGATTATATGTTACAAAAATTATACAGACAATATTAAATTACCCGATAGCAAATCCGATTTACCGGATTTGATTATCTCAGATCAGACATTTGAGCATATTCCTGGAATAGATAGTTCTTTAAAAAATTTCACTTCACAATTGAGTGACAATTTATATTTTGCAGTCTGCGTGCCAAGTTTGGAAGTACTGATTGAAAAATTGAACTTTCACAACCTAATTCATGAGCATGTAAATTATTTTTCAATTCATACACTTACACGGCTATTTGAAAATAGCGGATTGTTTTTGAATTCTTATACTATAGAATATAAAACAAGTTGTGGTTTTTTATTCGCTATTTATTCCTCGAAATCTAATTTACCTAAAAACAATTGTATTCAATTATTAGATGATAATATTTACACCAGGAAATATTTTTTAAGTTATTACGAAACCTTTAAAAATATGCTTTCTATCTGCAAAAAAATATTATCAGAAGAAAGGGGCGGAGTAATATATGGATTTGGAGCTTCAGATATCACTGCTAATTTAGCTTATTTTATGGATTCTGACTTTTCTATGCTTGATGTCATTTTGGACGAAACTGAATATAAGAAAAATACATATTATCCATTTTTGAAGCCCATGATAGTGAATCCTAAAGATTATATTGTAAAGAAAGGTGCTGTGTGTTTAATTACAGCTCCTCAGGCAGCCAGATACATATATAATAAGTTGATAGATTCTGAATTTAAAAAAATAATTAATCCTTTAGGAGTAATATCTTGACCTTGTTAAATTGAAGAATAATTAAGTAATAAATATGAATTCAGGAATTAATCCTTATTCACTTTCCGGGAAAAAAATATTAGTTACCGGTGCGGCATCAGGTATAGGAAGATCAACTAGCTGGATACTTTCAAAATTAGGCGCAGATCTATTATTAATAGATTTAAACGAAACCGGACTTAATGAAACCATTTCAAAATGCGCTACTAAAGCAATAGGAATTGTTGTTGATTTAACTGACACAACAACCCTTAAAGAAAAGATTTCAATTGCAGTAAAAGAATTAGGTCTATTGAATGGATTGGCACATATTGCTGGTAAGCCGTCTATGGTTCCATTGAAGGCGATTACTCAAAAGTCGTGCATCGATATTTTTAATATCAATACCTATTCTGCTATTGAATTGTCAAAAATATTTTCTAATCGAACAATATTTTCAGGGGAATCAGGATCAATTGTTTTTATCTCTTCTGTTTATGGCCTCGTTGGCTCTGCTGCTAATATTGCTTACGCAGCGAGTAAGGCGGCTTTACATGGTGTTACAAAATCGTTGGCAATTGAACTTGCTCCTAAAAAAATTCGGGTGAATTGTATTGCTCCCGGTTTTGTTGAAACAAATATGTTGGAGAAAAGTAGCTCTTTATTTAATGAAGAATATAAAAACAATATTTCTAAACTACATCCATTAGGATTGGGGCAACCCGAAGATATTTCGTATTCCATTGCGTTTCTACTTTCTGATGCAGCAAAATGGATTACAGGCTCCATCATGAGTGTAGATGGTGGTTTTACAGCACAATGAGCAATATGGAAAAATATGTTTTAATAACCGGAGCGTCGTCAGGAATAGGAAGGGAAATTTCGGTGCAAATTTCTCAACAATATAATCTCATTTTACACGGAAGGGACAGGCAGAAACTTGAATCTGTAAAGCAAGACTGTAATCATCAATCGGTGGTAATGATTTGGCAAAATGATTTGAATGATATTGGAAATATTGAAATTTCTTTGAAAGAATTTATTAAAGCCAATAAGATATCTGTCTCCGCTTTTGTTCATTCGGCAGGATACATGAAGATGCTACCACTAAAAGCGACGAATCTGAAAATACTTAACGAGACAATGAACATCAATTTGTTTTCTGCGATACTGATATCTAAAGTTCTTGCAAACAAGGTCGTAAATGGTTCGGATTTATCAAGAATAGTATTCATATCCAGTAATATCAGCAATTTTGGATCAAAAGCATTCAGTTCCTATGCTGCGTCTAAAAGTGCTCTTGATGGATTTATGCGTTGTCTCGCAGTCGAATTGGCGCCAAATGTAAGGGTAAACTCTGTATTGCCAGGTGGGGTTAGAACTTCAATGACAGAAGCTATATATGAAAACCCGCAGGTTATTGAAAGAATGAAGGCACAATATCCTCTTGGACTGGGTGAAACTTCAGACATCGCGAATGCAGTCGGCTTTTTACTTTCTGATCAATCCAGATGGGTAACCGGTCAACAGATCACTGTAGATGGTGGCAGAACCATAAACATAACTGGTTAAATGCGAATTTATGATTGTCGTAAAACGCATTGAAAATAATCCGATAAAATCAAATTGTTATATCATTCATATTATCGGAGAGAGATATGCAATCATTATAGATCCAGGATCCTATGAACTTACCCCGATTGAAAACTATATTAAAGACAATTGTCTCATTCCGGAATTAATAATTCTGACGCATGAACATTTTGATCACATTTGGGGTGTAGAGCAATTAAGAAGTACTTATGGTTGTAAGTTAGTAGCATCCAACGAATGTTCGGATGCCATTGTTGAACCGAAAAAAAATCTTTCGTTATTTTATGACCAGGTTGGGGTTTATTGTTCAAAGGCAGATATAGTCTTTACTGAAGAGCTACATACCGTGTTGTGGCATGATTTGATTATTGAGTTATATAAAACGCCAGGACACTCAAAAGGAAGTATTTGTATCCTTTTAGGAAGATTTCTTTTTACAGGCGATTCTCTTTTAAAAAATGATAAAACTATTACTAAATTACCTGGTGGAAATAAGGATCAGTTAAATGAAAGCATAAAATTGATCTATTCTCTACAACATATGTTCGATAAAATTTTTCCCGGTCATAATGAAGAGTTCATTTTGGAGGAATCAAATCTAAATCAATTAGTATGAAGAGTGTTGTTATTGCAGGATCAGGGGCAGTAGCCTCGGAATTGACTTCATATATCGAGGATCATAATAAACATGTTAATGAAACCGAAACAATTCAAATCCGCGGATATATTGACTATGAACACAACATTGAAAAATATTGGAAAAGTTATCAATTCAAGGCTCCTGTTATTGCCGACATTGAATCCTACGTTCCTTTACCCGGCGAGGAAGTAATATTAGGAGTATCAGATATAAATTTTAGAAATTTTTTAATAGAAGAGTTTAAGAAAAAAAAGATACGGATCGGTTCATTCATACATCATTCCGTAATAATGCCTCAGCATATGGAAATTGGTGAAGGTAATATCATATATCCTTTCTGTATTATTGGCTCAAATGTAAAAATCGGTTGTTTTAATATGGTTACTTCTTATAGCTTCATAAGTCATGATTGTATGATTGGGAATGGGAACTTTTTTTCAACTACAGGAATTGCGGGGCATGTTACCATAGGTGATAATAATTTCTTTGGAATCAGATCTACCGTAATTCCTCAAATAACAATTGGAAACAGAAATATCATTCAGGCAAGCATGTTGATTGATAAAAATGTGGGAAATGATTCTGTTGTATTTTATCGCTATAAAGAAAAAATAATAGCTGTTCCAAAGGGAGATAAATCATGATTCAAACACCGTTAGTTAGTATTGTTTGCACCACTTATAATCATCAGGCTTATATTAAAGATGCGCTGGAAGGGTTTGTAATGCAACAAACAAATTTTCCTTTTGAGATTATTGTACACGATGATGCCTCAACAGATAGAACGGTAGAAATTATTAAGGAGTATGAACTTAAATATCCTGGATTGTTTTTTAATATTTACCAGGAAACTAATCAGTATTCAAAGGGGAATGGAGATGTTGGGAAAATTGTATATGCTGCTCCAAAAGGAAAATATGTTGCAATGTGTGAAGGGGATGATTATTGGACTGATCCTTTGAAATTACAAAAGCAGGTGGATTTTTTAGAACAGAATAAAGAATATTCTTTGGTTTGCCATGATGCGCTTATCTTGAATCAAATTGATAATTCTTCAAGATTATTTTATAATTCTAATAATAAGAAGAAGCATACCTTTTCAACAAATGATACATTCAATGTTCATCTTTGTCCTACAGCTTCTATAGTGTATAGGAAATTACCGGATTTTTTAAATGAACAACTTTCGAAAGGAAGAAACACCGGAGATCAAATGTTAATTCAATTAATTTCCCTAACTGGCTTAATTTTTAGGATGGATGATGTAATGAGTGTTTACCGCATTCATCCACAAGGTATTAGCCAGGTTTCCACAGAGGGTCTCATCAGAGGGTTAAAGGATAAAGTAGCTAATTTATTAATTTTTAATGAAGTTTCTGGCAAAAGATTTCAAAAAGATATATGGCTCACAATTTTTGTAGTTAAAAGAAGAATCAAATTTCTAAAAACCCCATCTACAATAAATCGAAAACTCTTTTCATTTTCTAAAATTTTAAACAAAGGTTTAAAAAAAATATTTTAAAAAATAATTTGGTCTTTCAGGGTTAAGGATAGTCTATTCTTTGTTTGGTCTTATTTATTCAATTTATTTTTTAAACATTGGGTATTGGATTTTGGTCATTAATTTTATGGGGTTTACTTTAGTCGCTGTGGGGTAATATTTACAGGAAAGTGGCAATTAGTTTGGATAGGGGGAAAAGTATTTATCATTTTTGGATGATTTCGCAAATAATTACTGCGATCTTATCTTATTTTATAATCACTCCTTTGGGCTGGATAGGATTAGTACTTATAACTTTTTTAAGTGCGGTTCTGACGACTTTTTCTTCCATATGGGTGGCAAAAAAAGCAGATATTATCATTGCTAAAACCATTGATTTCAAAAATTTAATTTCAATTGTTTTCTCAACCATATTATTTATCGGGATTTCTTTTATACTCAATTACTTTCTTAAATCAACCGGTTCAATATTTGCAATTATTTTTATAAAACTAATTGTGGGATTTTTTGCAGGCTTTTTGTTATTATTTTTTCGCCATAAAGAATTATATAAAAAACTTCTCGTTTCAATACAGCCTTTTTTTATAAATTTAAAAGGGACGCAATTTAAATGAGGAGTAATAAATAATTGGTAAATAATAAATTCAATAATTCATTGAAGTTCATCTATTCAAGTGTTTGTTTCTTTAGAAATGTAGTAAAACCAGAATTTTTCGTATAGAAAATGGCGGATGAACCTTTAGTTAGTGTGATAATGATTACTTATAATCATGAGAAATATATTGAAGAAGCTATTAATGGGGTATTAATACAGGAATGTGATTTTGATTTTGAATTAATAGTTGCTAATGATCGTTCTCCTGATAATACCGATGAAGTAATACGCCGCATTTTGCATGAACATTCCAAATCGGACTTTATTAAATATATTAACAGGGGAGTAAATGTAGGCATGATTGAAAATTTTATGGATTCAGTAAAGCGGAGTAATGGGAAATACATTGCTATTTGTGAGGGTGATGATTATTGGACTGATCCTTTAAAATTACAAAAGCAAGTAAATTTTTTAGAAAAAAATGGTGAATATGCTATGGCCTGCCACAATGCCCTTTTTAAGGATGAAATTAATAGTTCTTCCAGGTTATTTTTTGATTCAGATCATCAAAAACAAATTTGTACTACTAAGGATACATTGAATATTCATTTTTGTCCCACGGCTTCAATTCTATTCAGAAAACAGGCTATCTCAGCAATAGATGAAGTTGGTATTAACAGTCTTGCACCGATGTCAGGTGATCATTTGTTGGTCCAGTTAATTTCGTTGAAGGGTTTGATTTTCAGGACACAGGATGTGATGAGTGTTTATAGGCAACATTTGGGTGGGATGAGCACAATTGCTTTCAGCTACCTAAAAGCAGCATTGCTAAATAGAATAAGTGCATTACTTTTTCTGAATAAAACTTCTGAATATAAGTTTCAAAAAAATATACGAATAGAGATACTTCTAATAAAAAACCGGATTGCTGTATTAGAATGTAAATCAAAATATACAATTAAACTCCTAAAACTCTATAGATTATTTTTATCGAAAGAGAGGAGTTATTTAATTCAGAAAAAATAGAAAGTAATTGAATAATCGCCTTGACCTCTTTTATAGCTTTTACCAACATGGTGCAATCAACTAATGACTAATCTTATTTTGACATGAATCAAAAAGTGGAAAGGAATTTCCCCTTTCTTCATTTCAGGAGTTTTGTTAATTATTAATCAACAAGATCTCTTTAAGTATAAAACCTTCGGAAGGACAAGCTAATTTGAACATCCGCACTTCTGAACTTTTAATATTTTCAATTTTATGAAAAACATAATTAAATATATTTTTAACCCCATTTATAAAAGATGGGCTTTTAGAAGAATAAATAAAGCCGATTTAAATAGTTTAAAAAATAACAGAGTCATAGAACCTGAATTGTTACTTGTTGGTGATTATATCAGCAAAGGAGATATTGTTTTTGATATAGGTGCAAATGCGGGTGAATACACTTTTAAATTTGAGCAATGTGCAGGCTCAAAAAATGTCTATTCTTTTGAACCGATTCCTAAGCTCTACAAAAATCTGAGGAAAATTTTCAGAAAGGTGAATATAGAATTGCTTGCTTTCTCAAATAAATCAGGTTTGAGTCAATTTAAAATACCTGTTATTAATGATGTTGTTTATGACACGCGGGGCAAATTGGATATTGAAATTACAGAACCTGGCGAAACAAACTATGAGCTTATTGATGTTCAGTGTAAGACAATAGATGAATACGTAGCTGAGAAGTCAGTTCCAAATATTAAATTAATTAAAATTGATGTGGAGGGACATGAATTTAATGTTGTAAAAGGAGCTATTAAAACGTTGAGAGAATACAAACCTATTATCTTGATTGAAATAGAGCAGAGGCATCATGATATGCCAATAAGTACTATATTCAGCTTTATAAAAGAGCTTGGTTATGAAATTAAATTCTATTCTGTTTCGGATTTAAAGTTTTTTGGTATTAATGACTTTAATGTGTTAAAGCATCAGAATTATGAAAGCATAAAAACTACTGATTATGTAAATAATTTTTGGTGTTTTCCCTCTGGTCAAAAATAGTATGGTAACTAAAGATGCTCAGGCAATGGTATTTTCGGAGGTACTCTGCAAAAATAATAGGGCAACGAAGAAGTGAATTGAATTATACTTTAAAATACCGGCCCTGGTTTAGATGAAGATTTTATTAAATATTTTTAGTTTTATTACAATTTCGTAATTGACTAAATTAAATTTGCATTGTAAATTGAATTGAGTTTCCAAAATCATTTATGCAGAACTTTAAAAAGATACTTTATAATTTGTCTTACGATAGTGGGTTTAGTAATTTGCTGGTCAACCACAAACAACATATCCATAAACTAATCATTACCTATCACAATGTATTACCCTCCTCAGAGCTTTCCCTGTTTTTTACTAATAATGTAGATGTTTCCGCAGAAATATTTGAATTCCAAATCAGATCACTTTTGGAAAAATTTGGCATTCAACCCGGTTTAGAAATAATTGATCCTGATAAAAAAGGAATATACCTGAGTTTTGATGACGGAATGCTTAATAATATTGAAATTATAGCCCCTATTCTCAAAAAGTATGGTATCACTGCAATGTTTGCAATATGTAACGGGTTAGTGCAAAAAAATATTGAATTTATTTGGAGGGATACCATTTTCTTAATGCTGAAATGCCTGGTGAATAAGAAACTGATTGTTTCAGATATGCCATCTTTATCCGGTGAGGTAATCAACGAAAATTTTTTGAATAGAACGGCTGCTGCTCTCACAGCGCATATTGAAAAAAATAATAAAATGGACCATGTATATGAATACCTTGATGAAATTTTATTATCGAACAATTTAACATTGAACAGGGATTCGTTTTCACAATTGAGGTATTCTCCGATTTCACTTGCTGATATAAAATACCTCAGGAGTGAAGGCCATTTTATTGTTTCTCATACTAATACTCATCGCAAATTATTTTTGTTATCAGACTCAGAATTGGAAAAGGAATTAACTATTTCAAGAAATTATTTTATTAATGAATTGGGTCAATGCAATACTTTGGTTTATCCTTATGGAACATCAGCAGAAGTTAATGAAAGGGTAATGCACTTAGTGGATAAAGCAGGGTATAAGTATGCATTTTTAAACACAGAGAAAGGTTTTGAAAATAGTGACCTTTTTATGTCGAGGGTCAGTATGGGGAATGTTTTTTCTAAACCGGCTTTCTTCGGGGTATTAGCCGGAATGAATAAATTAGGAATCAGGAACATTTACAATGCTTTTATTGATAATTTTAAAGACTCTAAGGATAGAAAATATATTTGAAATTGCTTTTAAATACCGTTTATGTATTAAAAACTTATTTTTTCAGATGGGTTATTAATTTTGGCGGTTATTGATTAGTTAATAGTTATGATAAACTTAGTTTAATTAGTTTTTGAAAAATAAGATCCATATCTCTTGCCTTCCCGTTGCGGGAATTGAAAATCCTTATCAGTTTTTAATGATGCAGGGATTACAAACTGATAAGCGGCTACTTGTAAGAAATGGAATTAATGATCGTTTTTTTGGAATTTTAAAAACAGCAATAAAGCAGAAACCTGATTATATTCATTTCGATTGGGAAACTTCTTATTATTACAGAAGGAGTTTATGGATGACATTAATTAATGTGCCGTTCTTTATCATCCAAGTGTATATTGCCCGTTATATTTTTAATTGTAAGTTAGTATGGACGCCTCATAATATCATTCCACATGATTCTAAATATTTGAGAATTCATAAATTTTGCAGAAATTTCTTTGCACATAATATGAAATGGATTCGTCTTTTTTCTGAGCTAAGTATAGAAGCAGCAGCACGTGAGCTGAAGTGTGATATTAATAAATTCAAAATAATCCCGGAGGGTTCTTATGTTGGATATTATCCTGATAAAATTGGTCGTTGTGATGCAAGGAAGTTATTGAGTATTGATGAGGATAAATTGGTACTGCTATATACCGGGCTTATTAAGCCATATAAAGGAGTAGACGATCTTATCATCTGTTTTAAAAAATGTTTTTCCGATAATGCTATTTTAATCATTGCAGGTAGTATTATGGATCCCGGTTATCGTAATACAATAAAAGAAATGATTAGTGAAAATATAGTGCTGATTGACCGTTTCATAGATAATGACGAATTGCAAATCTATTTTAATGCTGCAGATATTGTTACGCTGCCTTTTAAGCAAATTGAAAATTCAGGCTCTGCTATTCTCGCTATGGGTTTTAAAAAAGCGGTCATCGCTCCGGCAATGGGCGTATTAACAGAAAGATTAAGAAATCAGACTGAGTTATTATATAAAGAATCAATGGAAGATTCGTTTACAATTTTAAAAGGGATGTCTTCCGCTAAATTACTTGAGATTGGAGAAAATAATTTCAGGGAATTGGATAAATATAAGTGGAGTGATTTTACCGAAGCATTTTGAAGCCCCGCCTGATCTCTTCCAATCGAGTTCTTCGGACAACCAACATCAAAAATGAAACTGTTTTAGCAGCAAACCATATCAAAGAAAATTCCACTGACCCAACTTTATAAAAAGAATATCTTAGACGGAGTTATGAATCTTAACAAATATCAACTTAAAGCAGGACAGGAACTTTTGAGTTACGAATTTATTAGTGAAGGGCCAAAAGGATTAATTCGGAAACGTATTCAGTTCACACTCGTTAACCGGAATCAGGTTTATAATCTTGCTTTTGGTGACAAAGACCCTGTGTCTGGCGAAATTGATGATTTAGTGGTAAGTAATAATAGTGATAGCGAAAAAGTTCTTGCCACAGTTGTCGGAGCTGTATATGCGTTTTGCGATCGTCATCCAAAGGCATGGATTTACGCATCAGGCAGTACGAGTGCCCGGACAAGGCTTTATAAGATGGGCATAACAAAATACTACGAAGAAATTAAAGATGACTTTGATATTTTTGGACAGGTTGGCGAAGATTGGGAAACATTTGAGAAAGGCAAAGATTACATCGCGTTTCTTGCACAACAGAAAACTACTTAAATTTGCGATATGAAAACAATAGAAGAATTGAAAGGTAGCAAAGTGCCAATCGTTATCATTGATAAAAAGTTGGATAAGTTGGATGACATTGTGCTTTTTCCTGAGAAAGTAGAAAAAGCCAGGAAGACTATTTCTAAAACCGGACTGCCCAAAAAATATCCACAAAACCACTAACAGAATTTTACAATTGCGGAGAGATTGTTATCGTCTCACTAAATTTTTGCTCATAAATTTATGCATTGGCTATCTGTTACATGGGGCAAAAAACCGCAGCGTTCTTTTCGTGCATTTTCTTTGCGTTCGTTGCGGGAAATATCAAAGTTGGTTCACGCGACGAGCACAACGATTACGCAGCGAGCGCAACGTGAAAGAGACCCGCAGCGTTCTTTGCGTGTATTTTCTTTGCGGACGCTGCGAGAAAACCTCTTTTAATTTTTCATGAAAATATTATCAATATTTGGTACCCGTCCCGAGGCGATTAAAATGGCGATGTTGTGCCGTAAATTATCAGAAACTGAAGGGATCGAACATAAAGTTTGCGTAACAGCACAGCATCGGCAAATGCTTGACCAGGTTCTGGATTTCTTTGAAATAAAACCTGATTTTGATCTCGATATTATGAAAGCAGGCCAGGATCTTACGGATATCACCTGCGAAGTATTAAAGGGGTTAAAGGAACTTTTTAAATCATATCACCCGGATATGATTTTGGCGCATGGAGATACTACCACTTGTATGGCTGCAAGTTTAGCTGCTTTTTATGCAGGAATAAAAGTGGGACATGTAGAGGCAGGATTAAGAACTGGTAATTTACAATCTCCTTTTCCTGAAGAAGCCAACAGGGAATTGGTAAGTAAGCTGGCAGATCTTAATTTTTCTGCAACCGAAGTCAATAAACAGAATTTGTTGAATGAAGGAATCAAGCCAGAAAAAATTATTGTAACCGGAAATACCGTGATTGATTCTTTGTTGTATGCAAAGGATAAAATGAATTCTTTTAGCGAAGAAGTAACGGATTCATTGGTAAGGAACATTTTTGGAAAACATCATCCACGCATCATTCTAGTAACAGGACACCGGAGAGAAAACTTTGGTGATGGATTCATTAATATTTGCAGGGCCTTAAAAGAGATCGCACAAAAACATCCTGAAGTAGAAATAGTGTATCCCGTTCATCTGAACCCCAAAGTACAGAAACCAGTAAACAAAGTTTTAAACGGGATTTCTAATGTTCATTTGATAAAGCCATTAAGTTACCCTGATTTTGTGTTTGCGATGAAAAAATCCTTTTTTCTGCTAACAGATTCCGGCGGCATACAAGAAGAAGCGCCTGGCCTCGGTAAACCGGTGTTGGTAATGCGCGATACCACCGAACGCCCGGAAGCGATTGATGCGGGTACAGCAAAATTAGTGGGCGCCAATTATGATAAAATTACACAGGGGATAGAAAGCCTTTTGACTGATGAAGAGGAATATAACCGGATGGCAAGAGCGCATAATCCTTATGGGGATGGTAAGGCGGTGGAAAGGATAATAGATTTTTTGCAATCCACGGCAAAAGGATTTTAATCTGATGGATTTTTTTCATTTAATATGTTGAAAATAAAATGTGTTTTAAGAATTTCATAAGCTAATACTCATAAATTTATAATTACTTGCAAAATGGGAAAAATTAAAAAGCTTTTTGAAAAAAAACGCGTAAGGATTGTTTCGTTCCTGATCTTATTTTTTGCAATAGGTTTTCTTTTTCTTCCAGACAGGGGGCAATCGCCTGTTTACAGCCTCCAATATTTTTCCGGGATTGATTATATCAAAATAGGAAAAGGCTGGTTCTTTGATGCTTCCCTTATTAATGATTTCAAAAACATTCACGGATGGGGAATTTATCTTTATAAGTTTAAGAGCATTCATCCTGATGTAATCCCTTATTCAATTAACAATACGGGACTGGTATATATTACCTGGTTGTTAAGTAAGATTTTTTTCTTCATTGGTCCCATTGGCGCTTTATTATTGGGCCAGATAATTTTACATATTTTAATTACAATCTATACTGCGGAAAAGGTATTAACCAAAAATAGCAGGTTATTGTTTTATTTCTTTTATGGAGTAAACCCCATAGTAATTAAAATGGTAGTGTTCCCTTATTATTATTTCTGGGCTTTTATCCCCAGCCTGGTGTTTATTATCATTTCAGAAAAAAGCTCTTTTAAACCCAATATTTTTTTCCAGTTTTTAATAGCAATATTGCTTGTTATCGCTTTCGGAACAAGAAGTACAGTCATCTTTACTATCCTGCTTATATTTTTATTCATCTTAATTCAGAAGAGGATAAAATTTTTTATACCACTAATAGTTTCTTTTGTTTTAATTTTCTTTTTATATAATAAATATTTTTCGTTTTCTAAAAATTATCATCCCTGGCATACTGCATATATAGGCCTTGGAGCTTATCCTAATCCTTACGGAATAAAAATTGCAAGTGATGACGAAGGAACTGATTATTTTTATTCTGTTACAGGGAAACAGTTAAGTAATTCCATTAAAGGGAATTATTATGACGAAAATAACCTGAAAGAATATAATAAAGTATTAAAAGGAAGAGACTTTTATATTCTAAAAAGCAATCCTTATATTTTTATCCGGAATGGGATTTTAAATTATTTACAGTCTTTTACATTTGGAACTATTGTCAACAGGGGATATTATATTAATTATCTTCTTTCATTGATTGGTTTTATGGTACTGATATTTTTTGTTTTTAAGAAAGAATTTTGGGGTATCCTTGCCATATCTTCAACTACCTTAAGTTTTTGTTTATTTTACCCGCCTATTATTGCTTATATGTTTGGAGGGATATTTTTTGTAGCCTTTTATTTGGCTAAACATGTTCCAGATTTATTTCGATCAAGACTTTTGCAGCAGAATAATGTTTGAATTTGAAGGAAATCTTAGCCTGATAAAAATTACTCTTTTACATTGATGCAAATGAATTTTTACTGATAATTAAAAAGATTAAATTTTTTTAAATGAACAATCAACTGCCTGCATTAGGAATTGTTTTGCCATGCTTTAATGAAGAAGAAATTTTATTAAAGACTGACAAAAAAATTGGGGAACTTGTAAATAAAATGATTTCTAACGGCTTAATATCCGGAGAGAGTGTTATTGTTTATGTGGATGATGGGAGTACGGATAAAACCTGGGGATTAATAGAAGATTTAAATGGAATGAATGAAAACAGGATTGGTATAAAACTCTCAAGAAATTTCGGACACCAGGCAGCTTTATTGGGAGGGATAGCCAGTACCTATCAGAATGTAGATTGTGTGATCACTATTGATGCAGATTTGCAGGATGATATTTCAGTAATTGAGCAGATGGTAATAAATTTTACCTACGGTTTTGAAATTGTATATGGTGTGCGAAAAAAGAGAACAACAGATTCGTATTTCAAAAGAAAAACAGCTAAAGTGTTTTACGGCTTAATGAAAATGATGGGAGCTGATATCATTGAAGATCATGCTGACTTCAGATTGGCAAGCCGGAGAGTGTGTGAAAATCTTTTTTCTTTTGGAGAAGTTAATCTTTTTCTGAGAGGAATTTTTCCACTTATTGGCTTTAACAATACACTTGTTTATTATGATCGTCTTGAACGTACCGATGGAGAAACAAAATATCCATTAAAGAAGATGGTTGCATTTGCGTGGGATGGGATCACGTCATTTAGTGTTAAACCATTGCATTTCGTAAGTTTAATCGGGATGTTTATTTTTATTGTTAGTGTTATTTTGGCATTTTATTCATTAATCTCCTATTTCTATCTGGGTACAGTTCCAGGTTGGACATCAATCACCCTCCCTATTTATTTTCTAGGTGGAGTACAAATATTATGTATAGGAATTATTGGAGAATATTTAGGTAAGATATACCAGGAAGTAAAAGCAAGACCCAGGTTTATTATTGAAAAGGTACTTTCAAAACACAATAAAACCAATTGATTGTAACGAGCGTTCTCGTAAAAGAATATGAAACCAATATCTGTGAGGGTTAGAAGTTTTAATTATAAAGAATACATTAAGAGGAATAAAACCCTGCTTGGAAAATATATTTTTTCGGGTATATCAAGTATGGTGCTTGAATTATTTTTATTTTATGTATTAATTCATTCAGTTTATTTGAAACCTGTTTTATCAAGTAATGTCTCATTATTGCTTGCAGGCATTTTTAATTACTGCCTCAGCAGATATTGGGTATTTGAAAAAACGAGCAACCTGCGAAGAGAAATTATTTTATTTGCTGTTATTTTCTTTGTTTCCCTTTTTATCAATAATGCTATTTTTATTTTTTCAATGCATGTTCTTAAATTGAGTCCAATGTTGTCGAAATGCATGGCAATAATCGTTTCCACAGGTTTCAATTATCTGACAAAAAAATATCTTGTATTCAGAGAGTTTTCTCTGTCATGAGTTTTAAATAAGAAAAATCTTATGGAGAATACTTTGGACAGCAAACAGACAAATATTGAAGATTCCTATTTTCCATAATTATTTTTATTGATTGAATTGCAAAGTATTCCAACCGTAATCTAACTATTGGCTTCAGTGATTTAAGAATTAATAAAGAAAGTTGCTTTAGTGTTTCTTTTGAAAAAACATTTTGGTTCTTCGTCAATATTAGTGGAAATTAGATTTGAAAATAACCATTCTTTAAAGCAGCAGATTGTGAAGAATTTCGGAAAGGATCCCCAAAATTCTTCGAAATGACACGTACTCGTAATGTTTCGAATTCAATTAAAAAAGAGGAAAACCCAATATTTCTCCAATTGATTTATATTGGAAAATATTTTCTAATAGTTACCTTATACTGGAAAATATTTGTTAGTTTGACTGTTTATTACTGATATAATGGAAAATATTTTACCGATACATCTTCAGGAAGTGATTTTTTCATCGGGAAGTTCCAAATTAAGTAAACAAATTTCCCAATTGGAGAAAGCAGGGAAGGTCAGGAAGATTGCTGCCCGTATATATTCGTCCAATTTTACTGATAATCCAGAGGCCATTATCAGGAGAAATCTTTTTACTATCATAGGCAAATTGTATCCGGGATCTCTACTCAGCCACCGGTCTGCTTTGGAGTTTAAGCCAACCTCTGCAAAGCATATTTTTCTCACTTATTCTTATACAAAAAGGATAAACCTGCCTGGAGTTACACTTCGCTTTATGGAAGGACATGGGCCGGTAGAAGGTGATAACCTTTTTTCGGGAGGGCTTTATACATCGCAAATGGAAAGAGCATTGCTTGAAAATATGCAGGTATCACGCCAGTCGCTCCCTGAGTCAAAGACGTTATCCCTTCCGGAAATTGAAGATCATCTGGAAAAAGTAATCAGGTCAAAGGGGGAAGCCGGATTAAATGAATTGAGAGATAAAGCAAATGCATTAGCTCAAAAACTGAATATGCAAACTGAGTTTGAAAAGCTGAACAAACTCATCAGTGCCCTTCTACATACAAAGCCTTCCAAGATATTATCCTCGCCTCTTGCTGTAGCGAGGGCATTCGGTAATCCTTATGACCCAGGTAGGTTGTCGCTGTTTGAAAAACTTTTTATTGAACTAAAACAAAAGCAATTTAAAGACCTGCCTGAAAAAAATATAACAAATAAATCATTCAGGAACTTTGCATTTTTTGAAGCTTATTTTTCCAACTACATTGAAGGAACAGAATTTGAACTGGAAGAAGCCAAAAAAATAATTGAAACAGAAACACCAATGCCCAATCGCGATGAAGATTCTCATGATATATTGGGGACCTATAAACTTGTAAGCAACAAGGAGGAAATGAATATTACGCCTGACCAGCCCAAAGATCTGCTGGAAATACTTTTGTATAGGCATCAAATTTTAATGAGTGCCAGAGTTTCAAAAAAGCCCGGACAGTTTAAAGACAAAAACAACAGGGCAGGCGATACGCATTTTGTTGACCACACAATAGTGAAAGGAACAATAATCAAAGGTTTTGATTATTATCAGGCACTTACGGCTCCCTTTGCCAAAGCTGCATACATGATGTTTTTGATTAGTGAAGTGCATCCTTTTCTTGATGGCAATGGAAGAATAGCAAGGGTAATGATGAATGCGGAACTTGTAAAGCAAGGGCAATCAAAAATTATTATTCCAACGGTCTATCGTGACGATTATATGCTTGCGCTGCGCCGGCTTACAAGACAGATGGATCCGTCGGCGTATATAAAAATGTTGCGGAGAGCTTATGAATTTAGTTCAACAATTGCAGGTGAGAATATGGATGTAATGGAAAGAAAATTGGAAGTATCTAATGCCTTTAAAGAACAGGATAAGGCGAGGCTTAAAATTATTGATAATAAAAGCTAAGAAATATAAAAAAGTTGAAAAATATTTTGCATTCCTATTAATAGAGACTGCATTTGTACAATATTAATTTATGCCCAATAGATCTGATACCATATTATTTGTCTCCACTAATGACGGCAGTGATATGAGGATCAATAAAGAAGTAAAGTCTTTGCAAAAGTATTGTGAAGTTATTTTTTTTGGTGTAGGCGATCATTCAAAATGCTATGTAGCTCCATTTTGCAAAGAAGTGATTTTAGTAAAAGGCAAAAGGAATTCAGTACCGGTATTGGCCAAACAGGTTTTGATTTTTATAAAACTTTTGTTTACAAAAAAAATAGAAAGTATTCATATCATCAATGAACAATTGTACATTTTTTTTTACCCGTTCCTGTTTTTTAAACACACTGTATTAGATCTTTTTGATTCTATTTTTTTGAGAGAGAACAAGAGCGGAGAAAAAATGAACCGGATAAAACGATTATTATACTGGCCCGCAAATAAAATATTAGTTACCGATGAAAACCGATATAACTTAATGCCTGTATCCATCCAGCCGAAATGTATAGTATTACCCAACTATCCTGAATATATTGAATTTAAAAATGAAAAAGAAAAGTCTGGAGAGCTCCGCATTCTTTATAATGGCTGGATGGGATTAAACAGGGGAACAGAAATAGTAGAAGGCTTATTGAAAACGAATCTTCCTTTGAAAATTTATATGGCAGGATGGTTCAGCGATGAATATACACGTAACCTTGTAAAAGAGCATCCGACAAAAATTGAATTTTTAGGTGTAATCCCTCAACAATCTGCATTGGAATTGGCGCAAAGAAAAGCTGATTATATACTTTGCGTATATGCGCCGATTAATGAAAATAATATTAATGCTTCGCCCAATAAAGTGTATGATGCTATACAAACAGAAACGCCGCTTATTATTAATGCCGAAGTAAAGATCAGTGATTGGGTAAAGCAAAAAAGAATTGGTTTTATCCTCCTTCAATATAATGTTACTGATTACTCCAGTTTATATAACAATCTTCAAGCGGCAAAAAACACATTCAGCTTTAATAGCGAATTAAAACATGCTTATACCTGGGAAAGTATGGAAGGAAATCTTTTAAAAGCGCATCAACTCAATTGAAAGTTTTATTCTGTACCAATGCTTTTGAGAAGATAAGTAATGGACCTGCAAAGTTTGCCCATTTACTTTTAGAAGAAAGTGTAAATGCAGATTTTGAAATCAAAATCCTTACAGAGGATATCCCTTCAGGAAATCTATCTGTTTATAAATTGGAACTTAATATTCACGGGTCATTCAAATTCTTTGGTCAATTTATCAGGATGTGGAAATACCACAGAGCTGCAATGAAAATCAGGAAAGAATTTGAATTTGATGTGTTGGTTTATAATAATGCTATGATTGGATTATTAAGTTCTGTCTTTTTTAAAAGGACAGTTGGACTGATCAATGATTACAGTAATGCAGACAATTCTTTGTTTGCTGTGTTGAAAAAGAAAGCAACTTTTAACAAACGTGTACTTTTCCATTATGTTGAATATATAACCTGTCATTTATCGCGATGTATTATTGTGAATTCAGATTATTTAAAAAATCAATTGCAGCAACATTATCATTGTAAACCATCACTTTTTAAAGTTTTACACAAAGGGATAGAAAATCATTTAATTACTTATGACAGAAAGGAGGCTTTGCATAAAAAAAATATTGGTTCTATACTTTTTGTAAAAACGGATTTTGTTCTGGGTGGTTTATATACTTTAATTGAAGCATTGAAAAACATTGACAGAAAAGTTTCTTTATCAATTATCGGGCCTGCCTTACCACATCATGAAATGCTGAAAGGAATACTGGAGAAAGCGCATATTCCGTATGAGTTATTTGATTATCTGCCACCGGAAAAAGTGTATGAAAAGATGCAGCAATCAGAAATATTTTGTGTTCCTTCAAAACGGGAAGCTTTCGGTGTTGCTAATATAGAGGCAATGGCAATGGGATGCAAAATAGTAAGTACTAATATTGGAGGTATTCCCCAAGCAGTTGGCGGAGACCGTTTTGCCTGGCTGGTAGATCCTAACAATTCAATTGCACTAAGAAATGCATTAACAGAAGCATTGGATACTTCCATAGAAAATAAAACAGATGATATTACCAAACACCTGAATAACTTTTCATCAATAAAAATTGTGACAAAGTTTAAGAAAATTCTTGCAGCATGTTTATAGAAAAATCAGAAACGAAACTACATGCATTGATCAGAGATCCTGTAGCCCGTTTATTATTCTTAAATGGCTTCTTTGTAATTTTTGCCTATGCTGCCTACAATCTAACAGGTGGGGCTGCAACAGGTTCCGTAAGGATTTTTAAAAATATTTTTTTATTTTTTTCCCTTACATACATGATTGCGACAAACAGGATAATGAATCCCGGTCGTATTTTTGACTCGGGTTTTGTGCCGGTAATATTTGGAGTACTTATTTTTTATGTTTCTATAGGTACGGGAAGTGCTATTGATTCTTTTGGACGGTCGCTAACTTTTTTTATACCTTTTATTTATGTTTATCTTTCGCTTACCTATATCATCGCAAATTTTGGTATTCAGCTTACCTTAAAAGGATTTCATTATGGTGTATTGGTGATTTATAGCATACCTCTATTTATCTATATTATTTCCGGCGGCAAAATTACAGATACGAATATTTATGTACAGAATAAAAATGACCAGGTATTTACTGCCAATAATTATGGATGGTCGGCCACACTTTATATACTATCAATCTTATTTGTATGGAAAGATGTCAAATTAACAAAAATAAGCAAGGTGTTTTTTGGAGTCTTCCTGCCTGTTGCTATTCTACTTTTTTTTACTTCAGCTAATAGAACTTCCTGGCTTTCTATGGCTGTTGCTATGATTCCCTTTTTTTTTAGTTTTAAGGCAATGCATTTGAAATACAAGATTTCTATTGTGTTGATTATGTTAGGCTTTATAAGTGTCCTGTTGTCTAACCCTAATTCTTCCTTGAACTTTGCAAAAGAAAAATCAAATAAACAGGAACAGGTTGGAGAAGAAAGATTTATAGTTGCGGGAATAGGGAGGGATTATTTTAATAAAGAGCCTACCTTATGGATAACAGGAGTTGGAATGTTTAATTTCAGTTCTATACTAGAAAATAAATCAAACCTTGGGAACTTTCACAATTCTTACTATGATATTTTGTTTGGTGTTGGGATTCCACTGTTCCTTTTATTTCTCAGTTTTATGGTTTTTAAACCTATTGTTAGATATATAAGGTATTACTCTAAATATACTCTTTTGATAGCTCCTTTAATGATCATTCCTTTTTTTGAAAGTAATTTAACAGGTGGCCAATTTCTTTTCTTTCCCTGGTTCACCTTTATGTTATTATTGAACGCAAAAACAAAGTTCTGGAATAGAGAGACTTTTAATGCGAGTATAAAAAAACGGGGAATTGTTGCTGATACAGATACTGTGGATATTGAAGCCGATAATCCGGTACTTTAGAATGAGTGGATGTAATATTGGACTATCACAGTTCAGAAGGTATGCTCAGTTTTTGTAATACACCAGACTTCCTCTAAACGGGATAACTTGAAATGTGTTAATATCGTTTGTTATGATAAACAATATTTGTTATTTTTGTAGTGGATAACAAACAAAATGGAAGAATTATTTGAAAAATATCTGCAAAAATTAAACTATACTTCAACTGATTTTACAAGAAGTATAATGAATACGATAAATTGGAGTGCAAGACTAATAGGAATTAAAGGTGCCAGAGGCGTAGGAAAAACAACTCTTTTATTACAATACATAAAAATAAGCCTTAATGCTGAACCGGAAAGTTCCATACTATATGCCAGTTTGGATAATATATGGTTTAGCAAGCACACCTTATATGATTTGGTAGATACTTTTGTAAAGAGAGGTGGTCGATATCTTTTTTTGGATGAGGTTCATAAGTACAGAAATTGGTCGCAGGAACTTAAAAATATCTATGATGATTTCCCCGAACTCAAAGTGGTATTTACAGGGTCTTCTTTATTAGAGATATTAAATGCAAGGGCAGATCTAAGCCGAAGGGCGATAATCTACCACATGCAGGGATTGTCATACAGGGAATATCTGAGTATAGAATCAAAAATATATTTCGACCCTCTTTCTTTAACCGATATTTTAGAAAACCATATTTCTTTAACAACTGAAATTAGTATAAAAGTAAAACCCCTACAATATTTCTCCGCTTATTTGAACCATGGTTATTATCCTTTTTATAAAGAACTCCCTGAGTTGTATTTCGTGCGTTTGGAAGAAGTTATTAATATGATGCTTGAAATTGAATTGCCTCTTCTCAGGGGTGTAGATTTAGCTTATGTTACTAAAATAAAGCAATTGCTATTGGTCATTTCTGAATCAGCTCCGTTTGTTCCAAATGTGAGTAAATTGAGCGATAAAATGATAATTAACAGGGGAACCTTACTTTTATACCTCCATTATTTGGAAGAAATTGGATTAACCAATAATTTGTTTAGGAACGCCGGCGGGATTAGTAAATTACAAAAACCTTCTAAGATATTTTTAGAAAATACTAACTTAATTTATGCCTTGGCACCGGAACACGCGAATACCGGTAATGTAAGAGAAACGTTTTTTGCTAACCAGGTAGGGTATCACAATAAAATAACTTTTATAGAACAAACTGATTTTTTGGTGAACGAAAAGTATGTTTTTGAAATTGGTGGGAAAGATAAAAATACAAGCCAAATAAAAGATTTAAAAAATGCTTTTATTGCGGCGGATGATATTGAATATGGCTTCAAAAATAAAATTCCTTTATGGTTGTTTGGATTTATGTATTAAAATAAAATCCGGAACGAATTTTACAGGTGCTTTGCACAATTACCACTCTAAAAAACGAGTACCATACAAATTTTTAGAAAGTGTTAATGTATTCAGGTATTGAAACTGCACAAATTGATGAAAATGATTGTTATTGCATTTATAATTAAGATAGCCAATGCAAGGGGGTAGCCAATGAATCATTGAGTCAGCTATTTGTAGCCAAAAAATATTTATTTAAAAATACAATTTATCTATTGAAACAAATAATCCAATCCTTTAAAACGGGTGAAACAATCTTAGAAGATATTCCTGCGCCGCAGGTGAGTAGGGGGTGTGTATTAATACAAACCACGCGAAGCCTTGTATCTCTTGGGACAGAACGGATGTTGGTAGAATTCGGTAAAAGTAATTTAATTCAAAAGGCGCGACAGCAACCTGATAGGGTAAAACAGGTTTTAGACAAAATAAAAACCGATGGGTTAGTGCCAACGTTGGAAGCAGTCTTTAATAAATTGGGACAACCATTACCGTTAGGTTATTGCAATGTTGGAAAAGTAATTGAAGTAGGTGAAGGAGTTACGGATTTTAAAATTGGCGATAGAGTTTCTTCTAATGGCCAACATGCAGAGTATGTAAACATACAACAGAATTTAGTAGCGCATATACCCGATAATGTTTCTGATGAAGAAGCTGCTTTTACTGTAATTGGATCTATTGGTTTGCAAGGTATAAGGCTATGTAATCCTACGCTTGGGGAAACTATTGTAGTAACCGGTTTAGGTTTGATTGGTTTATTAACTGCAGAATTATTGATCGCGAATGGTTGTCGGGTAATAGGGATAGATATTGATGCGCACAAAATAGAAATAGCAGCAAAAAAAGGGATCATAGGTATCAATCCAAAAAATGGTACGGATGCCGTAAAATTGGTGAATGAGCTTACACACGGAGTGGGAGCAGATGGTGTTATCATTACTGCATCGGCAAAAGGAGATGATATTATTTCACAGGCTGCGCAAATGAGCCGTAAACGGGGAAGAATAATTTTAGTAGGCGTAGTAGGATTAAATATCAGCCGTGCGGAATTTTATGAAAAGGAATTGAGTTTCCAGGTTTCTTGTTCTTACGGCCCGGGGCGGTATGATGAAAATTATGAGCAGAGAGGACAGGATTACCCTTTGCCCTTTGTGCGCTGGACGGAGAAAAGAAATTTTGAAACGATTTTACAATCCATTTCTACCGGCAAGTTAGAAGTGAAATCGTTGATTACCGAATTGGTCCCCTTAGCTGATTATAAAAACATTTATGATAACATCAGCAATAAAAGTTCCATTGCTTCTTTGTTAGTTTATCCTGAAGAATCCGATAACAGTTCTGTGATTCAAATTTCATCAGCATCATTTCAAAGTACAAAAGGTGGCTTTGGAATTATTGGTGCCGGAAATTTTACTGCGATGACCATGTTGCCTGCTTTGAAAAAAGCAAAAGCACCATTAATCTCTATTGCAAGCGCAAAAGGAGTTTCAGGAACATCGTTGGCAAAAAAGTATTCCATTACAAAAAGCACCACGGATTATAAGCAGGTGATTCATGATCCGGAAGTATCGCTTGTAATGATTACAACGAGGCACAATCTTCATGCATCAATGGTAATAGAATGTCTGCAAAATAAAAAGCAAGTTTTTGTAGAAAAACCTTTGGCGCTTAACGAAGAAGAATTAAATGAGATAATAAAGAATTATGATGGGAGTACTACATTAACTGTCGGATTTAACCGCAGGTTTTCTCCGCATATTCAAAAGATGAAACAATTGCTGGGTACTGCACCAATGAATGTGATAGCTACTATGAATGCAGGAAATATTCCAACTAATGTTTGGGTACACGATATGAAAGTAGGAGGCGGAAGAATCATTGGAGAGGCTTGTCATTTTATAGATTTGATTGGCTTTCTCACAGGCAGTAAAGTAAAATCGGTTTGTATGAATGCGATGGGAAATAATCCTGCAGAAAATACGGATGACGCTTCTATGCTTTTGAAATATGAAAATGGAAGTACGGGCGTTATCAATTATTTTTCAAATGGATCCAAAGCTTATTCAAAAGAAAGAGTAGAAGTCTATTCGCAGGACAGGACTTTGGTGATGGATAATTACAGGGTTACAACCGGCTATGGATTTAAAGGATTTTCTCATTTGAAGACCAAATTGGATAAGGGGCATAATGCCCAGTTTAAATTATTGATCGAAAGTATTTCAAATGGTGGATCCTCTTTGATTCCTTTTGATGAATTGGTGAATACAACGATGGCGAGTTTTGCAGCGATTGAGAGTTTGAAGGAGAGGGGATGGGTGGATTTGTAGATTGGAGATTGCTTCGTCGTGCCTCCTCGCAATGACATTCTTAACGTCATTGCGAGGAGCCTCATTAATTTTTATTCATTACTAAGATGCTGATGGCGACGCGGCAATCTCATGAGTTGAAAGTGTAAACATTAACGTGTGAAGAAATACTTTCTTCCAATAGATGAGATTGGCCGCCTGCTGCGCTATTCGGGCAGGCTTCGGCGCATGAAGTTAATTATAATTTGAAGTTTGTTTATGCGCCTTGCAATGACGATAAAAAAGTAAGTATGAAAATAGATTTAATAGCCGGGGCACGTCCCAACTTTATGAAGATTGCTCCCATTATTGAAGTAATAGAAAAAGCTGCTAAGGAAGGAAAAGACATTAGCTATCGTTTGGTGCATACCGGCCAGCATTATGATAAGAAAATGAGTGGTAATTTTTTTGAAGAACTGGGAATCCCTGATCCACACATTAATCTTGAATCGGGTAGCGGTACACAAGCTGAACAAACGGCAACTATCATGACCCGGTATGAAAAAGTATTGATGGAAGAGAGGCCCGACCTGGTTTTGGTAGTAGGCGATGTTACTTCTACTATGGCTTGTTCTATTACTGCGAAGAAATTGAACAACATAAAAGTAGCCCATGTAGAAGGAGGGATCCGTTCGGGCGATCTTACTATGCCAGAAGAAATAAACAGAATGGTGACGGACGCCATTACAGATTATTTTTTTACCACTTCAGAAACTGCAAACGAAAATTTGAGAAACGCTGGAATAAATAATAATCAGATATTTTTTGTAGGAAATACCATGATTGATACTTTATTGAAAAACCGTTCCCGGTTTATAAAACCCCCGGTTTGGGATGTCCTGAAATTAGAAACCGGAAAATATATTGTGATGACCTTGCATCGTCCGGCCAATGTGGACGAGGAAGGGAAATTAAAAGATCTGATGCAAGAGATCATTATTAACAGCCACGGATTACCCTTAGTATTTCCGGTACACCCAAGAACCGCTAAAATATTGGAACACCTTGGAGTTGCAGATCCCCAATTACATACGATTGAACCATTGGGCTATCTTGAATTTAATTATCTCGTAGAGCATGCCAAAGCGGTAGTTACCGATTCCGGAGGCATTACAGAAGAAACCACGGTAATGGGTATTCCCTGTATGACATTAAGAGATAATACCGAACGGCCGGAGACAATCACAATGGGTACTAACGAATTATTAGGGACTAATCCACGGGCTATAAAGCCTGCCATGGATAAATTATTTTCAGGTGAATGGAAGCATGGAAGTATTCCTGAATTATGGGATGGGAATACGGCGAGAAGGATAGTAGAGCATTTATTGAATTTGAAAATTGAATGAGTTAGACTTGAATTTGTTTATATAGAAAGTATTTTTGCAAAGCAAGTTATTTAATTATAAATTTGTTAATTATTTTTTAAAACATAAATTTTATTTCTCAGATGGGTGTTTAGTAGTTTAAGCTCTTTCCTAAAATAAATATATATTTTTAAATCATCTTCATTATTCTCATTGTAAATTAAAACCCCCCTTATGAAAAAACAATTTTACTCTCAAAAGTTTTCTTTAATATCAGGTGAAATTTCTGCTAATAAGAAATTTAAGGGTTGGCCAATAGCCTTTATCACTTTACTCATTTCGCTTTTTAGTTTAAATGGTATTGCTCAAACGATTAGTAACGTAGGAATATCAACTGCTGCTGTTTGCCCCGGTTCTACGGTTTCAATTAGTTTTACTGTAACTAATGGAACTAGTCCTGCTCAAACATTTACTACTTCAACAAACTATACGCTTTATGCAAGTAACAGTTCAGGCACAGGATTTACGTCAGTGTTTTCTTCCACATCCGCTACTGCTCCTGCCCCAGGTGCAGGGAATTCCGCAGTCATTACATTGAGTAATTTAACTACTCCTGCATCATTCCCTCTTGGTACAGGATACAAAGTTTCTATTAGTTCTGATGTACCCAATATTCCTTCAAATTCTGGCACTAATGTATCTGCTCCTTTTGCCATCATTAGTAATCCTACAATAAGCTATTCCAAGGTATTTGCCAGTTGCCAGGGAAATGATGGGTCAATTAATGTAACGGCCAGTGGTGGAACTTCACCATATACTTTTACATGGACAGGTTACCCGACAGATGGTAGTTATTCAGGAAGTACTCCGGCAATTACAAATTTACCAGTTGGTGATTATACTATAGTAGTTAAAGATAATAATGCGTGCACTGCTACTGTTTTGGGTATTGCCATTAAGCAGGCACCACCAGTTTCTGTAGGGATAAGTGAAAATATCCCCACTTGTGCTGGGAATGATGGTTCTATAAGCGCTTTTAGAATTGGCGGAGTTTATGATGGAATTAATCCAATACAATATAATATTAATGGTGGGGCATATCAAACATCTGGTATATTTAATGGGTTAACTGCAGGTAATTATACTGTAACTGCGAAGGATTCAAAAGGATGTATTGGATCCATTTCTGTTAATCTGCCAATAGATACACGGCCAGCACCTTCGGTTGGATACCAAATTACCGAACCAGGATGTGCAGGTAATGACGGGACAATTACGGCATATAGGGTTGGAGGGGTTTACGATGGAATACATCCGATCCAATTAAATATTGATGGTGGTGCATATCAAACGGTGGATGCAGCCAGTCCTTTATCTTTATTTAGTGGTTTATCTGCCGGAACTCACACTGTAACCGTAAAAGATTCAAGAGGCTGCACCGGAAGTGCAGCAATAGTTTTAACTCAAGCAGCGCCACTTGTATTTACTCCCAATGGCTATAATACGAATGTAAGCGCTTGTGGAGGTGGAAGTGATGGTTCTATCGTAGCAACTGTTTCCGGTGGTGTGCCCCCCTATACTTATTCATTGAATACGGGTGTTCACGAAGTTTCTTCGTTACAAACTTTTGGATTTACCGGACTTCTACCAAATACACCATATACAGTAACCGTAACAGATACTAAAGGATGTGGTATCTTAAAAAGTGTAACCCTTTCCCAAGAATCTGCACCAATAGCTTCTGTAAATTATACTGGAAATGTAACTTGTATAGGTGGTAATGACGGGTTTATAACTTCATGGCAATCTGGTGGTGTTCCGGGATATATGTATAGTAGTAATGGTGGTACGACTTACCAGGATAGTTATAGATTTTTAAATCTGGTTGCTGGAACCTATAATGTAGTTGTAAAAGATTCCAAAGGATGTTCAAGTGCTCCGGTACCGGTAACTATTGCAGATGGAACAGTTGCTTGCACACAGGGAAGAATGGGAGGTAATACAACTGACAATAATTCGAATCGGGTAGGAAACGCTGTGGAGGAGATTAACCCACTTTCTAAAACAGCGTTAAATACCGCATTAAGCATACAAGCATATCCAAATCCTTCAGCTCCCTCATCTGATTTTACCTTAGATGTTCATGGCAATAGTACTGACCAGGTTTTGATATTTGTAACAGATGTGTTAGGAAGGAAATGCTACCAGGCCCAGGGAAATTCTAACCAACAATATAAATTAGGCAGCAATCTTAGACCAGGTATCTATTTTGTACAGGTATTACAAGGAGATAATGTTCAAACAATCAAAATTGTTAAAGAATAATATTAAAAAGGTATGTGATTAAAGGCCACCCAGAGGGTGGTCTTTTTTGTTTGAGTTTTTAAGCAGATGATAAAGAATAATAAGGCTTTTAGAATGAAAATAGAGAGTTGGCAATCCATTTGGCGTTTAATACTTACCTGGAATTTGTAAATGCAATTTATTCATCCTTATGAATTTTCTAATAAAAGGAATAAATAACCAGTGATACCTGGTAAAAATAAAATTAATAATGAAAATCACCATTAGATTATCCATTATCGCTGCCGCTTCTATTTTCTTTTTATCCTCATTCAAAAAAAATGAAAAGATTATCCTGTCTCCTTCAAGAACTATAATTGTAGGCGTAAAAGATTATCCAATTGGCGTGAGGTATTTATATATCTGGCTTAATAAGATATACAATACTGAGGCAATTTCTAATAAAAATTTTTCGGTGGTGAGAGAATTTAGTGAATTAAGAAGCGACAGGGATACCGTAGGAAAAATAGTTATTTCGGTAGGGGATACTCATTTTAGTAATAATGAAGATGTAAAAGACTTATCCCCCTATTCATTTATTATTAAAAAGAAAGGCAACCTTATTATTATAATGGGTACAGATGATATAGGTACGAACCTGGGAGTTTCGTATTTTTTAGATCATTATTGCGGTGTGAGATTTTACCTGCCCGGAGATCTATTTACAACCATTCCAAAGGAACATACCATTTCATTACCTTCAACTATTGACATTGAGAGAAGCCCGTTTACAGAGAATATTACCAGCACCGGCTTCTCCGGAACTGGTGATCCTAATCATCCACACGATATTCTTCAATGGGATAATTATTGGGCTCAGATGAATGGATTAGTCAGAACTAACTGGGGCTCATTTCAGCATACGATGAGTGGAATATTCTTTGATAGCACAATCATGAAAAAGTACTCTGAAATTTATCCGTTGATTAATGGGAAAAGGAATTTTCCAAAGTCTGCTAATGACCAGGATTTCGAACCCGATTTTGCCGAACCACATTTGGTTGACGCTTCAGTTTATGCTGCTGTAAAATTCTTTAAAGCTAATCCCACAGTTGATTATATGGCATTCTCAGTCATGGATGGAGGCGGATATTCAAAAGAAGGGAAGATGGGGAAGTTTCTTTCTGATTATCCCCAAACACCGGGTGGGCAAGTCCAGGGTTATACCGATGCAAATGCAAACTTCTTGAACAACTTAGCTGCAAGATTACCAGGAGAATTAGTGAAAAATGGTATTAGCGGCAAAAAGCATATAGCCTATATAGTTTATAATCAAGTGAGAAATGTGCCAAAATTTAAATTAGCCCCTTCTATATTGCCCATTACAGTTTGGCATTTGAGTAATGCACTGGCAGATAGTTTTTACTTACTCCATGGAGCCTTAAGCAAATGGACAAAAGTAACTTCAAATATAGGAAATGACGATTGGGCAGAAGGCAAAGGTTTTATTTATCCGAGAATATATACCACAATTTTATCTAAATATTTAAAGAAGATAAAATCTGAAAAATTAAATTTTAAATACGCTCACATTGAAGCGTATCCTAATTGGGCGTTAGATGGTCCAAAATTATATGAGATGGATAAAATTTATTGGAACCCAGATATAAATATAGATTCTTTGCGCTCGCAATTTTGTAATGATTTATTTGGAAAAGCTTCTAAGCCGATGCACAACTATTTTAATACTGTTGAATCAATAAGTACCTGGCTCAATAATCATTCTGTTACTCCTACCCACATGTTCAACTATATTGGCCAGCTATCTTTAGATGACGCAGAAATGTTGAAGGTAAAAGAAGCTACGCAGTTTTTAGATGAAGCTGAGAAAGTGAATGGAACCACAGATGACGAAAGAAAAAGGATTGCTTTTTTTTCAAATGGTTTTAAAATATCCGAATACTTTTTTGAAATTTATAATTCGAAAACGGCCGATACCGATAAAGTAAATGAATTAAAAGATTATTTAAAAAATACAGTGGCAGGAAATGAAAGAATGCTGAATATAGCAACGGACAAAGATTTTCTTACGAAGATGGATGCATTGGTAGATGAGATAGTGAAGGGGAAGAAATGAGATTGTAGTTCATAGTTCATAGTTCATAGTTCGTAGTTGAGGGTTGAAAGTTGAATGTTGATGGTTCATCTGGTCGGGACGCTTTCTTCCGCGGCCTGAACGATATGAATAATATGAAAATATGAAGATGCTACAATGTGGTTCGTGAGACACAAACCATGGCGGAAGATATGAAGATACAATGTGGTTCGTGGGACACAAACCATAGCGGAGGTGAAGCCGGTCGGGACGCTTTCTTCCGCGGCCTGAACGATATGAATAATGTGAAAATATGAAGATACAATGTGGTTCGTGAGACACAAACCATGGCGGAGGATACAATGTGGTTCGTGAGACACAAACCTTGGCGGAAGATATGAAGATACAATGTGGTTCGTGGGACACAAACCATGGCGGAGGTGAAGCCGGTCGGGACGCTCTCTTCCGCGGCTTGAACGATATGAATGGTTTGAATATAAAGAAACTACAATGTGGTTCGTGAGGACACGAACCGGGGCGGAGGGAAAATAGAATTCTTAAATATTTATTTGTTTGCTGACGGTGTGTTTTAAGAAAATGGAATTTAAAAGTTCGACAAAGGAGATTGGATAAATGATTGAAAGAATAAAAAACGGATTGAATCTTCTGAAGAATATGGGTTGGCGTTATACAACGTTTCGTATAAAGCATGAATTGTTGAGAAGAACAGGAATCTTAAAGAAAAAATTTCCAATTAATCCTGTATTCAAAAAATATGTCAGTTTAGAAGAATGGGAAAATCAAGACATAAATTTCTTTTTCAAAAACCGGGAATCATTATCATTTCCAAAAAATCCAACTTCTGAAATCAGAGAGAGGTTTCAAAAATTAAAAGAAGGAATTTTTTTATTTTTTAACAGCATTGAATTTAATATTGGTACCCATTATGACTGGCTCACTAACCCTGATACAGGTTATAAATATGATATCAACAAACACTGGACGCAGATAGCAGATTATTCAAAAGAAGCAGGCGACATAAAATATGTTTGGGAAAAATCAAGATTTTCTTTTTTGTATGATGTCATTCGTTATGATTATCATTTTGATGAAGATTGTGCTGAGTTTGTTTTTTCGGAAATTATTTCATGGATCAATGCAAATCCAATTAATTGTGGGCCAAATTACCGTTGCAGCCAGGAAACATCTTTGCGTGTACTGAACTGGACATTTGCATTGTACTATTATCGCAATTCTTCTTTTCTTACTGAGGATGTTTTCAATAAAATACAATTTGCCATTTATTGGCAAATGGATCATGTTTATCAGAATATTGATTTTTCCAGAATTGCCGTTCGCAACAATCATGCAATTACAGAAACTCTGACTTTGTATTTGATCGGGTTGTTGTATCCTCAATTTCCCGAAGCAAAAAATTGGAAGCAAAAAGGCAAAGCCTGGTTTGAAGAAGAGATAGCTTACCAGGTCTATGATGACGGAACCTTTCTTCAGTTTTCTATGAACTATCATCGTGTAGTAGTTCAATTGCTGACATGGGCCATTGTTTTGGCAAAAAAAAATAATGAATCATATTCACAGGTAGTCTATGACAGGGCAAAAAAATCCATGGAATTTTTAAGAACCTGTATGGTAGATGAGAACGGCTATTTGCCAAACTATGGAGCCAATGACGGTGCTTTATTTTTTAGATTAAATGATTCCAAATACAGGGACTACCGGCCATGCTTAGACGCTTTGGCAAATGCTTTGGGGATTCATCTTTCTTTTCAAAAGGAATCAGAAGATATTTACTGGTATGGTTTGCATAATCAAACAAATAAAATCTGGAAACCAATATATGGAATTCGCTCCTTTGATAAAGGAGGATATTGTATTTTCAGAGAAACAGATTCGCTTACTTTTATAAGATGCGGAAATCATAAAGACCGTCCATCACAGGCTGATAATCTGCATGTAGATATTTTCTTTAAAGGACAGAATATTTTAGCAGATGCGGGAAGCTATAAATATAACACTGATGAAGATACTTTACGGTATTTTATGGGGACTGCTTCTCATAATACGGTAATGCTTGACGATTACGACCAAATGAAAAAGGGGACAAGATTTATATGGTATAACTGGAGCCAGAGAAAAGATGCTATCATTGAAGATACAGAAGATACTTATCATTTCAAAGGGTCTGTTTACGCATTTAAACAAGTTTCAAAAAATATTTTACATATAAGAGAAATAATAAAAATAAAGGGGAAGCCTGAATGGACTATAAAAGATACCATTATCAATAAACCATCTAATGTTTCCATGAAACAACTGTGGCACTTACCTTTGCAGCATTTTCCAATAAAATGGAAAAGTAATAATGGAAATAATGAAGCAATTAAAGAGCAGATTGCTGAAGGATTTGTTTCGGATTTGTATGGAAAAAAAGATCCTTGCGAGATGATTATTTTTCAAACTGTGGATGAAAAGATTATCACTGAATTTGAAATAGCTGTCAGCACCGGAGGTCGAACAGCAGATGAATAAATAAAAATGGGATTGACGGAGAACCGGTCTGACCTTTGGTACCGGCCTAAATTAAACTATGAAAATATTACTCATACACCAATATTTTTTAGAAGAAGATGATTCCGGCGGATCAAGATGGAATGAAATGACGAAGATGTGGACAGAAGAAGGGAATGAAGTAATAGTTCTCGCTGGAATGATCCATGCAAACGGATCTGAAAAAAGGCAGGAATATAAAAGAAAATATTTTGTTCAAAAAAAACAAGGCAATGTTACTGTGTGGCGATGCCATGTTTCTGAATCTTATAATAAAAGTTTTGCAGGAAGACTTTGGGGATATTTTTCTTTTATGTTTTCTGCAATGTGGGCAGGGTTATTTAAAGCAAAACGGAAATTTGATGTGGTTATAGTTACTTCCCCCCCGTTATTTGTAGGATTCAGCGGATATCTTATTTCAAGGTTTAAAAGGATTCCATTTGTGTTTGAAGTTCGGGATCTTTGGCCCGAGTCAGCAATTGATACAGGAGTGCTGACGAATAAGTGGATCATTAAAATGGCATTTTGGTTTGAAAGATTTATTTATAAAAAAGCAAAGCTGATCAATGTACTTACCCCGGCCTTTTATAATACATTGAAAAATGTAAAGCAGGTTTCTGAAGAAAAACTTATTATGATTCCCAATGCGTCTGACTTTAGTTTGTCTGAAGAATTATTAAAAAATTTTGATAGAGAAAAATTTCGAAAGGAAATGAATTTGAATGAAAAATTTGTAATAACCTATGTAGGTGCTCATGGAGTTGCCAATCATTTGCAACAGATTTTAGAAGCAGCAAAAAAATTGGAAGATACCAATGTTTTGTTTTTATTAATTGGTCAAGGAATGGAAAAGGAAAAATTAAAGAACAAAGCTCTTGAATGGAAATTAACGAATGTTCGTTTTATAGATTCGGTTCCCAAAAAAGAAGTGTTCAAATACATCCTCGCATCTGAGATGGGTGCATCTGTCTTAAAAAAAGCCGAGGCTTTCAAAACTGTATATTCTAATAAAACCTTTGATTATATGAGTTGTAAAAAACCTGTGCTGATGGCTATTGACGGAGTGTCACGCGACCTTGTAGAAAACGCGCAATGTGGAATTTATGTGGTGCCGGAAAATATTGATGAATATAATAGTAAGATCAGGATGTACCTAAATGACGAAGTGCGATTACAAAAGGAAGGTGATAACGGGTACCGATATGCGAAAAGTAATTTTGACAGGGGCACCCTTGCGAAGAAGTACATACAAGAGATAAGGGATAAGGTAGTGATACAAAACTGATCGGAATATATTAAATTCATATATTGAACTAATTTTATTTCAAACTATAAAATACAAATCCTTTTTATTTGTTCTTTTACTGTAGCAATCTGTATAGAAATGATTATATGATTTTTTATCCTGCTAAAAATGGTCTGTGAGGACACCGATCACGGCGGAATACAAATCCTTTTTATTTGTTCTTTTACTGTAAGAAACGAATCATAATTTTACCTTTACATGTTTTACAGGAATTTTTTTAAGCCTTTTTTAGATTTTATTATTTCACTCACCATTTTTATTATTCTGTCTCCATTGTTTATTTTAATTATAATTTTGCTATTTATTGCCAATGAGGGGAAACCTTTTTTTACCCAATTGCGGCCGGGTAAAAATGAAAAGATCTTCCGGCTAATTAAGTTTAAAACTATGAATGATAAAAAGGATCTTAAGGGAAACCTTTTACCTGATTCAGAAAGATTAACAGCAACCGGAAAATTGATTAGGAAAACTTCATTGGATGAAATCCCCCAGTTATTGAATGTACTAAAAGGTGATATGAGTATAATGGGTCCGAGGCCTTTGTTGATTGAATATTTGCCTTTGTACAACGATTTTCAAAATAGAAGGCATGAAGTAAAGCCTGGTATTACCGGATGGGCACAGGTAAATGGGAGAAATGCAATAAGCTGGGAACAAAAATTTGAATATGATATTTGGTATGTAGAACATGAATCCTTTTTTCTGGATGCCAGGATATTTTTTCTGACCATAAAAAAAGTTTTTAAACCGGAAGGCATCAGTTCTGCAAATTCAGTTACTATGGAAAAATTTATTGGGAATAAAATTTAATGAAAAAGACATTTTGCATATATGGGGCTAGTGGACATTCCAAGGTAATTATTGAAATATTAGAAAGATTAGGCATTGATATTAAGGGTTTATTTGATGATGATCCCGAAAAAAATTTACTTTTTGAATACAAAGTAACAAATGAAAAGTCTTTTTTGCAATTTTCTAAAACAAGTTGGTTAATTGGAGTAGGTGATAACGAAACAAGAAAAAAAATAGCAAAAGATAATTTATTGAATTATGGATTCGTTGTAGATAAAAGTGCTAATATTTCTAAAAGAGTTGAGCTGGGCAACGGAACAGTAATAATGCCGGGAGTAACTATAAACCCTGATGTTAATATTGGGAAGCATGTAATCGTGAATACAAATGCTTCTGTAGATCACGATTGTATTCTGGACGATTATGTACATCTTTCACCCAATACTACTCTATGTGGTGGTGTAAGTGTGGGAGAAGGGACTCATATTGGTGCAGGAGCTGTAATTATACCAGGGATTAAAATTGGGAAATGGGCGAAAATAGGTGCCGGTACTGTAATCATAAAAGATGTGCCGGATCATGCAAAGGCCGTTGGTAATCCTGGTAGAATAATCAAACCGAACCACAAATGAACAAAACATCAAAAACTCAATAATAATTTATCATATTCCATTATTAATAACATTATTTTGCATCTAATTTTTAAACTACTTCATATCAAAATTAATTCATACGCATGGCATTTTTAACCAGGAAACAGATTAGCAATATGGGTTTTGCCCATGTAGGAGAACATGTCTACATTTCTGAGAAAGCTTCTTTTTATAACCCTTCAAAAATATCAATGGGCAGCCATATACGGATTGATGATTTTTGTATTTTTTCGGCAGGAAACGGAGGAATTGAATTGGGGGATTTTGTTCACATTACCTGTTATGTTTCACTTATTGGCGATGCAAAAATAAAAATTGGCAACTTTTGCGGACTTAGCTCAAAGGTTGCTGTTTTCTCAAGTAATGATGATTATTCAGGACATTCACTACTTGGTGCAAAGCTAATTCAGGAAGAACATAGGAATGTTACCAACAAACCTGTCATCTTTGAGGATTACACTACAGTTGGGGCGCTAAGTGTTGTTTTGCCTGGAGTTACTATAGGCGAAGGAACAGTAGTAGGAGCATTTTCATTTGTGCGAAAGAGCCTTAAGCCTTGGGGAATATATATCGGAAACCCATTGAGGTATGTGAAAAAAAGAAGCAAGGACATGCTTCAATTTATTCCTGAATTAAAAGAAAATTTGATACGTGAAAATTTTAAAGATTCCGCCGTCAAGGATAATCTTTTGATTATGGAGAATAAAAAACTTAGTGTTTAAAATGAATTCTAAAATATGGCTTTCTCTTCCTCATATTGGAGAAAGCGAACAAAAATTTGTAAAACAGGCATTTGATTCCAACTGGGTAGCCCCGCTTGGGCCTAACGTGGATGGCTTTGAAAGAGACCTGGTATCTTTTTTAGAAGAAGATACTCATGTGGCTGCTCTCAGTTCAGGTACAGCAGCGTTACACCTTGCGCTTATTTTATTAAATGTGCAACCCGGAGATGAAGTGATTTGTCAAAGTATGACATTTTCTGCGTCTGCCAATCCCATTCGTTATTTGGGGGGTATTCCGGTTTTCATTGATAGCGAAAAAGATACATGGAATATGGACCCTGACATTTTGGAAAAGGCAATAATAGAACGCATAACCAAAGGCAAGAAGCCAAAAGCAATTATTCCTGTACATCTATATGGGATGCCTGCAAAGATGAATGCCATTATCGCGATAGCTGAAAAATATGATATACCAGTTATAGAAGATGCTGCTGAAGCATTGGGATCTTCTATTAATGAGCAAAAATGCGGCACTTTTGGAGATATGGGGATATTGTCTTTTAACGGTAATAAAATAATTACCACTTCAGGAGGCGGTGCATTGGTTTCAAAAAATGAAAAGTATATAAACGAGGCTACTTTTCTTGCTACCCAGGCCCGTGATCCCGCACCGCATTATCAGCATTCCCAAATCGGGTATAATTATCGTCTTAGTAACATTAGCGCGGGGATTGGACGAGGGCAAATGGAAGTATTACCACAAAGAATTAAACAACGAAGATCAAATTTTTCTTTTTATCAAAATAAATTAATGGATTTGCCCGGTATTTCTTTATTGAACGAGCCGGAAGGATTTTTTAGCAATCGCTGGCTTACCACTATTTTAGTTGATCCTGTCAAAAATGACGGGATCACACGCGAGGATATTCGCATTGGGCTTGAGAACGAAAATATAGAGTCCAGACCTCTTTGGAAGCCAATGCATCTTCAACCGATTTTTAAGGAATATCCATATTATGGAAACGGAGTAGCTGAGGATTTATTTAGGAACGGTTTATGTCTTCCATCCGGAAGTAATTTAAGTAATGAAGAATTAAAAAGAGTTTTAAAATTTATTCGCAGTATGTTTAAGAGATAATTTTAATAGCGTAAGGAATTTTACTGAGCCCTGTCAATAGGAAAATATCCTATGATGGGGCTTTTTTTTATATATCCTTCAAAGATTCATCTTTGTCTCTGAACCTAAAAAGAAGTTTTCTGGCAGACCAGATTAAACTTTTCTATAATAATTAGTCAAATTCTATAATAATTAGTCAAATAAATTATCTTTGCAAAAATTTTTAAATTAATCTTTTATTGACTTTAATAACTTAAAAGTTTTCTGGTACGTTTATTGATTTTGTTTTGATTTTGAAGATTAAAAACAAAAAACAATTAGAGTATCAAATTTTCGTTTTATAACCCTTATCCGTCTGAGAGACTGAATTGATCTTAAAGATTAGACCCCAATAAGTCCTTTATGCTCGAACGATTTTTTAAAAACAAATATGCGCCACGTTGGATAATATTTTGTTGCGACCTGACGCTCATCACCATTTCATTTTTATTTTCATTTTTATTAATACGACATTTATTAGTAGATCTTCCGGGAGTAATCAAATTTCTTCCTGCAGTTTATATTAATGTGGTCGTGTATTGTTTATGTGTATTATTTTTCCCATTATATCGTGGAATTATCAGGTATTCAGAGATTAATGATATTATTCGCATAATTAAATTTGCTTCCTTACAATTTGTTCTTTGGCTGGCTATTTATTTTATTGATACCAAATCAATTGTCACAGGATATCTTCCAATCCCCTTATTGATCATTAATTTATTCAGCGTAATTTTTATACTGGTCATGTTCAGGCTCCTCGTCAAAGAAATATATTCTAAAGCTTCCCAATCTAAATCAGGCAATATTACCAGGGCAATTATTTATGGAGCCGGGGAAATGGGACAGGTTACGAAGCAGGTATTAGAGCAGGATCTGAAAAACAATATGGTTGTCGTTGGTTTCATTGAAGATAGCAGTTCAAAAATTGGAAAAAATTTAGCTGGATTACCTATTTATGATGCTTCAGGTTCTCTCCTGGTAAACCTTTTCAAACAAAAACAAATAACTCATTTATATATTGCAATTGATAAGTTATCAGTTGATAAAAAAATTGCCATATCAGACCTATGCGCTTCTTTGAATATAAAAATCAGCGTTATTCCGCACGCCAGCCAATGGCGCGGTGGTCTTTTTGAAAAGAAGCAGGTAAAAGACCTGAATATTGAAGATCTCCTGGAAAGAGATGAGATCAGTTTACCTTTTGATATGATCCAGAATACCTATCAAAATGCTACTATAATGGTAACAGGCGCAGCAGGTTCTATAGGTAGTGAGATATGCAGGCAGCTATCGAAATTCAAATTTAAGAAACTGATTCTGTTAGATCAATCCGAATCAGGGCTATTTGACCTTGAATATGAACTGAAAAGAAAGGATCAGCAACATCTTTTGAAAATTGAAATTGCTTCCATCAGAGATGGAGCAAAACTCAAAAAAATATTTTCTTATCATAAGCCGGATTTTGTTTTTCATGCTGCGGCTTATAAGCATGTTCCGTTAATGGAGACTTTTACCAGCGAAGCAGTTCTCACAAATGTTTTTGGTACAAAAGCTATTGCAGATCTTGCTTTTGCTTATAAAGTTAAAAAGTTTGTAATGGTTTCAACCGATAAGGCGGTGAATCCCACTAATGTTATGGGCGCTACTAAAAGGATATCTGAGATTTATATACAATCTTTGAGTGATAGGCCGGATTCTAAAACTGAGTTTATAACTACACGTTTTGGAAATGTACTTGGCTCCACCGGAAGTGTAGTTTCTACTTTTAAGAAACAAATCAACTCAGGAGGCCCTGTTACAATTACCCACCCCGATATCACAAGATATTTCATGACAATTCCTGAAGCTTCCAAGTTAGTTTTGGAAGCTGGAAAAATAGGCGAATCCGGCGATATTTTATTATTTGATATGGGAAATCCCGTAAAAATAATGGATCTTGCTAAAAGGATGATACAGTTGGCTGGTTTCAAACCCACAGATATCTCCATTATCACTACAGGGTTGCGTCCTGGCGAAAAAATGTATGAGGAATTGTTCAAAGACTCTGAGGAGTTTGCTGAAACCTACCATCCAAGAATATTAAGAGCTAAGAAATCACCTAACATGAATCTTGAATTTGATTCACTGATCCTTGAGCTGCATCATGCTGCTTACGAGCACAATAATGATATAATTCCATTCATTTTGCGCAAATTAGTTCCGGAGTTTAATTCTACCTTATCCAGTTTGAATGGATCTATAAATTCATCTCCGGTTTTTGAAAAAATAAACCAAATCTATGAATAACTTCTATCTTAATTTATTTTACAATCATAGTTAAATATTGTTTTGATATAATTAAAAAATAGCTTTTAAAGAGATTTGAATTATCTCAGATAAAGTGCTTAGAAGTTTAATTGCACTATTTTTAATATACTTTTTCACACAAATTATCAACCTTTGTAGGTACAATTATGCCTGTGTACCTAAACTTGTTGAACAAATTGTGTTTCTAAGAAATTTTATTTGCAATTTAGCGTTGTAATATAAGATTTTGGTAAGTATTAAAGCTGATTTCCTTAAAAATCAAATTAAAAAAGTGAAATATATTATAAAGTAGAAGGAGGATTTCTTCTTCTTTTCTAATGGTATTATTTTTGGCCTAAATACATTTGCCTTAGAAATCCTAAATAGTAATCATGAAAATTATATTTCTTTCATTTGGTTTCTTTCTCTTTTTCTATACAGTGAATGCACAAAATTTTCATTTAGATTTTTTTGCAGGTACGTCTAATTATCGCGGTGATTTACAGAATAATGGATTTCCATTTAACCAGGCACATTTCGCAGGTGGTGTAGGATTATCTTATGATCTTAATGAGCATTTCTCACTAAGAACGGGCCTTACTCTTGGAAGAGTTTCTGCCAATGATAAATATGGAAAAAATAAAGCAAGGAATTTGAATTTTACTTCTAACATTACCGAAGGGAATCTTGAATTGCAGTATTTTATTACACCATTACTTCAGCATTCACTTACCCCTTATGTGTTTGCCGGTATTGCTGTATTTCATTTTGATCCTTATACATATGATACCACAGGTAAAAAATATTATTTGAAACCTTTAAGTACTGAGGGGGAAGGTTTTCTGCCAGGTGTAAAAAACTATAACCTTACTCAAATGGCTATTCCATATGGTGCGGGAGTAAAATTAAATTTGAGTGATGATATTAATGTTGGATTGGAAGTAGGATTTAGGAAATTGTTTACCGATTACCTTGATGATGTAAGTACTAATTATGTTGATGAATCTCTTTTACTGGCTAATCGTGGCGCTACGGCAGTAGAATTGGCCTACAGGGGCAATGAACTTAAAAACGGTGTACAGACTTATCCTGCAGCCGGTTCTAAAAGAGGAAGCCCTAAAGGGAAGGATATGTATTATTTTACAGGGCTTACTTTGTCATTCAGGTTAGGATCCGGTGATCACTCTGGCTCAGGGCGTCATTCAGAATGGGCTTGTCCAAAAAATGTATTATAATTTTTTAAAAAGAGTATTCTTAGAAAAATATATTGATTTTTTAAAAAAATAAAAGTATTAAATCCGATGCAATTCGGATCAAAAAGGTTTTAGTAATTAAATCTTAAATTTAAAACACCAATAAAGCCACCTTATGAAAACACTAACCTTATCAGTAATCCTGATGATTTTTGTAACGAACGCTAATGCGCAAAACTTCCATTTAAATCTTTTTGCCGGAGTTTCCAATTACCAGGGAGATCTTCAGGACAAAGCTATAACTTTTAACCAGGCACATCCCGGGGGAGGAGTGGGAGTTTCCTACGATATTGCCACCCATTTTTCTATCAGAACCGGCATCACTTTAGGGAAGGTCTCCGGAAATGATAAATATGGAAGAAATAAGCACAGAAATCTCAATTTTTCTTCAGCTATTACTGAAGTAAATATTGGCCTTGAATATTACATCACCGCTCCGGTAGAGAAGCATTCCCTGACTCCCTATCTATTTGCAGGCGTAGCAGTGTATCATTTTGACCCATATACTTTCGATAGCACCGGCAAAAAATACTTTTTAAAACCTTTAAGTACCGAAGGAGAAGGATTTATACCTGGAAGAAACAATTATAATCTCACTCAGATGGCTATCCCTTTTGGGGCCGGAGTTAAATTATCACTTAGCGACAATGTAAATGTTGGTTTCGAGATTGGATATAGAAAATTATTTACCGATTATCTTGATGATGTAAGTACAACCTATGTTGATGAAAGTGCTTTGCTCGCAAACAGGGGGGCAAAAGCTGTTGAATTGGCCTATAGAGGTGATGAAATTAAAAATGGAATATTGCAATATCCTGCAGCAGGATCTAAACGCGGCGATCCGAAATACAAAGATTCTTACTATTTTACAGGCCTTACGCTTTCATTCAGGCTTGGCAGCGGGGGGTTGGGTAAATATACTGAATACAGATGCCCGGGTAGTGTCTTGTAACTTTGAAAATGGTGTTTAGATTATTGAAATAAAATCAACATCAAGTTCCTGCAGTCATAAATTCCGGAATCTTTTTCATATCCGGCATCTTGTATCTTTGCCTTTGATATGGCTTACAAAAATTTACAGGAATTTATGGATATTCTTGAAAAAGAAAATGAACTTATTCGTATAAAAGAATTTGTAAGCCCTCATTTGGAAATTGCTGAAATAACTGATAGAATCAGTAAAAGTAAGGATGGCGGTAAGGCATTACTTTTTGAAAACACAGGATATAGTTTTCCGGTTTTGATGAATGCTTATGGAAGTAATAAAAGAATGTGCGTGGCTCTTGGGGTAAACAATTTGAATGATGTAGCCAAACAAATTGAAAATTTATTTCATCTTCTTTCTTCTCCCAAAGAAAATATTTTAGACAAATTAAAACTCTTGCCAAAACTTGGTCAGTTTGCAAGTTGGATGCCCAAAGTAATTAGTGGAAGGGGCGAATGCCAGGAGATAATCATGAAGGATCCTGATATTACCAAGCTTCCTGTGATAACATGTTGGCCAAAAGATGGCGGCCCATTTGTAACTCTACCAATCATCCATACTAAAGATCCTAATAATCATTCCCGAAATGTAGGCATGTATCGCATGCAGGTGTTTGGCCCAAAACTTACAGGCATGCATTGGCACAAACATAAGGTTTCGGCAAAACATTTTAACGAATATAAGAAGTTAGGAAAAATAATGCCGGTTGCTGTTGCTCTTGGAGGCGACCCTGTCTATGCTTATGCGGCCACGGCGCCTTTACCTGAAAATGTTGATGAATATATGCTTGCTGGGTTTTTAAGAAAGAAAAAAGTAGAGTTGGTAAAATGTATTTCCCAACCTGAAGTAGAAGTGCCTGCAGATGCTGATTTTATAATAGAAGGTTATGTAGATCCCAATGATGAAATGATTTGGGAAGGTCCATTTGGAGATCATACCGGGTATTATTCCTTGCCCGATTGGTATCCCAAATTTCATATCACTGCTATTACACATAAAAAAAATGCAGTGTATCCGGCAACAATAGTGGGTATTCCGCCCCAGGAAGATGCATGGCTGGGGAAAGCAACCGAACGGATTTTTTTGGTCCCAATAAAGATGACCCTGGTACCTGAAATTATTGATATGGAAATGCCGGTGGAAGGTGTATTTCATAATCTGGTAATAGCTAAAATTCAAAAGGATTACGCAGGGCAGGGGCAAAAAGTAATGAATGCAATGTGGGGCGCCGGGCAGATGATGTTCAATAAAATATTGGTCATTACTGCCTCTCCTGACTCATTCTCCATAGAACTTCCCTCCGGCAATAAAGAGATGAAGGGAACTTTCGATATTACTGACTATGCCGGTTTGGCAAAAGATGTTTTTAAGAATTTGAATCCATCAACAGATATTTATTTTTCGCAGGGACCGATGGATGTATTAGATCATAGTTGTAGTAAAATGGGTTTTGGGGGAAAGATGTGTATTGATGGAAGTTTCAAATTTGACGAAGAAAAAGATGATCATTTTTCGTCTATGCCTCCCCATTTCTCATCGGAATCTGCAGATGAATTATTTAAATTATTTCCTGAAATAAAAATTATTAATTTTTCTTTGATCGAAAAAGAGATTCCTTGTTTGCTGATCTCTCTTGAAAAAAACAAAAAGGATCATGTGAAGGAATTACACGAATCAATTTGCAGGTTGGAGTTTGTTGAAGGGATAAAAATGATCTTATATGTGGAGCATACGGTTGACGCAAACGACCTGGCTATTGCTCTCTGGCGGTTTTGTAACAATCTCGATCCTAAACGGGATCATTTTACAGTAAAGAAACATTTATCGAAGAATTTGAATCAGTATGTTGCCTGTATTGGCTTTGATGGTACTTTAAAAACAAAGCAGTTCGATGATTTTTACCGCGACTGGCCAAACATTATTATTGCCGATGATAAAACTATTGCATCAGTAGATAAAAAGTGGGTGAGTCTTGGTTTAGGAAATTTTATCTCTTCACCATCTTTGAAATATAAAAAGCAGATGTATGGAGAAGAAGCTGTGGCTGATTTTTAAATATTATTTTACCTAAATATAAGCTCCCCGGAATATTATTAAACTTTAATTCCGGACTTTTACGACAACATAGAAATTCTTTCGAAAACCAAATATCCCCAAGCATTCAAATACACCTGGCTTGTCTTTTCAAAATTAATATCATCACCACCAAATACATTACGAAAAACACCCTTTACATTTTTCACATCGAAATTGATACCATCGGTACAGCAATTTAAAATTACCAATACCTGGTTGTTTTTTCGTTTACGGAGATAAGCAAAGACCCTGTGGTCATCGGGATGAGAAATGATTTGAGTGAATACATTAGGATCTCCCGCGCGAAGTGATTTATTGTTGGATTTAAGGGTTAATAAAGTTTTATAAAAAGTATGTAATTCAAAATTTCCATTCCAATCAATCTGATCTTTATCAAAAAATTTCAATCGCTTTTTATTAGGCAATTCCTGGCCTGAATAGATCATAGGAATTCCATTCCAGGTGCAGGAAAACACTGCGAATAATAGGGCCGCATCACCATACTTTTCATATTCAGTTCCATTCCAGCTATTTTCATCATGGTTTGACGTAAAGTAAACCCTGAAAGCGCTGCATGGAAATTCCGTTACTGATTTATACAGCACAGTGATTAAACTTTGAAGGTTCATCCTTTGGTGATAAAATTCTTCTGATGCGTGCATCCATCTCCAGGTATAGGTAGCATCGAATACCTGGTGATATTCAGGATCCTCACATTCTCCCAGCCAAAAAAGATTGTCTTTGATCTTTGAAATTTTTTTCTTTGCCTGAATCCAGAAATCAAGGGGTACGAGATGAGCCATATCGCAACGATATCCATCTATATCACATTCTTCTATCCAAAATCTTAATACATCTATCATGTATTTCCATACTTCAGGTACATTATAATTTAATTGCGACACATCAGTCCAGCCATGAGGATGAAGCACGTCATTATTTTCATCCTCTACATAAAATTCCGGATGTTCAGTAAGCCAGGGGTGATCGTTACCGGTATGATCAGCAACAAAGTCAATGATTATTTTGAAACTCATTTCATGTGCTTCATTTACGAGGGTTTTAAAATCCTCAAGGCTTCCAAATTCGGGATTGGTATCTGTATAGTTTTCTATTGCGTAATAACTGCCGAGGCTCCCCAGCCTGTCTTTTTTGCTGATGGGAGTTATTGGCATGAACCATAAAATCTGTACTCCCATATCTTTTAACCTGGGGAGATGTTTAGAAAATGCAGCGAAAGTGCCCTCTGGCGTATATTGTCTTAGATTTACTTCATAAATATTGGTGGAATAGCTCCAATATGGATGCACTTTATTGATCTTTTTATCCGACATAATTTTTTTATTGAATTAAAATATTTCATTTAGTAAAAAGCTAAAATTAATCATTATTATTCTTTCCGGCTTTTGCTTATTATCTACTTTGTAACTTTGACGAAGAAATGAAACTATGAAAAAATTTAATGTTCCGGTTATATATCGCAGCTCTTTGATCACGGCGATAAAGAACCGCCGTAAGCTGGATGATAAATTAAAGAAAGATTATACGCCGAGTTTATTGGATTTTGGTGAAGTGCAAATATATCTTGCACGCCATTTCGGATTTTGCTATGGTGTGGAAAATGCGATTGAAATTTCTTTTAAAACCGTAGAAGAAAATCCAGATAAAAAGATTTATTTATTGAGCGAGATGATTCACAATCCGCATGTAAATGATGACCTCAGAAGCCGGGGCGTAAAATTTCTGATGGATACCAATGGCAACACACTTATACCTTTTGATGAGCTTTCTGAAGGAGATATTGTAGTGGTCCCGGCCTTTGGAACTACTTTGCAAATTGAAAAGAAACTTTTAGAAGCGGGTGTTGAAATTGAACAATATAATACTACCTGCCCCTTTGTAGAGAAAGTATGGAATAGAGCTGAAGCAATTGCCAAAAATAATTATACAGTAATTTTACATGGAAAACCCCAGCACGAAGAAACACGCGCAACCTTTAGCCACAGCGCTGTTCATTCTCCTACCGTTGTGGTAAAAGATATGAAAGAAGCGATGAAGCTGGCCACCTATATTTTGGGAACAAATAATCCGGAAAAATTTTATACTGAATTTGGTGGCCAATTTTCTGAAGGCTTCAAAGTGGAATCTGATCTCCAAAGAATTGGTGTAGTCAATCAGACTACTATGCTCGCAAGCGACACTCAGGCAATAGCAGAATTTTTGAAAGCAACGATGATGAAGAAATACAATTTGTCAGATTCCAATATCGAGGAAAGGTTTGCCGATACAAGAGACACGCTTTGTTATGCTACTAATGACAACCAGGGCGCGGTATATGCTTTATTAGATACACCCGCTGACCTGGCAATTGTTTTAGGAGGATATAATAGCTCCAATACTTCGCATCTTGTAGAATTATGCGAAGTAAAATTGCCCACTTATTTTATACGTTCCCAGGAAGAAATTATTTCTTCTAAAGAGATCAGGCATTATAAGATTCATGAAAAGAAAGAAACTACTACTCTTTCCTATTTATCCGATAAAAAACCGTTAAGGATCCTAATTACAAGTGGAGCCAGTTGCCCCGACGCATTGGTAGAAGGTGTGATCAGAAAAATGATCAGTTTTTATAATTGCGATAAAACGATTGAAGATATAACCCGTGAATTTATTGGGATATCTGAAAAAATGGCAAACTCAGTTTTGTAACAATCGAGAGTCCTGTGGCCAGTAAATGGTGTCTGAAAATCATTAGGGCACGAGTCAAACCGGACCTATTTCTATTTTTCTTTTGTTTTAAACTTTTTAGTTTTATTTTTGTACAACTTTACACAAAATAAACTCATTAGAAATGACAAAACAGGAAGAAGAAAAAATAGCCATAAGGGGAATTTTATTAGTTACTCTTTTAGAAATATTGGCTATGTTAGTTTTTTGTGCCATTAATCTTTAATATGCTTTTTTCAGTGATCAAATCCTGATCAATTATTTCAGTGGGAAATTTTATCCACTTTTTTCTTTTATTTTTTTTGATTAACCCCATAAGCAAACCTTGATATGGAGTTAAAAGTATCATTCTTTTCAATTATCATAAATTGGAGCCTTTTTTGTGAGGTTTACTTTTTAACGCTTAATTTTTAGGCGCCTTAATTTTTTTTTAAATTTGATTAAAATGAATACAAACCGATTAAGCAGTACTATTTGTAAGGCACTTAATAGCCAGATGACCAAGGAAGCACATGCCTCCCAAATTTATTTATCCTATGCAAGTTGGGCAGATTCTAACAGCTACCAGGGAATTTCAAATTTCCTGTTTCGTCATGCTAATGAAGAGCGAAATCACATGATGAAATTTTTAGAATATATATTAGAAAGGGGAGGAACTGTAAAAGTGGAAGCTATACCTGCCCCCGGGCCTAATCCTGTAAATGTTTTTGATTGTTTCAAAAAAACTTTTGAACAGGAAGTAGACAACACCGAAGCAATTTATAAGATTGTAAAAATGAGTTTTGATGAAGGAGATTGGGCTACCTGGAATTTTATGCAATGGTTTGTAAAGGAGCAAACAGAAGAAGAAACATTAGTAATGAGCATGCTTGATAAAATTAAAATTGCAGGGGGTGAAAAAGCTTCCGGAGAAAGCTTGTATTCTCTGGACCGCGACTTAAAATCTACACCTGATGAGGCAGATTTAGCAAGAAATAAAACGGTAGAGGCCCCTTAAACTTTTTTAGGAATATTTTTTCTCAAAATATTAGTTTCTTTTTGAAAGGAATTTTTTTATAAAATTCTTTACATAAAGTATTGCCCTTTTGGTTAAAAATATGATCCGTGATAATTAAACAATTGTTTGATTAATTGTTCCATACATAACTTAATACCAATTCAATATCGGGATGTACGCTTTTTGCCACTGGACAATTATTTCCGGTCTTTTCTAAAATTAACCTTTCTTTTTCATTTATATTTTCAGGCAAAGAAACAGACACCTCTATTTTAGCAACCCTTCTCGGGTCACTTGCCATATATTTGGTAACATTTGCTTTGGAATCGGTGATATCAACATCCAGGTCAGCCGCTTTTATTCCCATTGTAGTAAGCATGCAGGTTGCAAGAGATACACATAATAGATCTGTTGGCGAAAATCTCTCACATTTTCCATGATTATCAGTAGGTGCGTCCGTTTCGATAGAGGATTTACTTTGAAGGTGTTCGGCTTCGCAGCGCAAATTTCCTTTATATATTATTGATGCAGTCATTGTATTATTTTTGTATAAATTTACAGTTAATATTAATTACATCAGATGCGAAAAATATTTTTCCTTTTAATAATGGCCCAGGTATCCATTCATTCAAATGCACAGGATAGCCGAAAAGAGCGCCAGGAGGCAAAAAAACAGCATATTAATGATATGGCAAAACAAGATGAAGAGGGAGTGATAACCTATAAAAAGAGTTTTGCCTTTGGAGCAAAATTGACAACGGATGGTTATGGCGTATTCTTTGAACTGGGTCGGGCCAGCTCTGTAAGAAAATCAATTTTGTATCAATTAGAAATCAGTGAGCGAAAAGATGTCAAAGAGGATAAACAAACCAGTTATTTCTCTAATTCAGCTCCATATATATATGGAAAAGAGAACTTTTTTTACCTGGTAAAGCTAGGAGTGCAACAGCAAATTTTACTTGGCAATAAATCAAATAAAAATGGAGTAGCAGTTACTGCAAACTACGGTGGGGGTATAACTGCTGCCATTTTGAGGCCATATTATTTACAGGTGCAAAATGGGAATTCAATAGAGTATGTAAAATATAATTCTCCCGATAGCGCTCTTTTTTTATCCGGAAACATATTAGGTGGTCCCGGTTTGAGTAAAGGGTGGAATGAACTTACTGTTACTCCGGGCCTATATGCTAAGGCTGCAGTGCGTTTTGATTACGGAACTTTTAATGAAATTATTTCGGCAATAGAAGTTGGTGTAACTGCTGAGTATTACGATAAAAAGATTCCGCAGATGGTTTACAATCCGGAAAAGCAATTCTTTTTTGGTGGCTATGTTGCCATCATATTTGGTAAAAGAAAATAGCAGTTTGCTTTTTAAGATTTTACTAAAAAAATATTCAAAAATAATGAGCGAAGAAATTATAGCGGAAGAGATTATTAAACCGCGGAAACCAACCTGGCTTAGGGTAAAATTGCCGATAGGAGAGGAATACAAGCACGTAAGAAATATTGTAGATACTCATAAACTTCATACCATTTGCGAAAGCGGTAATTGTCCAAATATGGGCGAATGTTGGGGCGAGGGTACTGCAACCTTTATGATACTTGGAAATATATGTACAAGAAGTTGTGGATTTTGTGCGGTTGCTACCGGAAAGCCTTTACCTGCTGATTGGCAGGAACCGAAACGGGTAGCTGAAGCAATACATTTAATGAAAGTAAAACATGCTGTAATTACTTCTGTTGACCGTGATGAATTGAAAGATGGCGGTTCTATTATTTGGTACCATACTATTAAAGAAGTAAGAGAATTAAATCCTCAAACTACTTTGGAAACTTTGATTCCCGATTTTAAAGCGGAAGAAGAAAATATTCAACGCATCATTGATGCTGCTCCTGATGTAGTAAGTCATAATATAGAAACAGTAGAGCGTTTAACCCGAAAGGTTAGAATACAGGCGAAGTATTGGCGAAGTATGGAAACTCTTCGTTTCCTTAAAAAAGGAGGAATGAGAACAAAGAGCGGTATCATGCTCGGTCTTGGTGAAACCAAAGAGGAAGTGATACAGACCATGCAGGATCTCAAAGACAGTAAAGTAGATGTAATTACTATCGGACAATATCTGCAACCTACTCCCAAACACCTTCCAATACAGCGTTATGTGCATCCCTCCGAATTTGCTGAGTTTCGTGAAATTGGATACCAAATGGGTTTGGATTATGTAGAAAGCGGCCCGCTTGTTCGTTCCTCTTACCATAGCGACAGGCATGTACATGCCGGATTAGGAAGAGAAGCATGGAAAAGGGCTAATGAATTAAAAGCGTTGGCTGCCGTAAAAAACAATTAATGTTATCCTATTAATTGAAGCATAACTAACCAGGTTTCTAAAGTCACTATAAATAAACATAATTGCAAAGAGGTATTTTTTTATTTACTTTAAATTTTTTAATAAATACCTGGTGACAAAAATCATTTTATTTATAATCCTGAATTATTTTTTCCCGGCTGCTAATGCACAAGTAAAATGGATCAATCTTGATTCATTGTATCAACAGCTACCATCTTCAATGCATGTTTTTAAATCAACAGATTCATTGGATGGTAAACCCAATGTGATGTATTATGCCATTGCTGATTTAAAAGATAAAAATTTAAAATTCACGACAGATACAACGTATCGTAGAAGGATTACGCCTTCCCAGTTCTATCAAAAAAATAACCAACCGTTGCTGGTAGTCAATTGCTCTTTTTTTTCTTTTGCGACCAATCAAAATTTAAATGTGGTTTTAAAAGACGGAAAAATAGTGAGCTACAATGAAGAAACGATTGCAGGCAGAGGAAAAGATACCCTTACTTATTTTCATTCTTTTTTTGGAACGCTGGGCATTTCAAAAAAAAGAAATGCTGATATAGCATGGATTTATTCAGATTCTTCTAAAAATTTTTTATATGCTTCACAACTTCCCGTAAATTTTATTCATGATTCTATTAATAATCCATCATGGGATTATGTAAAAAAAATGACTTCAATTGTAAGCGGTGATTATTCGGGAAAACATTTTATATCTTCTTCGTCTTTTAAAAAATGGAAAATGCAGACAGCCATTGGTGGAGGGCCGGTTTTATTACAGAATGGTGAAATAAAGATTTCCAATAATAAAGAGAGAAAGTTTGCAGGCAGTCAGGAATTTAATCATGAACCAAGAACAGCGATTGGTTATACAAGAGACAATAAATTAGTTATTTTAGTTTGCGAAGGAAGAAGCAGAACTGCTGCGGGACTTACACTAATTCAATTGGCACAAATATTAAAAGATGTTGGTTGCGTAGAAGCATTGAACCTTGATGGCGGAGGAAGTTCGTGCATGCTCATCAATGGAAAAGAAACGAATACTCCTTCCGGTAAAGGAATCCAACGACCTGTTCCTTCTGTTTTTTTGATTGAAAAGAAATAAATAGAAATGAAAAATAAAAAATAATAAATAAAGAATAAGAAAGTCAGTAAATGAACAAATAAATAGATTTTCTGTACAACAATTTGATAATGCAACAATTCAACTTACAGTAAACAAACCTACCTACCGTTAGGCAGGCAATTAATTCGGATTCCTATTTCCGCTCAAACACTTTTTCCCCACTCACAAAAGTCATCAACACTTTTGTATTCAGCACTTCCTTTTCGGGGGCATTCATCAGATCCGTGTCCAATAGAACAAAGTCTGCAAATTTTCCTTTTTCAAGACTTCCTTTTTCATGCTCTTCAAAATTGGCTTTCGCTGCCCAGATAGTCATTCCGCGAATTGTTTCTTCGCGTGTGAGCGCATTTTCCATCTCGAAACCTCCCGTAGGCCACTCTTTTGCATCCTGACGAAAAACTGCTGCATAAAAGGTTTTAATGGGAGAAATATCTTCAACCGGAAAATCGGTACTAAGCGGTATCCACCCGTTTTCATTCATTAGTTCTTTATTGGCATACGCATATTTTAATTTTTCTTTTCCGAGGCGGTCGCCGGCCCAATACATATCAGAAGTAGCATGAGTGGGTTGTACAGATGGAATAATATTATAATCACCAAAATAATGAAAATCGTTTTTATTCACAAGCTGCGCATGCTCTATGCGCCAGCGCTGATCATTTTTCCCTTTTAAATATTTTGCATAAATTTTCAACATAGTTCTGTTTGCAGAATCCCCAATTGCATGAGTACACATCTGCAATCCATGTTCAGAAATAATTTTAGCGGCAGAATCAAAATGTTCGGGCGATTTTAATAAAAACCCGCTCCATCCAGGTTTATCAGAATAAGGTTGCAGTAAACACGCGCCTCTTGATCCTAATGCTCCATCTGAAAATAATTTCATAGCGCGCACATTAAGCCGGTCTGTTTTTATTTTTCCATTTTTAAAAATGAAATCGTAATCCCGTTTAGAATCAGAGAGCATTACGTACATACGCATTTTTAACTGACCACTTTTTTGAAGAGAATCTATCAGTAAAGCAATCGAATAATCAAGGCCACAATCAGAAACTGTAGTTAATCCTGCAGCAAAACAATTTTTTTGCGCATTTAATAAGGCATCTGTTAATTGTGCAGGAGTAGCCACCGGTACTTTCGCGTAAACGAGGCTTGTCGCATTATCAATTAAAATACCGGTTAATTTTCCATTTACAACTTCTACTAAACCACCTTCTAATTTATCGCCGTCTTTTACATTGGCTATTTCTAAAGCTTTATCGTTGGCAATCGCTGCATGCCCATCTATTCTTGATAATATAGCCGGCCTGTCGGGAAACAGTTCATTTAATTTTTCATTATTGGGAAAGTTTTTTGCTGTCCAGTCATTTTGATCCCAACCATTTCCAGTGATCCATCCTTCCTTATTTTCTGCCGCGAATTTTTTTACCCTTTCTATTACATCCTCCCAGCTTGTAGTTCCAACAAGATCAGCCTGGTTTAATCCAAGCCCATAATCCACAAAGTGCGAATGCGCATCCATCAATCCGGGAAAAATATATTTTCCTTTTGCATTTATATTTTCTTTTGCATCATATCGGTCCTGCAGGTCTTTTGTGTTTCCAACAGCAATAATTTTTCCTTTGTCAACGGCTATGGCTTCTGCTTTTGAGAAATTACTATCAACCGTATAGACAGTGGTATTATACGCCAGCAAATCAATTTTTAGTTTTGGCTTCATAAATAAAAAAATGGAAAGTGAAATGAAAAGGATAAAAATTTTCATAAATAACATTCTTATTTTGATGAATAAAAATAGGAAATCAAATTTAACTTTTAGAATTTAAAGAAGTACGTTTCTTTTTGTGATTTCAGCAAAGCAAGAAATAAAGAGGATTTTGGTTTTTAACCATGTTAAAAAAGTTCGGATCTTTTTAAATTTGGATGAATGAGCCATTAATTAATAAAAATAATTTTCAATTCCTTTTCTATTTGTACTTTTCATAAAATTTTTCCCATGAAGATAATTGACTATAAAAGTAATTTTCTCAAAAAATTCTTATCAACATTTATCACCCTGGCATGTTCGTCTGTACTTTTTGCACAAATGCCCACCAATGGACTTGATGTAAAACATTACAGTTTTACCATTGCGCTTAATGACAGCAATAATATTATAAAAGGTGAAGCAGAAATCACAACGGGTTTTACAAAAGATGAAAGTGAAGTAATATTTGATTTGGTAAATAAAAATAATGACGGCAAAGGAATGACTGTGACATCAGTAACAAAAAATGGAGTTACCCTTAATTTTTCACAAGATTCGCAGCACCTTATTATTAATGATAGAGTTCAAACGAAACAGGTAAACAGATACACTATAAGTTACGAAGGTACCCCGGCAGATGGGCTAATCATCAGCAATACTAAATATGGGCATCGTTCTTTTTTTGCAGACAACTGGCCAAACCGTGCACACAACTGGATTCCGTGCAATGATCATCTTTCTGACAAAGCGACTGTTGATTTTTTAATTACTGCACCGGATCATTACCAGGTGGTATCTAATGGAAAACTGGTAGAAGAAACCAATCTTTCGAATCATCTTAAATTTACCCATTGGAAAGAAGAATCTCCGTTACCTACAAAAGTAATGGTGATTGGCGTTACTGATTTTGCAGTAAATAATTTTGCCAAAGTAGATTGCATTCCTGTTTCCAGTTGGGTTTATCCGCAAGACAGGGACAGCGGATTTGCACGGTATGCTATCGCAAAGAATATTTTGCAATGGTACATTTCTCACATTGGCCCTTATGCTTTTGAGAAACTGGCCAATGTGCAATCAAAAACTATTTTCGGTGGAATGGAAAATGCAAGTTGTATTTTTTATTTTGAAAATTCCGTTAATACCAAAGACCTTGAAAGCCTGATGGCTCATGAAATAGCGCACCAATGGTTTGGCGATAATGTTACCGAACAGGATTGGCCTCATTTGTGGCTCAGCGAAGGCTTTGCTACTTATATGACGGATCTGTACCTGAAAAATAAATATGGTGCAGACTCTTTAAAAAATATTTTAGAAGAGCAAAGAAATGAGGTAATCCGCTTTGATAAGAAACATACAACACCGGTAGTGGATACTACTGAAAGTAAACATTTGATGAGTTTGTTAAACAACAATAGTTATCAGAAAGGAGCCTGGGTACTTCATATGCTCAGAAGAAAATTGGGCGATAGCTTGTTCTGGAAAGGAATCCGTACCTACTATAAAACTTATTATGGCGGCAACGCCAACACAGCAGATCTGGAAAAGGTTTTTGAAAAAGTGAGCGGACAGAATTTAAAAATATTTTTTAATCAATGGCTTCTTTCTGCAGGGCTACCGGTTTTAAATGTTTCATGGAATTATAATAAAATAAAAAAAACGCTGTCAATTGAAATTGAACAAATACAAAATAAATTTTTTGAATTTCCATTGGAAATTGGTTTGGAATATGGCAGTAAAACGATCATAAAGAAGTTTGATATAAAAGATAAAACAACGAAAAAAGTGGTTTTACTGGACGACGAGCCTGGAAAAATAATAGTGGATCCTAATGTGAATTTGCTATTTTCTTTGCAGTAAACGAACAAATAGTAAGGTTTTTAAATAATGGAAACCTGGATAACTTTATTACTATAAAATATTTATTGTAATAAAATATTTTAGTTAACCACTAATACAGGAATTTTAATTTTATGTCTTAATGCCTCTACTGTACTTCCAAAAATGAGATCTTTAAGTCCTCTATGACCATGGGCGCCCATTACGAGGAGATCAATATTTTGTTCCTTTATTATTTTGGCCAACTCCGAAGCGGGATTTCCAAAGCCTATCATTGTGGTGGCTTTATAATTCATTTGTTCCAGTCTTCCCTGGTATGTGACCAGGTTATTATTGTCCAACTGAGTTTCATGATCTAAGGCATTCTTACCAAAATAGCGGGCAGCGGCACTTTCTACCACATGTATGAAAGTATAATTGGCTTCTTTACCTCCAAGCATAATTGCATTCTGAATAATTTTTTCATCTTTTCCCGAAAAATCTATCGCTATGCCAATGTGTGTGTATTTTATTACTCCTTCTGTAATTAGCTCAGCAGCCCCATGGGGAAGCTGTTTTCTTTCTTTTGTAATTTTTGACAAAAACGGATGCACAAAAACATACAGCAACAGGCATAGACAGCCAATAGAAATTGGCAATACTATAGAATAAACAAGGATTTTATTTCCTCCTGATTCTGTTATCCAATCGTGAATCTGCTGCACTACCAATTGTATATTCAAATAAACAATGATAGCGGCGCTTAACCATGCTAAAATTTTCACCCAGGTTTTGATGGTGAATTCTTTCATCGTTTTTTTGTCGGAAGTGAAATGGATAAGTGGAATAACTGCATAGCCCAACTGAAGACTTAATACTACCTGGCTTAGGACAAGGAGTTTTCCCAAGGCTTCTGATCCAAAATAAATAATAGTAATCAATGCCGGAATAATGGCAATCAACCTGGTTATCAACCTTCTTAGCCATGGCTGTATCCTGATATTCAAATGACCTTCCATTACTATTTGCCCGGCAAGGGTTCCGGTGACGGTAGAACTTTGTCCGGCAGCGATCAAAGCAATGGCAAAAATAAGAGGCGCAGCTTTCCCAAATAATTTTTCCAGCAATACAGAGGCATCCTGTATTTCAGCGATATTAAAATATCCGTTTACATAAAACGCTGCAGCGGCTAAAATTAAAATAGCGGCATTAACAAAAAAAGCAAGATTGAGTGCTATGGTTGTATCGAGGAAATTAAACCTTATGGCCTTTTTCATCCCTTTAAAAGTTCTGTCAAATTTCCGTGTTTGTACCAAAGAAGAATGCAAATACAAATTATGGGGCATCACCGTTGCGCCGATTATTCCAATAGCGATATATAAAGCTTCTCCATTGAGTTTTCCAGGTACAAAACCTTTAAGCACATCACTATATACAGGTCCCACAATAAACATTTCCAATAAAAAAGAAACGCCAATGATTAATACCAGGGATATAATAAAAGCTTCTAAAGCACGCATTCCACGATTGAGCAGAAGCAGCAATAACAAAGTATCCAAAGCCGTAACACAAATTCCCCAGATCAATGGGAGTCCGAATAATAAATTAAGTCCGATGGCCATACCCACAATTTCGGCCAGGTCGCACGCTGCAATGGCTATCTCTGCAAGAATGTATAAAGGAATATTGGCCCATTTTGGATACGCATTTTTAGAAGCCTGTGCAAGGTCAAGTCCTCTCACAATTCCTAACCTGGCACTCAGTGTTTGCAAAAGGATTGCAATCAAATTTGACATCATGAGTATCCAAATCAATTTATAACCAAATGCTGAACCTCCGGCAATATCTGTGGCCCAATTACCCGGATCCATATATCCAACGCTCACCAAATAAGCCGGGCCGATAAAGGCCATTATCTGCCGCCAGCCTTTTTTTTGAGTTAGTACTGAAGAATGTACTTCGCTTAAAGAATATGAATCAGATTTCTTTATGATACTCATGATGCTTTTAATTTTGCACCGGAATGTTTCGGATAGCCGTGTGCCACAAAATTTATTTATTGCAAAAGTATAAAGTTAGATTAATCTAACAAAATTTTTTTATTGTGTTAATTTTTTTGTTTATTAAAACAATTATTATATTAATTTTGCTCCAGAAAGAGGAGACAGATTATTGAACCCATTCAAAAACAATAAAAGATAAATGAATAATTCATTAACAGAAGAAAATTATCTTAAAGCATTGTTTAACATTGCCAGTAAAACAGGTGAAGTAAATGTGGCTGAATTGTCTAAGAGTCTTGGGATAAAAATGCCAACCGTAACCAGTATGATGAAAAGATTGGCAGAAAAAAAATTAGTGCATTATGAAAGCTATAAGCCGTTGCGGTTGACGGAAAAGGGAAAAAAAGAAGCAGGCCTTATCATAAGAAAACACCGGCTCACCGAAATGTTTCTGGTAGAAAAAATGAAAATGGGCTGGGAAGATGTGCATGATATTGCTGAACAAATAGAGCATATACAATCGCCGGTTTTTTTTGAGAAAATGGATGAAATGCTCGACTATCCCAAAGTAGATCCACATGGCTCACCGATACCCGATGCGAATGGAAAAGTAGTTTGGAAAGATTATAACAAATTAAGCGACTGCCAGGCTGGCGAAACGGTGAAGCTCGCTGCTGTAATCAATACCTCATCTGAATTTCTGAAATTTTTGAATACCCGGGAAATGCATTTAGGGGTAAAAATAAAAATCAAATTAATAGAACCTTTCGATAAATCCATTGTGGTAAGTTATGGCAAAAGATCCGCAGAAGTTTTAAGTAATGTAGCCTGCGAAAGATTGCTGGTAGAAAAAGTAAAGTAACAGGTTTCCCGGATTACAGGTATAAATTGATATTCGGAAACTTATATGAGCAAAGAATAAAATTACGGTTTTTCTATTTCCATATTTTTTATTAATCCATTTTTAATTGTATAAATGTGTTTTACCATTCCGTCAAACAAGACGTTCCCATACAGGTTCTTTGCTATTTGATGTACTTCAACTTCTATTAGTCCTTCCTTTGTTTTCTTTATACTAACCGGCTCTACATTTGGGTCCAATTCTTTCCACTGTCTTGTCCAATAATTTCTTACTTCATCGTGCCCTTTTACATAACCACCTTCCCAGCCATTTGCCCAATGTACTTCGGGATCCAGCAATAAGAGTACTTCGTCAATGTCTCTTGCATTGAAAGCGGAATATGCCTTTTTAATTAAGTCCCGAAATTGTAATTTCATAATAATCTATTTTCAAATTAATGTAAGTACCCGGGCAACCTGGTCATAGGTTACAAACAATAAAAATAATTAAAATCTTTAAGTAAATGATAAGTTATAAACGTACCGAACAACCACCATGATATTTTGGGCAGTAAAACAATAAATAATACTGATTCTTATTTTTCTGTAAATTATTATAAGCATTTGGTTTACACAAATTTTGAAGACAACTTCTCAGATATTAAATTGGAAATTTTATTAAGCATAGGATTTCATCTGTGTCTTTCGCCAACCTATATTTAGAAGAAGTGTTTAGCATAAACACGAACTTTCAAATTATATTTTTTGTAAAAGTTCTATTCTGTTGTCAAACGGATCAATAAATGAAAAACGTTTTTGCCCTGGAATTGGTATTTCGTCTTTTACAGTTACTCCATGAAGGGTTAAGTATTGTCTTGCCTCTTCAAAGTTTGATATTTCAAATGCAGGATGCCTTTTAGATTTATTAATTTCATTCTCAGTCCCAATGTGAAATTGTATATCCGCTACCTGATACCAAAGCCCACCATTACTAATTAACGATTCAGGTTTAGAAATTTCAGTTAATCCGATGATTTCGGTATAGAAATGTCTTGCTTCATTTTCTTTTCCTTTTGGGATGCAAATTTGAACGTGGTCGAGTCTCTTAAAATTTATCATAATTCAATATAAAGATACATTGTAAAAAAGCTCAAAATAAAATTTAAATACCTCAGGATTCATCCTATTCGCTATATTTGTTTCTGTCTTTCTCCTGGTAAAAAAACTAAATACTTTTGCGATGAAACTTTTGCGACCAATTCATTTTCACTTTTGTTCTTTCTTTTTTTTAGCAGTGCTTCCTCTTTTTACTTTTGCGCAGAATTCACAAAAAATAGTGAATCATAGCTTCGCAATTTCATTTGCAAAAGCGGCGGATCAAAAACCAATAACCGGCAGGGTTTTTCTGATGATAAGCAAAGATAAAAGCCCTGAGCCACGTTTTGAAGCTGGTTCCTATATGAGAAGTATTCCATTTTGGGGGAAAGATGTTGATCAACTTGAACTCGATGCGCAGGTCGTAATAGATACTTCAACATTGGGTTATCCTTTAGATAATATTCGTGATTTGCCGGAGGGAGATTATTACGTACAGGGGGTGATGAATGTTTACACACAATTTCACCGCGCCGATGGGCATACAATATGGGCGCACCAGGATCAATGGGAAGGGCAACGATTTAACGTCTCGCCCGGGAACCTTATCAGCAGTGTTCAAAAAATTCATTACGACCCATCTGTAGAACAATCCTTTTCTATAAAGTTGGATAGCATGCTGCCAGCTATTCACCTTCCGGCCGATACCAAACAGGTAAAACACATCAAAATTAAAAGTTCGATTCTTTCCGCTTTTTGGGGTCATGATATGTATCTCGGAGCAACTATCCTGCTTCCTGATGGGTATGATACTCACACAAGCGTTCATTATCCTGTAGTATATGAGCAAGGACATTTCAGCCTTGGCGCTCCTGAGGGGTTTACAACGGAAAAGCGTGAAATTCCCCCTGCATTTAAAGCAATTATGGAAAGTTATAACCTGGAAGGCGGTTATGAATTTCAGAAAGAGTATAATTCTGATCATTTTCCACGGATGATCATCGTCACCTTTCAACACCCTACACCTTTTTATGACGATTCCTACGCAGTTAATTCTGCCAACGTTGGCCCTTATGGTGATGCCATTATGAAAGAACTGATCCCATATATTGAAAATAAATACAGGATCATACAAAAGCCTTACGCCCGCGTACTCACAGGCGGCTCTACCGGTGGATGGGAATCAATGGCTTTGCAGATATATCATCCGGATTTCTTTGGTGGCACCTGGTCTCTTTATCCTGATCCACTTGATTTCAGGCACTTTCAGTTGGTGGATCTTACAAAAGATACGAATGCTTTTTATACCAACGCATTTACAATGCCATTTAATGCCAATAGCATCTGGCAAAGTTCGCTCCGCTATTCCATGTGCGACAATGAAGGGCAGCCGGTAAGAACAGAAAAAGATATGAGCCAACTTGAAGCGGTATTAGGAAGCTTAGGGCGTTCGGGAGAACAATTAAATGTCTTTGATGCAGTATTCGGGCCTATCGGGAATGATGGTTATCCTGAACAATTTTGGGATAAACTGACAGGCAAAATAGATAGCAATGCGGTAAACTATGCTCGTGATCATGGATATGATCTCCGGTATTATCTTGCTAATCACTGGTCTGAACTGGGTCCTAAACTAATAGATAAATTACATGTTTATGTTGGAGACGCGGATAATTTTTATCTGAATCTTGCTGTATATCAATTCCAGGATTTTCTGAAACACACTACAGATCCGCATTATGAGGGCACCTTCGAATATGGACGGCCTATGAAAGGGCATGGATGGCAACCCGTGAAAACAAGTGAATTACTAAGGATGATGGCGAAACACATAACGGAACACGCTCCGAAAGGAACAGATAACAATATGTGGAAATACTAAAACGGCGAAGCCATATTTGTTGTTAGCTATATTTATTCGAACGATCTTATCTTGCCTGGCAATTTAAGGTTTTTGAAACATTGCATGTGGCAAAGAATTTTTTTTCTGGAGAGAAACCTTTGTACAGTAAAGCAACAAAAAAACAATATTCCTATTTCTTGTGAGGAAAACTTACTATTAATTCACAACCATTTCCGGGAGAGGAAATAATATTCACTTCGCCATTAAATAAAGAAGACCTGGTTCTGATATTTATTAAACCAATTCCTTTTGCTTTTAAGGAAGTATCGAATCCTATACCATCATCTTTAATAGAAAGGAAAATATTTTCTGTATCACGGATCAGTTTTAAAATAATTTTATGGGCATGGGCATGTTTAATGATATTTCCAAATTGTTCCTGTACAATACGATATATGGTCAGTTTAAGTTTGTCAGGGATGTCATCTTCATCAAAAATTTTGATTTCTTTTTCGATAACTAATTTACTGCTTTCCGATATGGTTTCTGTAAGATGATCAAGGGCCTCTGAAAGCCTCTTTGCTTCGATGAAAGGCGTTATCAGGGAATGAGACAGGCTACGGATTTCTTTAATAGCGTGGCCAATAAGTTTTTCAGCCTCATCCATATTAGGGTGGTGTTCTTTTGTTTCTGTTTTTATTGCCATTTTTATATAAAGAGTGGCAGAGGCCAGCAGATGGATCACATTATCGTGTAACTCAATCCCTATTTCATGTCGCTGATTTTCCGCAGCGGTAATTATTGCGTCTGCAATTTCCTGTTGCCTTTTCTTTCTTTCGTCCCCAAGTTTTTGCTCAAGTAAAATCTTTTCAGTGATATTGGATGCCGCCATCATCAAACCATAAACATTGTTATCACCATTTGAGATGGGAAACATTTTTATATGATACCAATTAAATAAATTATTGGGTTGTGGATAACACACTTCATGTTTTAAATGTTTTCCTTTCAGCACTTCTTTCATATAGCATAGCAGAGTGTGTTGCGTATCTGATGGAAAATAATCAATAAAGTACTCGCTTATTTTGATGCCGTGTCTCAGTTCTTTTTTTGCAAATGCTACTGCACCCTTGTTATATGAAATAATTCGAAAATTCTGGTCCATTAAAACATAGATAGTATCAGTAGTATTAAAAATAGTATGAAGGTTCGCTTCTGATTTTTGTAATACATCTTCCACTTTTTTTCTTTCGGTAATATCACGTGCAATTACCATTATCCGATTATCAATAATTTTTTTTGCATTCGATTCCACATAAATAACCTGCCCGTTTTTATGTATCATTTTCCTTTCATTCAAAACGTTTTCACCGGCAGCCAACAGATCATATTGAATTGGCTTTATCTTTATGCTTTCAGGATCGAGCAATGTAGTTACATTTAATTGCAGCAATTCTTCTTTAGTATAGCCAAACATGGTAGAGAGACTGGAATTAACATCTATGAGATTTCCTTTAAAATCTGTTACCATGATGGCATCAGTGGCCTGTTCGAACAATGCATGATAATTGTCATTGAAATCATTGGCCGCATGCTGATTTTTGGCTATTACTGGTTTTTCGGGTGAAATGGTTTTATCGGTCATGTTTGAAATGCCTTTCCCCTGCTGCACATTATCGTATTAACTCTGGGAAGTTTTTTTTGAGAATGCAAAGGTAGCGCATGAAAAATTAAAAATCCTTCATTTAATAAATGAACATCTTTGATTTTCAAATAAAGGACGCTCTGTAATTTCCGGGAGATATGTTTTCAGATTTGGTAAAGAAAGAAGTAAAATAGTTTGGATCGTTAAAACCTACCTGGTTTGAAATTTCTTTTATAGACAGATTTGTTGAATGAAGTAAATATTTGGTTTCAATAAGAACCCTGTTCTGAATAGATTCTTTAGCAGTAAGCCCTGTATGTTTTTTAATGAGTGCGTTAAAAGAATTAGGATGCATCGCTAATTTTGCGGCATAGAATTTTACAGATCGTTCTTTTGAAAAATTAGCTTCCAGCAAATCAAGAAATCTTTTAATAATATTTATGGAAGGCACATTTGTTTTTAAATTTAATTTCTTGTCAAATAACCGTTCACTCAGGATCAGGAGTTCAATAATTTTTAATGCAATCAATTCGTTGTTATAATTGTCTTCCCGTTTTTTTTCTTCAAGTATGGTTTCAAAAATATCTGCAATTTCTTTCGCTTCGCTGTCACTAAGTTGAACATAAGGCTGAACAGACGATCTTAATATTTTTTTGTTTTCAATATACTTATGTGGAAAATTATTTTGCACAAAGAAATCCATATTGAATATCGCAATATATCCTTCCATATCCAATGTCCAGTTTTTACTTGAGGTAATTACACGGGCCGGAATAACAGCCAATGTATTTTTTATTGCCTTGAATTTATAAATGCCCGTCGTGAATTCACCTGATCCTTTTTTTATAAGGCCAATGCGATGATACGACCACCTGTTTGGAGGAATAGTTCTGTTCGTATTTATCAGCACATCTTCAAACCTGTGAACCTGTAAATCAAACTTGTGAATAAAACGATCATCAAAGTCTATAATATTTTCATCAGACTTTTTTTCAAGAAGCTTCTTAAATTCGTTTAATAAAAATTCATCATCAGGCATAAGATATATAAATACTAAAGTTAAATCTTTTTCATACTCAAAAAGATAATCTTATAAATGAATTATGTGATAGTTTGAGAGAAGAAGAACCAGCGCAAGTTATCTAACCATTATTCCAAAATTCTCTTTTGTACTGTTTTTGTTAAAGCATTATAATATCCGGCTTTTTTACATCAAACTTCCAATGATTCAATCTTCAATTGTTTTACCTTTATGGCAGAAAAATAAAATGATAATTTTTTTTCAATCGTCCTTTACCTTAAAAAAATAAACTATGGCAAACGCAGAACAAATCAAAAGCAGTTATATTGATTATGTACTTACCAATGGTGAGCAGCCGAAATCTGTTTACAATTTTGCAAAAAAACTTAAAATTTCGGAAGCAGCCTTTTATAAATTCTATGGTTCGTTTGCGGCGATTGAAAAAGCGGTTTGGGAAGATCTTACTTTAGCAACCATCATTAAAATAAAAGAGCAGGAAGTATGGCCAAAATACACTTCCCGGGAAAAAATGCTTTCTTTTTTTTACAGTTACCTGGAATTATTAAAAACGAAACGCAGCTTTATTATTTATACATTAAAAAAGCATTCAACCAGGTTCGCAACCCCTTCTGTTTTATCCGGAACCAAAACGGTATTTGAAAGTTTTGCTGAAGATCTTATTAATGAAGGACTAGACAGTGGCGAATTATCTGACCGGAAATTTTTTAGCAAAAGATATAAAGATGCATTGTGGGTTCAGTTTGCTTTTATCATCAATTTTTGGATGGATGACGACAGCAAAGATTTTGAAAAATCAGACGAAGCAATAGAAAAAGGTATCAATGTTACTTTTGATCTATTCCAAAGATCACCGATTGATAATCTTTTTGAGTACGGTAAATTTTTAACCCGAAACGGAAAGTTTAAAGAAAGAATGGGAATATAAATTTATTATGAAAACCCAGGAATCCATTCCAACCACGAAGGTGGCACGTTCTGCGAAATTTGTAAAAACAGGTTTTCAGATTGGTGGCAATTACGTAAAGCATTATTCTAAAAAATTATTTAATCCGGATCTTTCACGCGAGGAATTACGCGAGGAATTGAATGAAGACAACGCGACGGATATTTACAATTCATTAAGTGAACTTAAAGGATCTGCGCTGAAAATTGCACAGATGCTAAGCATGGACAAAAACATTCTTCCCAAAGCGTATGTTAATAAATTTTCTCAATCGCAGTACAATGCACCGCCACTTTCCGGACCTCTGATCGTAAAAACATTTACAAAAAGTTTTGGGAAACCGCCGGGTAAAATTTTTGATACTTTTAATCTGAATTCTATCCAGGCGGCTTCTATCGGGCAGGTTCATGAGGCAACATTAAATGGTAAAAAATTGGCTGTAAAAGTACAATACCCTGGTGTTGCTGATAGCATTTCTTCTGATCTTAAATTGGTAAAACCTATCGCCTTCAGACTGATCGGTATGAATGAAAAGGAATTAAACATTTATATAAAAGAAGTGGAAGAACGATTACTCGAAGAAACGGATTATGATTTGGAGGTGCGTCGTTCCATCAAATTTTCAAAAGCCTGCAGTAAATTAAAAAATGTAGTTTTTCCATCTTACTATCCCCGGCTTTCTTCTTCTAAAATCATTACGATGGATTGGATGGAAGGGTTTCACCTGAAAGAATTTTTAACCACGGATCCATCACAGGAATTAAAAAATAAAATCGGGCAGGCGCTGTGGGATTTTTATAATTTTCAGCAGCATGAATTGAGAGCCGTTCATGCAGATCCGCATCCTGGAAATTTCTTAATTACTCCGGATGAAAAACTGGCGGTAATAGATTTCGGCTGTATCAAAGAATTGCCGGAAGATTTTTACAATCCTTTTTTTGGATTGATCTTTCCTGATTTAATGCCAGACAAAGCTGCTACCATCAAAGGTTTCAGGGAGCTTGAAATGATTCTGCCCAATGATGATAAAAAACAAATTGAATTTTACTACAAGGCCTATAAAGAGATGATCTCACTTTTTGCACTTCCTAATGTGAGTAAAACTTTCGATTTCAGTAAGCCGGAATTTTTTGAAAAACTTTATGCCTGGGGTGAAAAAATTGGTAAAATGCCTGAGTTCAAACAACCACGAGGGGTCAAGCATTTTATTTATGTAAACAGAACTAATTTTGGTTTATATACTTTACTAAATGAATTAAGCGCTACCGTGAATACGCAAACTTACCAGCCACATTTTGAAAGTTTTAGTGGCTTCTCATCAAAAAATTAATTTTAACCTGCACGTGTGCAATTCAATAATAGCCATGAAAGCAATAGTAATAACAAAGCCTGGTAACCCCGGCGTTCTTAAAATGGAAGACAGGCCTGTTCCGGTTCCGGGCAAAAATGAAGTGCTAATAAGGATAAAAGCAGCCGGAGTGAATCGTCCTGATATTTCCCAACGAAAAGGAAATTATCCTGCACCTCCGGGAGCGCCTGTGGATATCCCCGGTCTGGAAATTGCGGGTATTATTGAAGAATGCGGCAGTGAGGTAAAGAGGTGGACAAAAGGGGATAAGGTTGTTGCGTTGCTTGCGGGCGGAGGCTATGCTGATTTTGCAACAGTTGATGCCGGTCAGTGCCTTCCCCTCCTTGAAAATTTGAGTTATGTGGAAGGAGCTTCATTACCCGAAACTGTTTTTACAGTATGGCATAATGTATTTCAAAGAGGTTTATTGAGATCCGGCGAACATTTCCTTGTTCATGGTGGCAGCAGTGGTATTGGGATTACTGCTATCCAGTTGGCGAAGGCCTTTGGTTCGGTTGTTTTTGCTACAGCCGGCACGCAGGAAAAATGCAATGCCTGTATACCATTAGGCGCCGATGCCTGCATTAATTACAAAGAAGAAGATTTTGAAACGGCTTTGCAGAAAGAGGGAATAGACGTGATACTGGATATGATAGGCGGTGATTATATGCCAAAAAATATTCGCTTATTGCGTCCCGATGGCCGCCTGGTATTTATCAATTCAATGAAAGGAAACCTGGTGGAATTGAATATCATGGATATCATGCAAAAAAGGCTCACCATTACCGGGAGCACTCTCAGAAGCAGGGAAATTTCTTTTAAAACATCATTGGCAAAAGAAGTGGAAACTCATGTGTGGCCACTGATAGAATCGGGGAAATTCAAACCGATTATTTACCAAACTTTCCCACTTCAGGACGCCAATAAAGCCCATGAATTAATGGAAAGCGGCAGTCACATTGGTAAAATTGTTTTGGTGAATGAAGAATGATGTTATCGGTCGGCACCTTATGTCAGACCGCGAGTTAAGAAGTTAAAGTAAATCCGCGGTCTGACGCCAGGCGTACCGACCGCTAATGTATTATAACAGGAATGATTATACGAAAATTACATTTTACTTTTTTGTAGTTGAAAACTTATGGACAGCAGCACTTTTTTATTTTGAGATACTACGGATAGCGGGGGTAGTTGTTTGCCAATTCGGTTTTATCAAATTGTCTTTCCGTTTTGCCAATAGTAAAAATATAACTCCTGTAAGCAAACAAAGTATTAGCGACTGAATAGAATCTTGTGGCCCGGTTTGACAGCCGGTTATTAACTGAGTGCCCGTAATTTTACTTGTAAACAAACCTTGTGTAATGGAACTGCCTGGATTTATTCCACCAAAAATTCCTGGTTCTGCAAAGTCCCAACTAAAATGTAAAAATATGGGAAGCCATAAACTGCGGCTAAACACATAAGCAGATGGAAGCATAAAACCTGCCTGCATTGCTGTTGCACCAACAGATACAAATGTTGCTCCTTTAATGTTTATATGTAATACGGCAAACAGTATTATAAAAATAGTCACCGCAATAGCAGTTCCTGTTTGTTGTTCCAATAAACGAAATAGTACGCCTATTATTAAAATTTCCGCTACAAATCCAGCTGTTAATGCAAAAGCGAAAGAGGTTATAAGTATTGAAGCAGGATTTACATGAACAACCGAATAAATGCCGAACGTATAAATAACTAAAATAAAAAGCGATTGTAATAAAAGACCTGATACGCAACCAATAGCCGCATTCTTACCAAATGATGATGCACTCAATTCTTTAATTTGTCTTTTTTCATATACTCTAAAAAGAAGAATATATCCTGATACAGCTATAACTGAATCTGCAATTGCTACAATTATATTTTTTATATCGTCAGTTAAATTTGTTTTGCCGAGTAATAACCTACCTAACCATTCTGTTAAAAAAACCAATACTCCAATTACACCAATACCTATAATGATCTTCGTTAAAAAGAAATCAAATGCTTTTTGTAATGCAGTTTGTTTGTTCATCTATGTAGATTATCAAATTTTTTTCTGTATTAACCAGTGATGCCCAAACGGATCTTTTATTTCTCCCTGGCGATAACCATATTCATAATCTTTTGCCGCATTTATTTCAATTGCGCCCGCCTTAATTGCAGTGTTCATTACAACATCTACATCCGGAACGAATAAGCCGATAATAGTAGTAGTTCCATTATATTTTTCAGGAGAGAAAAAATAGGGTTTGGTTACTTCATGCAAATGAAATATAGTTCCATTAATGGAGAGTTCAGCAACATGAATGCTGCCATCATCATTCCTGAAACAAAGATTCTCTGTTGCACCAAATGCTTTTGCATAAAATGAAATATCCTTAACTCCATTATTAAACAAAAGTTGCGGAGCGAAAAATGGTTTATCGTTTATGTTTGTCATGTTTCACTTATTCAGAATTACTAACAAAAGAAATATGTTTGCTATCGGGTGACCATGAGTTCACATTGATCGTTCCCTGTCCTCCATATAGGTAGGCAATTACTCTTGGTGCGCCTCCGGATGCGGGCATTAAATTCAAGGTTACTCTTTTATAAGACGGATGCGCCATCGGATCAATGTCTTTTGAGAAAGAAATATAAACGATCCATTTGCCGTCCGGAGAAATATGCGGAAACCAGTTATGCCGCTCGTCATAAGTAAGTTGTTCCCTTCCGGTTCCATCAGGTTTCATTCTCCATATCTGCATGGTTCCTGTTGGATTGGCATTGTAATAAATATATTTTCCATCAGGCGAATATTCCGGTCCATCCGCGTGTCCTTCAGTATTATTGGTCAATGCAGTTTCTGCCCCGTTATCTACATTCACTTTGTAAAGATTAAAAACTTTGCTTCCATTTCTTTTGGCAACAATGACTACTTCTTTTCCATTGGGCGCCCATCCATGCCCGTAAGAAGGTGTCTCGTGTGTTACTAATTTTGGAGTGCCTCCGGACAGTGGAAGAACATATACAGCAGATTCTCCTCCTGGTAAATCGGGGCTTTGACAACTGATCGCAAGCATTTTATGATTAAATGAAATACCATGATCATTATTTATTTCGTTTAATGTTCCTGTATTTAATTTTTCTGGTGTGCCACCATCAGCGGGAATGGTATAGATTGAACCATTTTCATTAAACAAAAGACTTTTTCCATCAGGCATCCAGTTAGGAGCTTCAAATCTTCCGGCAGATTCATGAATTACTTTTCTTACTCCGGTGAATACATTCATCGTTTCCATCCGCGAACCTAACACGCCATTAAAAACATTTTCCTTTACATTCGGGTTGGGTTGATATTTATTTTTTACCGGCTTGTCTATTCTCACATTCCAAACTTTTGCTTCTTCAATTTTATCTGAATCATGCGATGAAATAAATAATCCTGCATAAACAGAATCGGGATTTTCCATCATTATGGTAGCGCCAACTTCCTGCAGAGGTTCGCCCCGGTTGGCCACTCTCATTGTTATTTTATTTCCAATCCTTTCGAGTTGAATGGTTTGAAAAACTACTTTTTTAGGATAGAATATTTCACCTTCAGGATCTCTCATATAAGCGTCTCTTAAAGGCCTCCATTGCAAAACAGTAAGTCCGTTCCCATGAGTAACTGCATTATAACTTGCTGATGCATCATCCAGAGATTCACGAACCATCCAGCCGATCTTCCTATGTTCATTTCCTTTATCACCTTCAAATTCAAAGCTGGCAGTAAGAATAAAATCGCCACTTATCTTTTTGTACAAATAATGAAATTCGTCGCGGTTAAACCAGATATTATAGCCCGCACCTTTCATGTCATACGTCTGTGTGGCTTCGTCGTAGCTGGCTGAGCCTTCATTTTTTGGCTGACCAATATCTGCGCTTTGAAACATTCCGACAGTTGAAGTTTGGCAGCAACAAACATTGTGCAAAGAAACCAGAAGAAGGGAAATTAGAAATTTCATACCAGTTTTTTAGATGGAATTATAGAGAGAAGTGGTCCGGTAAAGAAAAATAAAGGTATGAAAAAATTATTCACGCAGAGGAGTCATGCATGGCGTCTGTAAGAAAATATCTCTTTATTTCAATTCCCAGTCATCAGTCCTGAAAGGCGATGCGGGTAATCCGGCTTTATTAAATAAATTGGGAGTGGCCGTGTTGGTAAAGCCCATGCGAACAGCAACAGGATGTGGTACCTGGGCGCTATATACAATTACGGTACTATCCTGAATTTTTGCAGTGGCCGGAACAAATTGATGATCTTCACCAGAAATAAGAAAATCAGTAAGTTGCTCTCCTTTTTTCATCAAACCATCCCTGGCAAAATCAAAATGAATGATCGCCTTGTTTCCTTTCAACTCTATTGAGCGGTAAAGCGGCCCTGAATATTGAATGTTTTCTTTGCCATAAGTTTTAGCGAGTGCCCAATCGGCAAGGCGCTTCCCTACATCTAATTTATCTTTTGGATGAATATTGTTCGTATCGCCAGTGATATCTGTAATTATTACCACACCTGTGTTTGGGACATTCCGGTAGGTCTGCAATTGCGCCTCCCTCATCTGGGCACCACTAAATCCTTTTCCATAATTATAAGGTGCGATCTGAACAAAATAAAATGGAAAATCTTTTTTCCATAATTCTCGCCACACATGTATCATATCACTGAAAGTTTCTTGATAAGTGGATGGATTTGTAGTGTTTGTTTCTCCCTGGTACCAAATAGCCCCTGCAATTGGGAAATTGATAATAGGCGCTATCATCGCATTATAACTAACTGAAGTCCTCACCGGGCACCACGGAACCGGGGTGAGTTTTGCGGCTGAAACAGCCAAAGGGATATTGTTTTTAAAAACTTCTTCCGGCGTCCAGCATTCTACAGGCGAACCACTCCAGCATGATTCTATCAATCCTACTGGTTGATGAATATTTTCGTTAACGGTTCTTCCAAAAAAGTAACCCGCGGCGCTAAATGAATGCATCGTTGCCGGGGTGCAAACTTCCCATTTGCCCCGCACTTCCTGTTGAGGATAGGAGGCCGATATCTTTTGAATGTGAAAAAAACGAATCTCGGGATGATTCGCATTGTTAATCTCTTCCTGGTAATTATTAAAATGCCAGTCGGCGCTAAATTCCATATTCGATTGTCCTGTGCAAATCCAAACTTCACCTATCAAAACATTTTGAATGGTGATCGTGCTATCTCCTACAACTGTGATCTGGTAGGGCCCTCCGGCTTTTGGTGTTTTCAGATCAACAGTCCACACAGCATCCGACAAAGTGGATGTTTTCAAAGTATCACCATTCCAACTGGCAACTATACTTATTTTTTGACCGGGATCTGACCATCCATAAAAGTGAACAGTTGTTTGCTGCTGCAACAGCATATTATCAGAAAAAATATCGGGGATCCTTAAATAAGCGTTGGCAGAAAAATAAAAAAGAGAAAATAATAATGTTACAAGTGTGAAGGATATTTTTTTCATCAGAGGTGATTTATTTATACACAACGAAAGTAATAAATTGTGAAAGAACCACCCGCAAACTTATTTCCTGCCTGGTATTATAACACTTTCATTTTCTTTAGCATGAACTCCAAAAAGCAGCACTTCATTGCATGCTAAATAACTGTTGCGCCGCAAATTATTCATGATAGCAAATATGCAGGTAAGGATTTTTATTAACTATTATTTTTCTTCCGATGAGCGTATTGTTATTGAAGTGAAGATCGTTGCCGGGATATTAACGATTGATGAGTGAATTTAATTTATTTAATCGCAGGCTGTGAAAAGTTGTTGTAAAGTATTTGAGAATAGGTTGAATTTTTTTATTTGCATATTTTCGTTTAAGCATAACCGATGGTTTACGGTAAACAAACAAATACTTACGATTCCTGTTTCACCATTCACCTGAACGTGCCGTGGCACTGTTCGATCTCGCCGAGGCGAGATCCTACTCACTTCTCAGGTTTTTCACCGGATTGGCTATTGCTGCTTTTAACGCCTGTATGCTCACGGTTAATAAGGCAATTAAAATAGCAATGCAACCCGATAACAAGAACATCCACCACTTTAATTCTATCCGGTATGCGAAATCCTGCAGCCACTTGTTCATTACAAACCACGCTATGGGAATGGCGATTATAGTAGCGATGAATACAAGTTTTCCAAAATCCTTGCTCAATAATATGGTGACGGATGTTACAGAAGCACCAAGCACTTTCCTCACTCCAATTTCTTTTCTGCGTTGTGCTGTAATAAAAATTACAAGGCCTAATAATCCAAGACAGGCAATGATGAAAGCGAGAACAGTAAAAGCCAACGATAATTTTTCCTGCTTTTGTTCCCCGGAATATTGTTTATTGAAATTTTCGTCAAGGAAATGGAAGTCTGCAGTATTATTGGGATCAAATTTTGTATAAGTTTTTTTTAAGAAAGCAATACCTGCCGCAGCTTTGCCCTTAGCGATCTTTACATAAAGATTATCCTGCTCTTTATCATTTGGTGGCATCAGCAATACCATTGGCTCAATCTTATGTTGTAATGAATAAGCATGAAAATCTTTTATAACTCCAACGATCACACGATTGGTCATGCTGTCATTCCTAACGTTGTATTTCATTTTTTTACCTATGGCATTTTTATATCCAAGTTTTTTCATCAATGTTTCATTAATGATAACAGCATCATCTTTGTCTGTAGGCATTTCCTTTGAAAAATTCCTTCCCTGCAATAGATGGATCCCGGCTGTTTTTAAAAAGTCTTCATCTACATATAACTTATTTGCTGATTGAGATGTAGTTTCCATTTCACCATTTTTTTCAAAAAAGAAGCCGTTTTCACCAAGGTCATTATTACCAATGGGATTACCCGCAATAGCAGCCCCTTCAATCAACGGGCTTTGTAGCAACGCATTTTTAAGCGACGGTATTTCGCTGCGTACTTTCATGTCATCAATATGAAATGAAAGTACTTGTTCTTTATTAAATCCCAGGTCTTTCTGCGACACATACTGCATTTGCCTATAAATAATGTAAGAGCCACTTATTAGACAAACAGCAACCACAAACTGAAATACTACGAGGGATTTGCGGAATACTACACTTGCATGCATATTTCCCAACTGGCCTTTAAGAGAAGGAATCATTTTAAAGCGTGATAGAAATAATGCAGGATAACTGCCACTAACGATGCCCGTTACTAAGGTAAATAGAATGATCAATCCGATGGTATTTATTTTACCAAAACGCCACAGGCCCAAATCCTTCCCGGCAAGCTGGTTAAAGAAAGGCAGCGCTAATTTCACCAAAACGCATCCGATTATTGCAGCTATTGCTGTTACCAGCAATGCTTCTGAAATAAATAATCCAATCAAATGTTTTTTTCCTGAACCGATAACTTTCCTGATGCCAATCTCCTTCACACGCATCGCAGCGCGGGCTGTGGAAAGATTCATATAATTGATTAATGCAATCAGCAATACGAGAAATCCTATAACCATAAACATATACACCCGGCTGATGCTTCCATTATTGCTTAATTCATAATCCAAATTGGAATGAAGATGGATCGAAGTAAGTGGTTGCAGTTCTATTTGAAAACTGGTATAATGCGTTTCTTTACTAATATCTTTTTCAAGGGGGCCTAGTTTTTTTTCAAATGAATTGATGTTAGTCCCTTTTTTTAAAAGAAGGTAAGTATAGAGATATGCGTTTTGCCAGTCTTCGTTTTTAAATTCATCGTCTGATGAACGAATGCCACTGAATTGAAGGTGAGAGTTTTGCGGCATATCTTTTATTACGCCTGTTACTTTATTTGGATAATGATCACTTCCAAAAAGTATGGTCTTATTAATTGCTGTCGCCGGATTTCCAAAAAGCTTTTTAGCAAGGCTTTCAGTAATAACAATTGATTGAGGTTGTATTAACGCAGTGTTTGCAGCACCATATAAAAAGTGATAATCAAATAATTTAAAGAATGAATTTCCTGCAAAGCAAATGTCATCTTGCTTAATTGTTTTATCACCATAATTAATTATACCTCCTCCTTCATTGTCAATCCTTACTGCATCTTCTACTTCCGGAAAATTATTTTTAAAAGCGGTTGCAAATGGGGGAGAAGTAAGGGCAATATTCATACTGCCTCCCTGCCAGTTTGCGTGCTCAGCTACACGACAAATACGGTCTGCATTGGTAAATGATTTGTCGTAACTAAATTCATCACCTACATATAATGCAATTAGCCAGAATGCAGCAAGGGCAATGGCAATACCACCTATATTGATGGCTGCATATATTTTATTAAGTTGAAGATTTCTCCACGCGGTTTTGAAATAATTTTTTATCATTTGCTTTTTTTTCATAGGGCACTGCCCTATGTTATGATACTACGCCCTTTCAGGGCTGCTTAAAAACTTTGTACAGTAAACCAACAAAATATTCAAGATTTCTCTTTCTTCATTAGCTATAATCAGCATATTATCACATTTTCTTCATGTTCACATTTTGGCATTTGCTAATTAAATTTAATCAAACACAACATCTATTTTTCCGCCGTCTGCATCCACTGTTACTGGTATTCCACCTCCATTTACAGTTCCATTTATTTCTTCTTTTGAATTGGTGCCATTAAAATTTTCAAGATTGTCTGTAGAAATTTTCATAGCATTTAATTTCAGATCCATTCCTATATTTTTTGGAATCCTCAAACTCACTTTTCCGGCAGAATTATGTATAGAAATATATTTGCCTGGTTTATTTATTTGTACATCAATATTTCCGCCGCTGGTAGATGCTTTGAGGCTGCAGTTAAGCGCCAGTAAAGAAACATTTCCTCCCGAAGTATGTGCCAGCAGATCGCCTTCAATAGTTTTTCCTTCAATATTTCCGCCGCTTGTTCCGGCATTTATATTACCTGACAGGTTATCTAACTTTATATCGCCGCCGGAAGTAGAAAGCTTAATATGCCCTGAAGAATTTTGTGCCTGGATGTTACCTCCGCTGGTAGAAAGGTCAAGATCATTTTTGCAGTTTTGAAAGTAAATATTTCCACCTGAAGTGCGGCCTTTAATATTTCCGCTTAAAGCGTTCAGGTCAAGATTGCCGCCACTTGTAGTAAAATCCTGGTCTCCTGAAATATCTGTAAGTGCTATGTTTCCGCCGCTGGTTTCTAATTGGGTGGATACATTTTCAGGAACAAATATTTTAAAGGGAAAACTTAACGATTTTTTCCAATTGGTGATTTTGTGTTTTGCTGTAGCCGAAGCTGTTAATTTACCATTATTAACAGAAATATCCAGGTTGTAATCTTCAGCAATTTTTGTTTTGAGTTCATCCTGCGATAATTGATTCATCCTGTTTCCATTCTGCCAAATAAAAACTTCTACACGCGATTCAGACGGATTGACACCAGACACACTAATGTTTCCACCACTGGTATTGGCCACTATGCTATTGATCGTTTCGCCGGAAAATGATTTGGTTAAATACGGTTGTTTATCAGATTGGGTTTGCGCGTTTACTGCTAATGAAATAACAGCCATTGTTAGCAGCATTAGATACTTTTTCATTTTTTTCATTTTTTTATTATTATTAAATTCAGGTTTCAGCTATCAGCCAGGAGCCGTCAGCAGTCAGCCGCTAGCAATCAACTTTCTCCACAAAACGAGTTCTTCGGACACTTATATCAGGACAAGACACAAAAGAAACTACAAACTTCGAACTAATGGCTAACCATAAATAATTGAGCCACTTCTTTACCTATTCATTTTCAACTCTTTAAATTTTATTAAAAAATAAAACTGTCCGCTTTTGATACAGTCTGTGTCATGGTTTTGATACACATTATGTTTATGACTGATTTTAAAATAATCCAATGAATGAGAAGAAGAGTATAAATATTCTCTTTTCAAACCATTTCCATTTTGATGGCAGCATTTTTGCGGAAAATAAGATAAACATTCCTCATGACTGAGCAATCCTATATTAAATTAACAGGAAGTTATTTTCCTTTACCAATAAATTCCAATGCTATAATAAGCGAACCCGACAGAAATTCAATAATTGATGTAACGGTAATACTTAGGCGTAATAAAAAATTACCTCCCAGGATCATAGAGGGAAAAAGAATCTCACGTAAGGTTTATTTAAAAAATTATGCATCCTCAAAGCAAGATGCAGACAAAGTGGAGGCTTTCGCACATGCTAACAGGCTATCCACTGTAGAGGTAAGCCTCGCAAGAAGAAGTATTATTTTGAGAGGTACGGCCGGTGATTTTGAAAAAGCATTCAATACAAGTTTACAATCTGTCAATAATTTCATGGCGCTTAAAGCCGAAATACAAATTCCCGGTTCACTGACTCAAATTATTACCGGAGTTTTTGGAATGGATAGCCGTCCTGTAGCCAGGCCTATGTTCCAGGTAGCTAAAAAAGATGGAAAAATTATTTCTCATGCACAATCGCCGCAATCCTTTACTGCAGATGTACTCGCTAAGATATATGGGTTCCCTACGGAATTTACCGGTAAAGGGGAGTGTATCGGGATCGTTGAACTTGGCGGTGGTTTTCGTACAGATGATATTACTTCTTATTTTAAAGGCCTTGGCATGGAGGCGCCTGTAGTAAAAGCCATATCTGTTGACGGCGGAAAGAATAGCCCTTCTACTGCCGATAGTGCGGATGGAGAAGTAATGCTTGATATCGAGGTGGGGGCCGCCGTGGCAAACGGTGCAACTGTTGCTGTTTATTTTGCTCCCAATACCGACCAGGGATTTTTAGATGCCATTACTACAGCCATTCACGATACAGGTAATCAACCTTCGGTAATATCCATCAGTTGGGGGTCTGCAGAAATGAACTGGACAACACAGGCATTAGACAATTTTAACGAAGCCTTCAAAACTGCCGCTGCATTAGGAGTGAGCATCTGTGTTGCTTCCGGTGACAGTGGTTCAAGAGATGGAGAAACTGATGGTAAAGTGCATGTTGATTTTCCCTGTTCCAGCCCTTATGCGCTGGCATGCGGCGGCACGCACCTTGAGGTAAGCAATAATAAAATATCTTCTGAAACAGTATGGAATGATTCTGATGATTCCGCATCGGGTGGGGGAGTAAGTACTTACTTTCCGTTAACAGACTACCAGGCGAATGCAAATGTACCTTTGGAAATTGATACAAAATTTAAGGGCCGAGGTGTACCCGATGTAGCCGCCAATGCCGATCCCAATACCGGTTATAATGTAATCGTAGATGGAGAGCAACTTGTGATTGGCGGTACCAGCGCTGTGGCTCCTTTAATGGCAGGCCTCATAGCCCTTTTTACCGAACAGTATAAAAAATCTTCCGGGTTTATACAACCGCAACTCTACTCTGTTCAGGGATTGTGCAGGGATATAACGGAAGGTAATAATAAAACTACCTCTTCTGATACCGGCTATACTGCAGGCCCTGGATGGGATGGATGCTCAGGATGGGGTGTTTTGTCGAAATTAGAATGAACGCATAATATAAAAAAAAAGCCTGCATTTATCTGCAGGTTTTTTTATGTAAAATTTTTGAACTTCGAGGCGCTGCGTTTTTTAATCTGATATTGGATAAGGCGCAATGGTCTTCTAAGGATATGTTGATTATTTACAGGTATTGGATAAAGAAAAAAAGAAGTTGACTGATACCAGACTTTAATGATTTTTTATTGGATAGTTGGATTCGGGCTTTTTCAGTGGATTTGGATTGGGATTAATGTTTGTTGAACATCAATCAACTTCTGGTACAAAGATAGAGCAGCACCGTTCCTGCACAAGAGACTAAATACTTAATTAATGATATACTGAATATACGGTTGATTGTCGTAGAAATACGATCGCCCATGCGGGAAAGACTCTTTCTAAATATTTTTTCGCCGGGATATTCATTCCCGTGGTTTTTCTCCCTTCAGCAGGTTTGTAAACTGGTAAAAACCTTAATTCAATTTTCGTTTATGCTATCCAGTTACAGGTATTTAAAATTAATCATTAGGAAATGATAAATTCAGGTTATTTGTTTGTTTACTATTCCTTTAGCAAGAATTAAGTGATGAATCTATTTTCATGTGCCTGTATGTAATTATATTCAGTAAACAAAGAAATATTTGATATTTCTCTTTAATTTCTATTCAGTTCTTAAATTGTCCACAGGGTTAGGTTTTTACTTTTAATCTTATGCAACACAATTATTCTAACTAAACGCAATGAATATGATAATTTTGATTCATCCTGCTTATTTATAAAAAATAAAAAGAGAGTTTAATCAAGTGATAGTTATCCTACATTTGGTAACCCCTGAACTGATATGATAAAAAACTAAGCCGCATTATTATAAGAAAATATTTTATAATAAAAGCTAATTATTATTAAAAATTACAAATCCTTTCTTACCTTGTTGGCTATCCTTAAAAGCTTTTGAGCATTTGAACAAAAAATTCTTCCCCAAAAGTTATTTTTTAGATTTCAATATGCAATCGCCCGAAAGCAAAAGGCCATAGTAATATTTTATAAAAGAACTTTTTAAAACCAAAGCAGGATGAAGGAAAAAATGGATTTTTGTTGGTCTGATCAATGCGAGCCACATAAATTGCGTACAAAGCAATTAATAAATAAGTATCCCGAAATAAGAAAATTAATTGGTAGAAACCCATATACTTTCCTGGTTATCCTTTTTTGTGTCGTGTTGCAAACTACACTCGCTTTTTTTCTAAGGGATTCACCCTGGTGGCTGGTACTAATGACTGCTTATTTTGTAGGCGCTTTTGCTGATCACACTTTATTTGTTTGTGTGCATGAGTGTTCGCACAATCTTGTTTTTAAAAAAAGGAAACTCAATGCTTTTGCAAGTTTGGTGGCTAACCTTCCGCTTGTATTTGCAAGTTCAGTTTCATTTAAAAAATACCATTTAAAGCACCATGCTTTCCAGGGTATTGAAGCGCTTGATGCCGATATGCCTGGTAAGCGCGAAGCGAATCTTGTTGGAAATTCTACTTTTAAAAAAGCATTGTGGCTTCTCTTTTATCCGCTGGTACAGGCAAGCCGCCTGGGCCGTATGAACAAAGAAATAAAACTATTTGATAAAGAAATGGCACTCAACTGGCTCATTCAATTGGTATACGTTTTTTGCATTGTTTATTTTTTTGGATGGAAGGGATTTGTTTTTCAGTTAGCCAGTTTCTTTTTTTCTGTGGGCCTGCATCCCCTGGGCGCCCGGTGGGTGCAGGAACATTTTCTTACGGATGGATTACAGGAAACCAAGAGCTACTATGGTCCTTTGAATGTGGTAAATCTTAATGTAGGTTTCCATAACGAGCATCATGATTTCCCATCTGTACCATGGAATCATTTGCCTGCGCTGCATAAAGTAGCGGGTGATTACTATGATGGTTTAGCATCGCACAGATCTTATACAAAACTGCTATTAAAATTTCTGTTCGATAGGAATTTATCAGTATTTTCCCGTATGGCGCGAGACAACAAGGGCAAAAGCGCCGAGAAAGAAAACGTACCGCAATCACCTAAAGTAATTGTGTCCTCATAGAAAAGGACACTCTGAAGGATAACGGTTATTTTTAAAGGAAGAGGTCATTAATAAGCTGGAAAATTTAATATTTCTTACCTGTAAACAGTGTGATATAACGTCAATAAGAGTTATTTTGCCCTCGGTATTGACAAAGAAACCCACCTATTTTCAGCAAGCATTTTACCGAGGAATACAATTTGCCCAACATGATAAGCGGAGTGTGTAAGTTGCCTGTTGATGGCTTCTGTTACATTGAGTGGCTGGCTCCGGATAAAAATTATTTTGTCGAGATCGTTTGGTGTTAATGAATTGATTGCTTTAAATAGACAGTCCCAGCCTTCATTCCATTTGTCAAGAAGTTGCTGCCTGCTGTTAAGATCATTTTCAAATTCTGCATCTCTTTTTCTCCAATCTTTTTCTCCGTCAGTTGTTAAAAAATCGGTCCAGCGCGAAAGCATGTTTCCCCAAAGGTGTTTCACAATGGTGGCAATGCTGTTACTGTCTTCATTGTATTGCCAAAAAAGTTTGTCGTCAGTTAGCTGGGCAAATGTTTTCTCTCCAAGCATTTTGTATTGCTCAAATTGTTTTTTTACACTTTCCAGGTAATTGTTATTCATTTTGCTTTTATTTTTTTATCGCTTGATTGAATTTATTTAGCCACCTCCATCTTCACTTTTTTATTCTTTATCTTTTGATCTTTTATTAAATGAAGAAGGTGATTCATTTTTACTTTTCTTATGGCTACAAAAGAGAAAAAATCTTTTACATCTATTAAACCAATATCTTCTTTTTTTAATTGTCCTTTATTGGTAAGAAAACCTACGATGTCCACTTTATTTACTTTATCTTTTTTACCTGCGGCAATAAAAAGTGTGGCCCACTTTGGTTTTTCGGGTACAATATCTTCTTCAGGAAGTATAATCTTTTCAACTTCTTCATTAATGTATCCCGGCAATTTTTCTTCTTCGCTTAATATAAGAATGGCGGTGCCGCTGGCTTCCATTCTTGCCGTGCGCCCGTTGCGGTGGGTAAATGCATCTTCGGTATGTGGTAAATGATAATGAATAATGTAGCGGATGTTGGCAATATCCAGGCCGCGCGAAGCAAGGTCGGTAGTAACGAGTACGCTGGTAGTACCGTTTCTGAATTTGGATAAGGCGCTGTCTCTTTGTTGTTGCTCCATGCCGCCATGATAAAATTCATTATAAATTCCTTTTTCAGAAAGGAGGTGGCTTGTGCGCTCTACTGCTTCTCGGTGATTGCAAAATACAATGGCAGAGCGGTTGCCAAGATAACACATCAGTTTAAAAAGTGTTTCGGATTTATCTTTATCGGGTGAAGCAACTGATTTTATGGCAAGGCCTTCTGTTTCATCGCCGGGCTTTATAAAATTAATTCTTGCAGGGTTTTTCAGATCAATAAAACCAGGTATTTCCACTGCATCGGTTGCGGAAGTAAGAATTTTTTTCTCAACATTTTTCAGTGATTCAATAATGAATTTTATTTCTTCAAGAAAACCCGATTCCAGCGATTTATCAAATTCATCCAAAACCAATGTTTTGATAGAGTCTGCGGTAATATTTCCCCGCCGTATATGATCACCCAATCTTCCAGGAGTTCCTACAATCAGTGCTGGTGGCTGTATCAGATTGTTTTCTTCAATCTCTCTTTTATGACCGCCGTAAGCAGCCGTGATCTTATTATCCGTGCCCATTGTTTTAAAAACTTTTTCTATCTGAGTGGCCAGTTCTCGCGAAGGAACTACAATGAGCGCCTGGGTATTTTTATTTCCCTCTTCTATATTTTCGAGTATGGGTAACAGAAATGCCAGTGTCTTTCCTGACCCGGTGGCCGAAAGCAGAATTATATCTTCCTTATTTTTACCGGCTTTCAGCGCAGCCATCTGCATTTCATTGAGCGCATCTATTTTTAAATTGAAGAGTATTTTTTCCAGAGAGTATTTTTTCTTTTTCATGAATGCAAAAGTAGTTTTTATCGTTTAAAAGCTCGTTTACTGTTACTTTCTTTCGGTATGGTCTTCCAGGTCAATTACTTCTTCTTTTCCGCTTAGGGAAGTGTGGCTGAATTTTAATATTCCTACAAAAAACACGCCTCCGATTATATTTCCCAGGGTTACGGGAACTAAAAAATTGATGTATTGAATAAATGAAATATTTCCATTAAACAAACCTGCAGACACTTCAATATTTCCTACAATAGAGTGAGCAAGCCCCGCGAGGCCGATGCAGGTAGTGATGATCCAGATAATTATGATCTGGCTTATGGTTTCTCTCGCGGCGGCCACAAGCCACGCCAGCAATCCCATTAACCAGCCAGCCAAGGCTGCGCTTATCAATAAAGCCATCCAGGAGTGCGCGCTGAGATCATTGCTAATCTTTGCCAATGACCAACTTTGAAGGAGGTGAACGTTATTAGCAAGATATGAAAGTATTAGCGCGAATATTAATCCACCAACAATATTGCTGAAATAAACAATTATCCAAAGACGTAATAATTTTTTTACAGGAGTTAATCCCTGCAACACAGGTAATATTGCCAGGGTGGTATGTTCGGTAAATAATTCTGATCTTCCTAATACCACAAACATAAATCCCAAAGAGTACATATTGGCCACCAAAAATTGTACGACCGGAGCGGGAAAAACTCCGTGAAACAAGACTAGAACAACTGCCATCATCAAAACCGAAAATCCAATATCAAGCCCTGCAGAAAGGCCTGACAACATTAATCCCAATGGCGTACGGTTCAATTGGGTTAAAGCAGCTTCTTCAGTATGCTTTAATATAAGTTGCTGGCTTTTCTGAGGTTTCTGCTCCTCAGGTTCTTTAATCGTTTTGTTTGGTAGCATTTTTTTATTTGTGAATCATGAATTTTAATTTCTTCTTAGTTTTTTGAAAAGATAACATTTGCTTTTGAACAAAAGAGAAAAATAGTCATATAATATTTGTGCCAATAATTTTTGGAACAATAATGTTGAAAATGTTTTATGAAAAGATCATTTATCAGTAAACAAAGAAAAAAGGGAGATTTCTGTTTATTTTCTAAAATGTAATTGCTAATAGATAAGTAAACTTAATTGCCATTTTTAAATGCAATTGTATTTAAATAAAGTATTCGCAGGTAATACTATCTTTGAAAGATGCAAAAGAATTACACTCAATTAATTTTGGGAATCATTGTTGGATTGGTTATCGGGTTGTATATCGGAAAACAGGTATTTGAAACAAACCACCTTTCCAATACAAATGTCAATTCCACTTCAACGCAAAGTCAGAATCCGGAGAAAGACAATTCAGGGAACGTTAATTCTAATGATAATACAAATGGCACGGTAATACCGCAGAAAGTTTATGATGTACTAAAATATATACGTGCCAATCATAGCCCCATGGATGGATACGTGGGTGGCAGGGTTTTTTCAAACAGGGAAAAAATAGTTCCGCAGGAAGATGAAAACGGCAATCCCATTCAATACCAGGAATGGGATGTGAACCCAAAAGTGCAGGGACAAAACCGGGGAACGGAAAGGATATTAACCGGAAGCGATGGACGCGCGTGGTACACCAATGATCATTATCAATCTTTTACCCAAATAAAATAAGTATGAGTGCGATTTTAAAAATTCATAAGGGTTTTTATGTAGAAAATAATATACGTTATGTATTTATAGATGGTAGTTGCTGCCAATCCATTGATCAATGTTATGCTACATTGAAAATACAACTTTCGCTTCCCGGCTATTTTGGAAATAATTTGGATGCATTGGAAGAAGTACTTGCTGATCTGGATTGGATAAACGAAGAGAAGATAAAGATCATCATTTTAAACACGGAACTATTATTGACAAAAGACATTTCTAAAAAGAAAGATTTCCTGGAAATACTCAATAGCTGCGATAATAAAAAGCTTGAGATCATTTACCTGGGAGAAGAAACCGGAAAGAAATAAAATGTGCTGCGAAAAGAACAAAACAGTGAATTATTTTTCTTTAAAAATTAAATAATTTTATCCTTGTGTAGTATAATAACATCAGAATTTCATTCTCTTTGTGAAATAAAAAAAGGCCAATTTCTGGCCTTTTTCAAATTGGGTTTCAAAAAATATTTATTTCATTTAAAAATACGTAAAGGTTTTTGTATCTACGGTTCCTTCATCAGCAGTTTGTATGATTGTACTTATCCTGTTGCTGCTGTCAAATGTATAAGTGGAAATAGCACTTCCAACCGGATAACCATTAGAAGTGACTGTATGCGTTTTCAGCAGGTTCATTTTTTTGGTACTGATTTGTCCCGGAATGATCATAGGCATGATATTGACCAGGTCAGAATAGTAATCGTAGGTATCTACCTCATTATTACTGTCTGTAGATTTTACCACATTCCCATTAGTATCATAAGTATAATTGGTAACATTTGATAATACAGAATTTGGAGCATAATAATCGTATTCATTCATTTTTATTAACTGGTTGCCTGAATTATAAAAATATTTTTCGGTAGTAGTATCCTGTGTATCGTTATACTGGTAAGTACTATCCATAAGAGAGTTGCTGTTAAGAAAAAAATCTTCATGTATAGACACAGAACCTGAAACATAAATATCCATAGAAAACGTATTGGCCGAAGGATAAGTAAACAAAAATTTATCACCAGAAGATAGTGATGTTGTAATGCTTATGATTCTGTCACTATTATCATATCCAAAAGTGAAAGTAGTGGTAGAATTGCCAATCGAAGTAGAATTAACTACTTCTGTATAACTCTTTAATTTATTGGCATTATTAGCAGGCTGAGGATTTTGATCTTTGCTGCAGGAAGAAAATAAAATGACAGAGGTGATTACCGCTAATAAGGATGCAAATTTTTTCATTTGATGATTGTTAGTTTGGTGAATAAATAAAAGGTATTTCCATGCAAGTATAAAACTTGCACACTAATTAAAATGAATTTTTGATGATTGTATTTTTTGAAACAAAAACGGCTATATGAATGAATTATTGCCATGGAACAGTAAAGGAATAAATAATAAAGATTTTAATTTATTTTACTATTATTTATGGATCAATGTATTTCCACTGGTTTAATTTCTAATTATGGCAAAGAAAAAAATAGTTTTCCTCGATTAAATAACACTTTTAAAAATTTCACAATTTGATCATAATTTCGGGTGCAATATTTGCGGCACATTTCATAAAAAAGATTATGAAAAAGATAAAGATTTATCGATTCGTTCCATATCTGTTGGTTGCATTTTTACTTTCCTTTGTATTTTCACAATGTTCTTCTTCAAAAAAGGCGGTAAAATTAAGTTTCGATGATATAAAGGATATGGTCAATTCATCACAGTTTGTGTTTGTAGCAGACAGAGTAACTCCTTTACGTGGGAGTACCAGATTTCTTACCTCCAGCTATGATGTGGTGGTTAAAAAAGATAGCCTTACCTGTTTTCTACCTTTTTTCGGACAGGCTTCCCAGGCTCCAATGGATCTATCGAAAGAAGGCATTCAATTTACTTCTACCAATTTCTCCTACAATGTAAATCCTAAGAATACAAATCAGTGGGATGTCCTCATAAAGCCTAATGACTATTCATCGGTACAGCAATTGTATTTTAATATTTTTGATAATGGTAATGCTAATCTGAATGTGGTAAACACCAACAGGGATCCAATTTCATTTTCGGGTCATATTGAAAAAATAAAAAAATGAATTTTTAAATGGATCAGCAAACCGGAAAATATATTTTGATCGTTGGATTGATCATTGTGTTGGCCGGTATTATCATTTATTTTTTTCATGATTATTTTAAATGGATAGGCAGGCTTCCGGGAGATATAAGAATTGAAAAAGGAAATTTTCGCTTTTATTTTCCGTTAGCAACGATGATTGTTTTTAGCATTCTCGTTACGATCCTTATCCAGATTTTCAAAAGATTTCTTTAATCATTTTTGTAATGAAATATTTTGTTGAAAAAGATTCAATAGTCCGCAATATATGAAAAAGAGATCAAAGAAATTGATATGAAGTAAATGGCTGCATCAAAAGTGAGGCGTTACCTTTTTCTTTAGAGCCCGATAGCCATTTGAAAAAACCGATTCATTGATAAGTTTAGTAGTTGTTGAGTGAAAATACCGTTTATTTGTTCGTTTGCTGCTGCATTTGGGATTATTGGCCCTGTTAACATATAAAAAATTTACCAGTAAATTGAATTTTAAGAAAATCCGGCATAATATTTAGTGCGATTTCATTATTCTTTCATTATTAAAACTTTAAATTATGGCAAAGTATTCAAAAGCATCCCAAAAAAAAGTGGAAAAAACAATGCATGAAATGCATGAAGGCAAATTAAAAAGCGGCGGTAGTGGCAAAAAAGTTACCAATCCCAAACAGGCAGTAGCCATTGGATTATCAGAGGCAAGAGAGGAAGGAGATAAAGTCCCGTCGAAAAAGAAATAGCGTTGCCGGAAAAGAATCACCTTTAAACATGAGCCATTCATAAAATATTTCCTTTTTTTCAATTTTGCTTTCATACTTTTATTCTTCAAAAAACAGAAAAAGATTTTATGAAAAGGTTTATTTTATTGTCGACATTATTTTTTTTTACCGGAGTAAATTTTCTAAGTGCGCAGGAGTTGTATATGCCGCGTAACGTTCAACTTGCGGTTAAAAACGGTACCAGGACCTTAGATGGAAGCCCGGGTATAAATTATTGGCAAAATGGAGGGAAATATAATATTGAAGAAACAGTAACTCCTGAAACCAAGGTCGTATCAGGCGTTGAGCAGATTGTTTATTCCAACAATAGTCCTGATACCTTGAAAATTCTGGCTATTCGTTTTGTAAATAATGTACACAAACCGGAATCACCAAGGGGTAGCGAGGTAAGTGATAATTTTTTTACAACCGGGCTGGATATTACTTCATTCTCCATAAACGGCGAAAACTATGATATTGACAGTAAAAATTGGGGAACCGTAGCTGCGGTTAGGTTAAAACAACCCTTGCTACCTCATTCATCCGCCCAATTAAATATTGCATGGAATTATCCATTATCAAAACAGGATGGCCGCGAAGGACAGGTAGATAGCACCACTTTTTATGTTGCCTACAGTTATCCACGTGTTTCAGTTTATGATGATTACAATGGATGGGATTTTTTGCCACACACTCTTCGACAGGAATTTTATAATGATTTTAATGATTACCAATTATCTATAAAAGTTCCCAAAGATTATGTAGTGTGGGCTACCGGTGATCTTTTAAATGCAGATGAAGTATTACAACCTGATATAGCAAAGCGTTTGAAAGATTCCTATACTTCTAATGATGTAATTCATATTGCCGATTTCAATGAAATGCAACAACATAAAGTAACACTTCAAAACGATTGGAACACCTGGAAATTTTCTGCTGATCACATTACAGATGTTTGCTATGCTGTTAGTAAAAATTATGTTTGGGATGCTTCCAGCGCCCTGGTTGACTCAAAAGATAATCGCAGGGCGAGCATCCAGGCTGCTTATAATGATACCGCAAAGGATTTTCATCGTTCAGTAAAATGGGCACAGAATTCTTTGCAATATTTTTCTACAAAATGGCCCGGAGTTTCTTATCCATTTCCAAAAATGACTGCTTTCCAGGGTCATGCGGATATGGAATACCCTATGATGGTAAATGACGCTACCACAAAGGATTTCAAGTTTGCTCAAATGGTACAGGATCATGAAATAGCACATTCTTATTTCCCTTTTTATATGGGAACCAATGAAACAAGATATGCGTATATGGATGAGGGTTGGGCCACTACTTTTGAATACCTGATAGGTGTGGAAGAAAACGGAAAATCGTATGAAGATTCTGTTTATAAAAGGTTTCGCATTAGCCGTTATATTCACGATCCCTCTGCAGAAGAGGATCAGCCAATCATCACTATGTCAACGCAGGTAAGCGGTGCGGGCTATGGCAATAATTCTTATGGCAAAGCATCCTTAAGTTATCTCGCATTAAAAGATATGCTTGGTGATGTTACTTTCAAAAAAGCGCTTCATCATTATATAGATGAATGGCATGGAAAACATCCGATTCCATGGGATTATTTTAATGCGATGAGTACAGGCTCCGGACAAAATTTAAATTGGTTTTTTAATAATTGGTTTTTTACAAATAATTATATTGATTTAAAAATTGATACGGTTCAAAGAGAAAAAGATTTTTATACCGTAAAGGTAAAAAACGTTGGAGGCTTTGCCATTCCGTTTGATATAAAAATCATATATGCAGATGGACAAATAGCAATGCTGCATGAAACACCGGCTATCTGGGAAAAAAATCAAAAAGAACAATTGTTTAAAATCTCATCAAAGAAAATTATTAAATCAGTTGAAGTAGATGGTGGTATTTTTATGGATTATACACCGGACGATAATATCTGGAAAGGATAATTTTATAAGAATTTATGTTTTGTTTTTCCGGCGTGAGTTTTCCTGCGCCGGATTTTTTATGTTTTCAAGCTCAACAAATGGGAAAAATAGGAATCCGCATTATTTGTTTGTTTACTCTACCTCATTAAGAACTCCAAAAAAAATCATAGTTCATTTTAGGATTGAAGAACTTATTTTTATAAACTATTTCCAGGCATACATTTCTTATTCATTCTAAAAATAAAAAAATAAACAATGAAAAATTTCAAGATCTTCCTGTTTACGTTTATTCTGTTCGTTTTTACTTTTTCGATTTATGCACAACCCATTACATCCCCACAAATAGATGCATTAGTTGAAAGAACTTTGAAAACATTCGATGTGCCGGGCATAGCCGTAGCAGTGGTAAAAGATGGGAAAATTATTCATGAGAAAGGATATGGAGTTATTTCACTGAACACGATGCAAAAGATGAATGAACACACCCGCTTTGGCATTGCTTCTAACAGTAAAGCCTTTACTGTAGCGGCCCTGGGAATACTGGTAGATGAAGGAAAATTAAAATGGGACGACAGAGTTACAGATATTATTCCTGAGTTCAAATTATATGCTCCTTATGTTACTGAAGATTTTACTATTCGAGATTTACTCACTCACAGGAGCGGACTAGGCCTGGGCGCGGGTGACCTGATGATTTGGCCTGACAGCAGCACATTTACTCTAAAAGATATCATTCATAACCTGCGCTATTTAAAGCAAGTTTCTGATTTCAGAACAAAATATGATTATGATAATTTGTTGTATATCGTAGCGGGGGAAGTGGTTTCAAGAGTTTCGGGAATGAAGTGGGAGGATTTTATTCAAACTAAAATAATGGATCCTTTGCAGATGACAGAGAGTGCGCCTAATTATGATCTTTTAAAGGATAAGAATAATGTAATAGATCCACATGCACCTGTAAATGGAAAAGTGCAGGTTATCCGCCGCGATTGGAAATATGTTGCTGATGCGTGCGGTGGCATTTACAGCAGCGTACATGATATGAGCAAATGGATCATTATGCAAATGAATAATGGTAAATATGGTGAAGGATTAAAAAATCAGTTATTAACTGAAAAAACACATGCAGAAATGTGGACGCCGCAAACTATTATTCCGGTGCATGGCGAGACAACTTACAATACTCATTTTGCTTCGTATGGATTGGGTTGGTTTTTGAGTGATGAAATGGGATATAAGGTACCTACGCATACGGGTGGCCTGGCAGGAATAGTAACGCAGGTAACGTTGATACCCGAATTGAAATTGGGGATCATCGTTTTCACCAATCAACAGTCCGGCGCGGCTTTCACTGCTATTACCAATACTATTAAAGACAGTTATTATGGAATAAAAGGAAAAGACAGAGTACAAGAATATCAAGATTTTGTTGTAAAGCGCGAAGCTGAAGCAAAAAAAATAACTGATAAGGTTTGGGCTGATATTAATGCAGAACAACAAAAAAATAAATCAACAACAGATATCAGTATGTATGAAGGAACCTATACCGATCCATGGTTTGGCGACGTAGTAATTTCTGAAAAAAACGGAAAACCCTGGTTTGATTCAAAAAATTCTCCGCGCCTGTGTGGTGAAATGTTTGCTTATAAAGGAAATACATTTATTGTAAAATGGAACGACAGAAGCATGGATGCTGATGCGTATGTAATGTTTGATTTGGATTATAATGGAAAACCAAATGCAATAAAAATGAAACCCATTTCTCCACTGACAGATTTTAGTTTTGATTTCCAGGATTTGAATTTTACGAGAGAGGAATAGTTTATTGGTTAATTGGTTAATTAGTTAATTAGTTTATTGGTTTATTAGTGTTATTATAATTGAATTGCTTCATGCCTTTTCCAAAAAAAATAAAACGAAATGAATTTATCAAGATCTCTTTAATGAGCGGAGCCGGTATATATCTCAATTCCTGTGGATTGGGAAATAATAATTCAGTTGCAACAACCGAAGTAAAGAAAGACAGCGTCAAAAAGGATTCTATTGTTACAAAACCTCCTGAGAAAATAATTGAACCTACTTTTAAATTGTACAAAAAAGGCGATGCCCAATACGATATTTTAAGAAAAGGATTTAATAAACGAATTGATAAATATCCTGCAGCAATAGCACTATGCACTTCAACAGAAGAAACTTCGCAGGCTGTGGCTTATGGTATTCAAAATAAATTGCCCATTAGTATTAAAAGCGGGGGCCATTCATTCGAAGGATTTTCCTGCAACAATGATGGATTGGTAATTGACCTTTCATCAATGAATAGAGTAAGTTGGGGAAATGATAATACCATTATTGTTGAGCCGGGATGCAGACTTTACCAATTGTATGATGCTATTCTTCCGAAAAATAAAATAATACCCGCCGGGTCGTGCGGGAATGTAGGAATTGGTGGATTAGCGCTTGGAGGGGGATATGGCTTATTTAGCAGAAAATACGGGTTAACATGCGATAGCTTACAGGAAATAACAATGATAGATAGCAAAGGAAATATTGTTAATTCAAAAGACGACCCGGAGCTTTTGTGGGCATGCAAAGGCGGGGGCAACGGCAACTTCGGCGTTATTACTTCCATGAAATTTTCTTTAAATGATGCGCCGGATTTTTTACAAAGCTATCGGTTCAAAATAAAAAACGTGAATGTACAACGGGCTAAAGATGTTTTGGAAGAATGGTTCTCAATCACTTCAACATTGCCGCCATCATGCTTTTCAGCGTTTGTGCTCAATGGGAAGTCACTTTATATTCTTCTTACCAATTGTGAAAAACAAAATACAGAAGCTCAAAAAATAATTAATAAATTATCTTCCCTGGTTGATAAAGCCACCACAGGAAAACAAACTCCATTACCGCAGGCAGTGAAAGTTTTTTATGGTGAAAAGAATCCTATCTATTTTAAAAATGCTTCAGCAGGCCTTTACAAAAATTTTGATGACATTAAAAATTGTATTGAAACTGTTTTAGAAAAAGTAGGTAATACGTCAGATATGATCTACCAGGTAAACACGCTTGGTGGAAAAATTGATGATCCTGAATTTGGAAAAGCTTCTTCCTATTCGCATCGAGGACAAAATTACTTATCAGAATTACAAACCTACTGGGGACAGGCATTACAGACAGATAAAATGGTAAAAGCATTTGAAGAAGTGCAGCAAATATTTTATGACAACGGAATCAAACAGCAGTATAGAAACTATCCTGATATGAATTTAAAAAATTGGGAAAGCGCATATTATGGAGAAAATTATAGTCGTTTGCAAAAAGTAAAAAGCAAATATGATCCGGAGAATATTTTCAGGTATGAGCAGAGTATTGCGGCCTCCGGTTCTTAAATTAGTCAGATCCTGTTATCTTTTTTAATATTCTCTATCCCGACGTTTTGGGAGGCAATAACTCTTTGTCCAATCAGCAAAACTATAAAGCTACCTACCGCGCATCCACACATTACAGCAGCCATTGGCATAGGAGTGCCATTAGCCAAAATGCTTACCAACGCTGTAGAAACCGCGCCAATACCGAGTTGTAAAGCGCCCATTAATGCAGAAGCCGTTCCGGCATTTTTACTGAATGGAGCAAGGCAGAGTGCTGATGAATTAGGAAAAGCAAATCCCTGTGTACTCAAAAAAATCAAAATCAGAAATATGGTAGAATACAATCCTAACAAATGAAACCACGTTCCAATAACCAAAGCAATTCCTGTCAAAGTCTGACAGAATAATGTTACTTTGATAATTTGCTCACTGGTATATTTTCTTAACAGAAGATTGTTCACCTGGCTGGCAGTAATAAGCCCCATCGCAATGAATGCAAATATCCACCCATACTGTTTATCAGATACATGGTACAATTCCATAAATACAAATGGAGAACCGGCGATGTATGCATATAAACCGGATGATGCAATAGCACCCGCAAATGCATAAGTGTAAAATTGCGGTACTTTAGCTACTTCTAAAAACCCGTTAATGATTGGGCGCGGAAGTAATGAAAGAGAAGTCTCTGGTTTTCTGCCTTCAGGCAATTTAAAATAAACTAATAAAAGTGTTAGCCCTGCGATAGATGCAAGAATAAAAAAAATAGATTGCCAGCCAAATAAAGAAGTCATATAGCCGCCCAAAGTAGGCGCTACTATTGGTGATAACGCAAGCACCAACATCAGCAAAGAAAATATTTTTGCATTTTCTTCTACCGGAAAAATATCTCTTACCAATGCTCTTGATGCGACCATTCCTGCACACGAACCCAATGCCTGTAAAAATCTAATTCCAATTAATGCATTGGCGGTGGGCGCGTAAGCACAGGCGATGGATGTGAGCAAATACACTACCAGCCCAATATACAAAGGTTTCTTTCTTCCGTATTTATCAAGCAACGGACCATAGATCATTTGGCCGATAGAGATGCCAATAAAAAAACTGGTAATAGAAAGTGTGATGTGCGCGACAGTAGTATGGAGGTCTTTAGCAATATCCGGGAAACCCGGCAAATACATATCTATAGAAAAAGCACCCATAGCAGAAAGCAATCCTAAAGTAAAAATTGTAAAGAATCTTTGCTTTCCTTTCATATTTATGCGAAGATAATTCTATGAAAACAATTTCTCCGGTCTTATGATCTCCCTCTGAAGAGAAATAGAAATAAAAATAAAAATTGAAATTTCAATTATTTATTGGTTTACCGTCTGCGTCCATCCCTATCAATAGAACGATTGCAATGATTATAAAAAATGAATTTCCGAAAATGAAACGGATTTTATAATAATATTCAAACAGTAAATTTTATTCCCTGTGCCAATGGAAGTGTATCAGAATAATTGATTGTATTGGTTTGTCTGCGCATGTATGCTTTCCAGGCATCGCTTCCACTTTCCCTGCCGCCACCGGTTTCTTTTTCGCCGCCAAATGCACCACCAATCTCGGCGCCTGAAGTGCCGATATTCACATTCGCTATTCCGCAATCGCTTCCTGCATAAGATAAAAAAGTTTCTGCTTCTCTTAAGTTTAATGTAAAGATGGAACTTGATAATCCCTGTGGTACATTATTTTGAAGATCTATAGCTTCTTTGATGTCTTTATATTTTATTAAATACAAAATAGGCGCGAACGTTTCGTGCTGAACAATTTCCATATCGTTGGTAACTTCGGCAATGCAAGGTTTTACATAACACCCGCTCTCAAATTCCTTTCCAGACAGAGTTCCACCTGGTATCGCCATTTTACCACCCTGTTGTTTTATTTCTTCTAATGCATTTAGATAAACTTTTACAGCATCTTTATCTATCAATGGCCCTACGTGGTTTTCCTCTTTTAATGGATCACCGATTTTCAATTGCTTGTAGGCGGTTACCAATTTCTTTTTGAAATTATCATACACAGTTTCGTGAATAATTAGCCGGCGTGTAGTAGTACAACGTTGCCCTGCCGTGCCTACGGCGCCAAACAAACTGCCTACCAGGGCTATTTCCAGGTCTGCTTCTTTTGAAATAATGATGGCATTGTTGCCACCGAGTTCGAGCAAACTTTTGCCGAGCCTGGCGCCCACAGCGGTACTTACTGCTTTTCCCATCCTTGTAGATCCTGTAGCCGAAACCAAAGCAATTTTTGGTTCGTTACAAATCCATTCGCCAGCTTCGCGGGCACCGGTTATCAAATTACATACTCCTTCCGGAACATTATTTTCTTTAAAAACTTTTGAAATAATATGTTGACAGGCTACTCCGCACAGTGGTGTTTTTTCTGAAGGTTTCCAAATACAAACATCACCACAAACCAATGCTATCAGGCTATTCCAACTCCATACGGCTACTGGAAAATTAAAAGCGGAAATGATTCCTACAATTCCCAACGGATGATATTGCTCATACATTCTGTGGCCGGCCCTTTCGCTATGCATGGTAAGTCCATACAACTGTCTCGAAAGACCAAGTGCAAAATCTGATATATCAATCATCTCCTGTACTTCGCCCATACCTTCCTGCAGGCTTTTGCCCATTTCATAACTTACTAATTTCCCAAGGTTCTCTTTATTTTTTCTGAGTTCATTTCCTATTTGCCTGACGATCTCACCCCGCTTTGGTGCAGGCCACGTGCGCCATTCGAGGAATGCAATTTGTGCTGTTTCCACAACATGGTCGAAACTTCTTTTATCACATGCATTGATGGTAGCTATCAGTTTGCCATCAACAGGAGAGGAGGATCTTATTTTTTCTCCGGAGGCAGATATCCACTTTGTTCCTGTAGAAACACCCTTATTCAATTCCGAAATTTTTAATTCTTTTATAAAATTTTGCATAGTATATATTTTTTATAATGTCAACATTTTCTTTTCATTGTATGCAATTTACATTTCCAGTCTATAATTATTCTGAATTTATTTACAAATGGATTTTCTTAACCTATTTTTTAAAAAGGCAAGCATTGATATTTTTTACTTTGAGAATGCGTGGTCCCTTCTGCACAAGACTGCGTTTGATAATTATAGTTTGGACTAAATATACCTGCAAAATTACTTTTAATAGTTTCATGGTAAAATAGAAATTAGCCTATTTTGTTTGTTTACTGTAATGCCTTTGTCTCAGAATGTTTATAACGGGTTGTTGTTTGCGATCATTTTTGATATTGATCATCAGTTACTTTTTCCATTCATTCAACTACCTTTCCGTCCAGGTTTTCCTGGATGGCGATATGCGTCATAGCTGTGGATGGCGTAGCTCCATGCCAATGCTTCTCGCCGGGAGCAAACAAGATTTCGTATTGCAGCAAAAAAGACAGATTTAATACCTTTCTTGTTTCTTTTTCCGACAAAAGCCATATTATTTTACTTTTCAAAAATGTCAATGGTGAACGTAAATTCTATTTTTAAACAACTTCTAAAAGTTCATGAAGAATTTAACCATCGTTTAATAGAAAAATAAATTGACATTAAATGGCTTACGACCAAAAACTTGCAGGCAGAATTCGTGAAGCACTTCAACACTTCCAAAAGTAGAGGATAAAAGAATGTTTCGTGGAGTAACGTTTATGGTTAACGGCAAAATGTGTGTAATGTAACCGGAGAAGAAATGATGTGCCGCTTTGACCCTACATTACAGGAAAAATTTGTAAAGAAAAAGGGTTTCATGACCATGCAAATGAAAGGCAGAGAATACAAAGGATACGGATACATTAGCCAGGATGCCATAAAATCAAAAAAGATTTTGACTACTGGATATCACTTGCACTCGAATTTGATAAACGGGCAAAAGCAACCAGGAAAAAAGTAAATTGAGATAGAGTCAAAACGAATATGTTGTTTTCATATTCACCTTGCAGAACCATTCAATATCATGCTTACGCCCAAAAGAAAAAATTATTCTTTCTCTAATTTTTTAGTCATATAAAATCCGATGAACAATCCAAGGCCGGCCATTGTGAAAATGGTGGCAGGATAGATGGTATTATCTTGTAAAGAGGTATAAGTAGATAAAATTAAAGCGATAAAGACACCAACACCAATGCCCATTAAGAGCAAGGACAAATTTAAAATAATAATCTTCCCTATTGAAGAATTACTTTGTTTTCCTTTCATAAAGATCCCTGCATCGGCTCCCTTTTCTATTAAGGCTAAACGTTCTTTATTGCGTGTTGAAAGAAATACGTAAATGATTCCGAATACGGCAAGAAAAAGGCTGATAGGAATTATAACTTCCATAATTGATATTTTAATTGGTTATTTTTAATTTGTTCAAGGTGTATGACGGTACTTTTTTAAAGATGGTTACACTTTTCCTGAAAATAGTTTTAAAATTGTTGTAACCGGTTTCGGTCAATTATCGTCTAATTTATTATCAGATGGACAAATTAAACGATCAACATTATATCAATTTAATAATTGACGGAGATGCGAATGCTTTTTCGAAATTGGTTGAGCGTTATAAGAATTTCGTTTTTACCTTGTCGTTGAAGATGCTTCAAAACCGGGAAGAAGCGGAGGAAGTTTCGCAGGATACTTTTATTAAAATTTATAGATCATTACATAAATTCAATGGGGAATCAAAGTTTTCGACATGGCTTTACAAGGTAACTTACAACACCTGTTTAGATCGTTTAAAAATTAAAAAAAGACAGCCGCCGGTGGTAGCGATTACAGAATTTACTGAACATGAAATAATATCATTGGCCAACGTATTGAATTCTATAGAAGACGGGGAGCGCAAACAGACCATTCAAAACTGCATCAATTTATTACCTGCCGAAGACAGTTTTTTATTGACACTTTATTATTTTAGAGAAAATTCCTTAAAGGAGATTTCTCAAATTATCGGCATTAATGAAAACCACTTGAAAATAAAACTCTTCAGAAGCAGAAAAAAATTAGCTTCTATTTTAAAAGAGCAACTTGAACCTGAAATACTAAATCAATATGAAAAACAGGGAAGATAAAAATTTGGATATGCTGGTAGAAAATATGATGAAGGATTTTTCTTTGGAAAGCCCTTCATCCGATTTTACCTCAAAAGTAATGTCAGAGGCTCTCGCAGAAAATAAGAGAAAAACTATTTCTTATAAACCGGTTATTTCCAAAGGCGCGTGGTTTATAATTTCTGGTTGTATTGGCGCTTTAATTACATGGATTATTATAAATGACCCTACTCAAAATGGGCCTCCATCCAATTCTCATTTTAATGTTTTTAATTTTGAAAAAGCTTTAAGTATTTTCCCCCGGTTCCAATTTTCTTACCTCACTATAAATATTATAGTAATAGCTATGGCAATGGTATTTATTCAACTGATATTATTAAAAACCCATTTAAATAAAAAATTCCACAAGACCTCCTCTCCACAATCAAAGGGAGATTAAACACTGGTTTATTAAAAATTATTTCATGCCGGATAAGTCTTTGATAGACTTTGAACAGTAAACAAAGAAATATTCAGGATTCCTATTTTCTTGGATCTTCTATTAAGAAAGAAAATTATTTTTTCATCACTTCAGCCATTGTCTTCCCGATATCTGCAGGGCTGGCTACTACATGAACGCCGCATTCGGCAAGGATTTTCATTTTGGCAGCAGCGGTATCTTCAGATCCTCCAACAATAGCGCCGGCATGTCCCATTCTTCTTCCGGCAGGGGCAGTTTGCCCGGCTATAAAACCAACTACGGGTTTGCGGTTATTTTTTTTGATCCATCGGGCGGCTTCTGCTTCCATGCCTCCACCAATTTCTCCAATCATAACGATGCCATCCGTTTCGGAGTCATTCATAAAAAGCTCCACTGCTTCTTTGGTAGTAGTTCCAATAATCGGGTCGCCGCCAATTCCTATCGCTGTAGAAATTCCCAGGCCTGCTTTGGCTACCTGGTCTGCAGCTTCGTAAGTAAGCGTTCCTGATTTTGAAACGATTCCGATTTTGCCTTTTTTGAAAATGAAACCCGGCATAATTCCTACTTTACATTCATCAGCTGTAATAACTCCCGGACAATTGGGGCCTATCAATCTTGAGTTTGTATCTAATAAATAATTTTTCACTTTTACCATATCCTGAACAGGAATTCCTTCTGTAATGCAAACGATCAAAGCAATTCCTGCATCGGCAGCTTCCATGATCGCATCGGCGGCAAAAGCAGGCGGTACAAAAATAATACTCACATCAGCGTCAGTTGCTTTTACCGCTTCTTCTACAGTATTAAAAACAGGTTTATCAAGATGCCTGGTCCCTCCTTTGTTAGGGGTAACACCACCTACTACATTTGTTCCGTATTCTATCATTTGAGTAGCGTGAAAAGTGCCTTCGGTGCCGGTAAATCCCTGTACTAATATCTTAGAATTTTTATTAACTAATACTGACATGAATTTTTTTTTAAAGTTGTGCAAATATAGTTAATTAGCCAATTAGCCGATTAGCCGATTAGCCGATGAGCCAATACGGATAATTATTAAATCAGTTAATTAAATAATTGGCTAATTAGCACATCAGCACATTAGCTCATTCTTCTTAACTTGCGCCTATGCAGCAATATCTCCAACTTTTAGAAAAAATATTTGAAAACGGTGTAGATAAAAATGATCGTACCGGCACCGGAACCCGCAGCCTCTTTGGATACCAGATGCGTTTTAATTTAGAGGATGGTTTCCCTTTGGTTACTACTAAAAAACTCCATTTAAAAAGTATTATTTATGAATTGTTGTGGTTTTTAAAAGGCGATACCAATGTAGAATATTTACAGAAAAATGGAGTGAGAATATGGGATGAATGGGCCGATGAAAATGGCAATCTCGGTCCTGTGTATGGAAAACAATGGCGGAGTTGGGATGGCGCTAATGGAAAAACTGTTGACCAGGTTTCTGAATTGATTCAACAATTAAAAACAAATCCAGATAGCCGTAGATTAATTATCAGTGCATGGAACGTGGCAGATTTGCCAGATATGAAACTGATGCCTTGCCATTGCTTGTTTCAGTTTTATACAGCCCCCTCTAACTCCCCCGAGGGTGGAGAACGAAGGAAACTTTCCTGTCAATTATATCAAAGAAGTGCTGATGTTTTTTTGGGAGTGCCATTTAATATTGCCTCTTATGCATTACTTACTATGATGATTGCCCAGGTATGTGATATGGATTTGGGAGACTTTGTTCATTCTTTTGGTGATGTGCATTTATACAAAAATCATTTTGAACAAGCTAAACTTCAGCTAACGAGAAAACCTTTTCCACTCCCGCAAATGAAATTAAACAAAGATGTAAACGATATTTTTGATTTTAAGTTTGAAGATTTTCACTTGAAAGATTATCAAAGTCATCCCCCAATTAAAGCGCCGGTTGCAGTTTAGAAAGGTTAATTGGTTAAACAGGATTCTTGTTTATTTGTTCGTTTAATGGAAAGGATTTGAGTTAGGAAAGTTAATTGGTACAATTCGTACCTAAAATTTGTGTAGTAAAAATTTAATAGAATTAATATGATATCACATATAGTTGCTGCTTCAGAAAATAACATTATCGGAATAAAAAATGGCTTGCCCTGGCGGCTTGTTAATGATTTTAAATATTTTAAAAATACTACCTGGGGAATGCCCGTGATCATGGGAAGAAATACTTATGAGTCAATGAAAAAGGATTTGCCCGGCAGGATAAATATTGTAGTTACGAAGAAAACAGACTGGCAACCTGATAATGTTTTTGTAGCGAATGGGATTGATGAAGCTATTGAAAAAGCAAAAGAAAGCGGTGCAAAAGAAATCTTTATAATTGGTGGCGGAGAAATTTTTAAACAAACCTTATCGTTAGTTGACAGAATTTATCTAACCCGCGTACATACTGTAGTTGAAGGCGATACCTCGTATCCTGAAATTGATACTTCCAGATGGAAACAAATAAAATCAGAATCATTTCCTGCGGATAAAAAAAATAATTATCCATATACTTTTGAAGTTTGGGAAAAGATTGATAAAGCTTAAATTCGACGGATGTACTCTGCTTTTCAGTTAGCAAAAAAATATTTTAATTATTATATCAAAGCACAAAATGGTAAAGGCCATGGCGTGCATTCACCTTTTGTTTTTGATTTTATTATTCATGTTTTGAATGATAAAAAAAATTATGATTGTTATAAAAAAATAGAAGCCCTGCGAAAAATACTTTTTCATAATAATACGATAATAGAAGTGGAAGATTTTGGTGCCGGATCTGCTGTGATCCCTTTTAAAAACAGGATAGTGAAAGACATTGCCGCTTCATCGTTAAAAAAGAAAAAATATGCACAATTGCTTTTCAGGATTGCGAAATATTATCAAGCCAAAAATATTGTTGAATTAGGAACTTCATTCGGAATAACCACGTGCTATCTTGCTTCTTCCAATCCGGACTCCAAAGTTTTTACTTTTGAAGGTGCAAAAAATATTGCCAAAACAGCATTGAATAATTTTGAAAAATGCGGTTTAAAAAATATTCAACTGATTGAAGGAAATTTTGAAAAAACACTTTCAGCAAACGAAGGCCGCCTGGCTGGCCCAGTCGGGCAGGAAAAAATAGAAAATTTGGATCTCCTTTTTATTGATGGCAATCATAGAAAAAAAGCAACACTGGAATATTTTGATATTTTTTTAAAAAAATCAAATTCGCAATCTATTTTTATTTTTGATGACATTCACTGGAGCAAAGAAATGGAAGAAGCCTGGAACCTAATACAGCAGGATGATTCAGTAACATTAACCATTGATCTTTTTTTTATTGGCATTGTTTTTTTTAGTAATGATTTTAAAGTAAAACAACATTTTACCATTAGATTTTAAATTTTCAATATCTTAGGAGCATATTTTCAAGCTATGATCGTTGGTGTTTTAAAAGAACCGTTACCCGAAACCAGAGTCTCACTTTTACCTGAGCATATTACAATTTTAAAAAAACTTAATGTTGACGTTTATATTGAAAGCAATGCAGGAGAAAAGTCTTTTGCATCTGACGAAAAGTATGCGGAAGCAGGCGCATCAGTGGTTTCAAGAAATGAAGTTTTAAATAAATCGGATGTTATTTTATCCATTCATCTTCCTGCAGAAACTGAAATTGATGTGCTCCAATCAAAAATAATTTTAGGATTTTATCAGCCTTTATATCATACTGATTCTGTAAAAAAATTCACTGAAAAGAAAGTTACCGTTTTCAGTATTGATATGCTTCCCCGAACTACCAGGGCGCAAAGTATGGATGTGCTGAGCAGCCAGGCAAATATCGCAGGATATAAAGCAGTATTGGTTGCCGCGAATTTATTTCCAAAATATTTCCCCATGTTTATGACAGCCGCCGGAAGTATTCCTCCTGCAAAAGTTTTAATATTGGGAGCCGGTGTCGCAGGGTTACAGGCTATTGCTACTGCAAGAAGATTAGGCGCAGTTGTAGAAGTTTTTGATACCCGCCCGGCAGTGAAAGAGGAAGTGATGAGTCTCGGTGCAAAATTCATAGAAGTAGAAGGCGCCGCAGATGCAAGTAAAGCCGGTGGCTATGCGGTAGAACAGTCCGCAGAATTTTTGCAAAAACAAAAAGAAAAGATTGCCGCAAGCGTGGCAAAATCTGATATCATCATTACTACAGCACAAATTTTTGGAAAGAAAGCCCCGGTTTTAATTTCTGAAGAAATGATAAAAGCAATGAAAAACGGATCGGTAATTGTGGATATTGCTGCTTCTACGGGAGGTAATACAAGTGTTACAAAAAATAATGAAACTATAAATTATAATGGTGTAACCATTGTTGGAAATTCAAATCTTCCTGACACGATGCCCTATGATGCGAGCAAAATGTATGGGAAAAATATTTGTAACTTTTTACAATTAATAATTGATAAAGAAGGGAAATTAAATTTGAATATGGACGATGATTTAGTGAAGGGAACTTTAATTAGTTAATTAAACAATTATGAAAGAAACAATTGAATTTTTAAATCAAAATATCCAGATGATTTACATCGTGATCCTCATGATATTTTTAGGAATTGAAATAATTGGAAGAGTGCCAAGTGTATTGCACACGCCACTTATGAGCGGCGCTAATGCGATTCACGGAGTAGTAATTATCGGCGCTATCATAGTAATGGGAAAAGCTGAGCCCGGAAATTATGTCGCCCTCGTGCTTGGATTTTTAGCAGTGGTTCTCGGTACTCTAAATGTAGTGGGAGGGTTTGTAGTGACGGATAGAATGTTGGAAATGTTTAAATCCCGAAATCCTAAAGAGGAGAAGAAGAGTGAAAATAATAAATAAGAAATGAGTAATAAAAAATATAGAAGGAACAGTAAACCAACAAATAAACCAATAAACGAATTAACCAAATAAATGGGCACCAGCATTTTATCAATTTGTTATCTCATAGCTTCAGTAACATATATTATTGGATTGAAAATGTTATCGAAACCTTCAACTGCGAGAAGAGGAAATTTAATTGCAGCCGGAGGTATGATCATTGCCATAGCAGGAACCATTTTTTTGTACAAATACAATGGCAAAGGACTAGGAAATTATGAATGGATTTTTTCTGGGATTATCATTGGATTTATTATCGGGGTACTCATAGCCAAAAAAGTGAAGATGACCGCAATGCCAGAACTGGTGAGCTTCTTCAACGGAATGGGAGGCGCGTGTGCTGCATTAATTTCAATAGTTGAATTTGATTATTTATATCGCGAACATCGTATGATGGATGCTACATTGTTCTCTGATGTGGTTCACTCCGGGCATTATCTTGCAATTATTGCAGGCACTATTATTGGAAGTGTTTCATTTATTGGGAGCATGATCGCCCTGGGCAAACTGAGTGGAAAAATAAAAGATTATTCCTTTAAAGGACAGCATCTTTTTAATATTATTATTTTGCTTTTGGTTTTGGCAACCGCGATATTTACTTATTTTTCAAGCACACATAATGTAAATATTCCTTTCTTTATCACGGTAGGCCTGGCACTTTTGTACGGCCTGTTTTTTGTATTGCCAATTGGCGGCGCAGATATGCCGGTGGTAATTTCATTATTGAACTCATTTACAGGTGTAGCGGTAGCTTGCGATGGGTTTTTGTATGATAATAAAGCAATGCTTACCGGCGGAATTCTGGTGGGTGCTGCAGGAACTTTGCTAACTATACTCATGTGTCGTGCCATGAACAGAAGTCTGATGAATGTCTTAATAGGTTCCTTTGGCGGGGATGCACATAAAGCTTCCGGAACAAAAAGTGAGCACGAAAATATCAAAGAAATTTCTTTAAGTGATGCAGCAATGTTGATGGCATACTCAAAAAAAGTAATGATAGTTCCCGGTTATGGATTAGCAGTGGCGCAGGCTCAGCATACTTGCCATGAATTAGAAAAAGCATTGGAAGAAAAAGGTGTTGATGTAAAATATGCCATTCATCCGGTAGCGGGTCGTATGCCCGGGCACATGAATGTTTTACTTGCCGAAGCTGATGTGAGTTATGAAAAATTGCTGGAGATGGATGATGCCAATGAAGAATTTAAATCTACAGATGTGGTGCTGATTTTAGGCGCCAATGATGTAGTAAATCCGGCTGCAAAAAACGATCCTTCCTCTCCCATATATGGAATGCCGATACTGGAAGTGGAATTAGCCAAAACTGTCATAGTAAATAAAAGAAGTATGAAACCAGGATATGCCGGAATTGAAAATGAGCTGTTTTATCAACCCAAAACTTCTATGCTTTTTGGCGATGCCAAAAAAGTATTACAGGAATTGTTGAATGAGCTAAAGAGCATTTAGCAGGTTTTTCTTTTCGTAAAATCAATTTTCAATACTTAACCGATTTCTGTTATCAATACTAATTTGGAATCCTTAATAAAAGTTTGTTTACTGTTTGAATAAAATAATTTCTTAACGAATCCATTTTGTAATTGCATGGTGGGTGATTAATTTTCAATAAAGTAAGGGTTACAGTAAATCAACAACGGGATATTGTAATTTTAAAATCTCTATTATTAATTTTTCATGATAAAGAACTTTTATTCTTTTATCAAAAACAAACCTCTCTTTGCTGTAGGGTTTTTGTTTTCTGTCTCCAGCCTTCTATTTGGAATTTGGGTAGCTTCTATACCAGGAATAAAATCCAGGCTTGGTTTTACAGATGGAAGCCTGGGCTTATCCTTATTGCTTTCGCCATTGGGAGCTGTTACGGGTATGCTGTTTTCCACGAGGGTTTTCAGCAAAGTTTCGGTGGGCAAATGGATGTTTTCGGGTTATCTCATTTTGTGTTGCATCATGGTACTGCAAATTAATTCCGTAAACAGGCTCATGTTCTGGATCAGCCTGTATTGCTTCGGTACCATTAGCTTTTTAAATGGAGTATCTGCTAATGCCACAGCAAACCTGATGGAGAAAAAATACAATAAGTTGTTGTTGAGTACGTGTCATGGTATGTATAGCCTGGGAGGTGCTTTGAGCGCAGGGATTGCCGCTTTATTATTTTTGGTCCATATACCTTCGGGCGTGCAAATTTTAATAGTAGCTACTTTTCTTATCGTCGTAATTTTTTTAAATAAAAAGCATTTGTTAGCAAATACAGATATCATCCATTCCAGGTCGCGTTTTAAATTACCTTCTTCTTCTATTCTGGGCATTTCATTTATTTGTATGGTTAGTTTTATGGCAGAGGGTTGCGTGGCCGACTGGAGCGCTATTTATTTTAAAGAAATATTATTTGCTCCCAAAGCATTGATAAGCCTGGGGTATGCAGGCTTTTCAGTGGCGATGACTTTAGGAAGATTAAATGGCGATATGTTGATAAAAAAACTGGGAAGTAAAAATGTAGTAGTTGCCGGAACCCTTTTGGCGGCCTCCGGGTTTTTAGTTGTAGTAACATCAACTCTTGTAATAGTAGCCATAACGGGGTATATCATGGTTGGTTTAGGATGCTGTTGTATTGTTCCTGTTCTATTCAGAGCATCCGCTAATATTCCTGGTTTGAGCACAGTAGAAGGTTACGCGATGGTAACTACCGGCGGCCTGATCGGATTTCTTACCGGTCCTTCTGTTATTGGCTTTATCGCTGAAAAAGCCAGTCTTTCAAAAGGACTTTCGCTGTTAATACTAATGGATTTGCTGGCTTGCTATACTGCATGGCGCAATCCATTTATATCAAACGAAAAAAGGGTTGGGAAAAACGAGTTGCCTTATGCTGAAGATGTACTGAATGTTTAAGATTTCCAACATTCTGTGTTTTGTTTAGTAGCGAATAATAGTAATTAGGGGAGCCTATGCCCGTTAAAAGAAATTATCATTATTCAACTTTTTCGATAAGGGTATCTGCAAATGAAAATCAACGGTATTTGTCATTTTATTGTAAATCATGTTCATTTTATTGGAGGCGAAAACTAAAAAAAATCACTACTTTTATTTTTCATTTTAAAAACCTGATAAATATGTTTGACGAAATTTTGAATTTAGTAAAAGAGCATCTGGACAATAATCCTGCGATATCTTCAGCTATTCCTGCTGGCCAGGCGGATGCAGTGCACAATGAAATCGCTACTCATTTAGCCAATAGTTTAAATAGCCAGCCTGCACCTGCAGCAGAAGGTGGAGGATTAGAAGGCATACTCTCTAAAGTAGAAAGTAGTATCGCGTCCGGGGGCACATTTACAAGCGCTATTGAAGGCGGATTAGTAAATAGCCTTGCTACTAAATTTGGATTACCACCGTCAATTACAGGTGCAATTGCAGGAGCACTTCCTGGGATATTACAAAAGTATGCTGCTAATAAAGTGCAGGGAAATACACCTTCATAAAGCTGAATTTACCTCTATCCGGGGCTTTAAAAGAATTTCTTCCGGTACAACTTATTTTTTATAAAATTGAATAGGATTAAGTATTTAGTTCGCAAATGTAGTATTAGCGGTGTTTCATCAACAAGCCCCATCGGGGCGATATGTTAGTAGTAGCCAAAGCATTTAATTTCTTCTGGTAGCTCTGTAGGAGCGGCATGTTACATATTGCTCCTACGGAGCTTGCAGCATAAATGTCAAACAAATTGCTACTAACATTTCGCCTCTACGAGGCTACTGCCCTATATTGGAACTTTTATTAGTCTTGCATTTGCGAACTAAATACTTAATCCTAAAATTGAATTTACTTAAATTCTGAAGGGATTTCTATTACTTGTCATGATCCGCATATTTATCTATTAGTATGCAGCCTTAATTATTAGGTACCTAAATAAGTCCGCCATTCTGAGTTGTTGCGATAGGGATACGAGCGGGATATTTGTTAAAGAAAAGAAATTGTAGTTGCATTTTAGTAAATTTGATTTCATTTTTTAATAATTAGCTATGAAATTTATAAAGAAAAATGAAATTGCATTACAAATAAAATTTTGATTCATAGCGCTTGTTGGAATATTAGTTACAACCAGTGGCTCAGCGCAAAGTAAAACATCCGATAATTATGCAAAATCAGTAAATAAAAAATCACAAATGGAAAACACAACCGGCACTACGATTACATTAGGAGGGAATCCAATTCATACGGTATGGAAATTACCCGCAGTAGGTACTCAAATTAAAAACTTCACTTTAACAGGTACGGAACTTAATGAAATAACGTTATCAGACTTTAAAGGAAAATATATTGTAATGAATATTTTTCCCAGTGTGAACACTGGTGTATGTGCAAAATCAGTAAGAAAATTTAATGAAGATGCAGCAAGTTTAAAAAATACTACGGTGCTTTGTATTTCTAAAGACCTGCCTTTTGCACAAAAAGCATTTTGCGGCGCTGAAGGAATTAAAAATGTTGTAATGCTTTCTGATTTCAGAAATGATTTTGGGAAAAGTTACGGAGTACAAATGGCTGATGGGCAATGAGAGGTTTACTGAGCCGTGCAGTTATTGTAGTAAATCCTGAAGGTAAAATAGTATATGAGCAACAAGTGCCTGAAATAGGCCAGGAGCCTTATTATGCATCAGCCATAGCTGCCATCAAATAAAGTTGTGGAACTTATAATAGCTTACAGCAAACGCACAAATATTCTGTATTCTCAGTTTCCTTTCACAGGAGGAATAAGAAAATGGCAACGCAGTAAAAGAACAAATTCTGAAGATTTCTGTTTACTTATTTTATTTCTTTTAAATATCACATTAGCCCAATAAAAAAAGCCCTTCACATTTGCAAAGGGCCTCACTTTTAATAAAAATTATTTTTTAGATTTTTTAGATTTTGTTTTTATTTTATTTGTTTGCGCTTTCTTTATTATTTTTTAACGCATCAAAAGCTGTCGCAGTTAGTACTTCACCGGTAAGCTTTACGAATTTTACATCATCTGCGCCGGCAAATTTCACAGTGAGGGTCTTATCAATGTGGCCAAGAGCCGCGGCATTATAGGTAGCTTTTATAGTTCCGGTTTTACCAGGGGCAATAGGTGTTTTTGTGTAATCAGAAACAGTGCAGCCGCAAGATGGTGTAGCCTGCTCAATTAATAATGGATCTGTGCCAATGTTAGTAACTGTAATAGTTGCAGTAGCGGGTACATTCTGTTTTATTTTACCAAAATCATACGTTTCAACATTCAGCTTCGCAATATCATCTGCTTTTTTTTGTGCAAATAATGAGGTTGAAGTAAAAACAAGAGCCGCTAATAGTAATTTTTTCATGATTTGTTTGTGTTTAAGGTTTTATTGTTCGTTTTTTAGCTCGTTTAAAGAAGTATTAACAGGGGCCGAAGTTACAGGAGTTTTCCAAACTTCTCCTTTTATAATTATTTGTTTACTTTGATTTCCATTGTATATAACAGTAACCAGTTTTGTAAAAGGTCCTTCGTTGGCGGCATTATAACCTACTTTAATAATAGCCGAAGCGCCTACTGCTACTGTATCTCTGCTCCATTCGGGCGTAGTGCATCCACAACTTGCTCTTACATTATCCAGTGCCAAAGGAATATCTCCGGTATTGGTAAATTCAAAATTGTGAGTTACCGGTTTCCCTTGTGGTATTTTCCCAAAATCATATTCAGTTTCTTTTAAACTAAGGTTTTCTGTGGGGGCTACAGTTGCATTAGTTTCCGAAACTGAAGAATTACTTAAGGCATTATTAGTCTTTTTGCTTACTTTAGTAACGCTCGATTGGGCAGCAGCAAATAAGGAAAATGAAATACAAAAAAGAAAGGTAAATAATTTTTTCATGTTTATAATTTAGTGATATCAAAGATAATAAAACGCAGTATATGGTTGCAAATTGTGAAAGCCTTTTGAGTTTTTTAACATTCATCAATCATTATTAATATTTTTGCCTAATATGGAAACCAATCAAATCAGCGAAGAAAACCTTTTAGAAAATCTTTCTTTCGAAAAATTCAGGCAGGAAGTTTTAAAAGATTACAAACTGGTGTGTGAGAGCCGTGAAACGAGTTTATTAAGCAGGAAAGAAGTACTCACCGGAAAGGCAAAGTTTGGAATTTTTGGAGATGGAAAAGAAGTTCCCCAGGTAGCTATGGCAAAATTTTTCCAGCCGGGAGATTTTCGTGCCGGGTATTACAGGGACCAAACGTGGATGTTTGCCAGCGGAATGGCAACAATAGAACAATTCTTTGCGCAACTTTATTCTGATCCTGATATAAAAAATGAACCTTTCAGCGCCGGAAGGCAGATGAATTCGCATTTTGCAACATCCTTTGTAGATGAAGATGGGAACTGGCTTGACCTGGCTCATAAAAAAAATATTTCTTCGGATATGGCGCCTACTTCGTCACAAATGCCAAGGGCGCTGGGCCTGGCTTTTGCATCTAAAGTTTTTAGAGAAGTGGATGCATTACATGAGTTTGCCAACTTAAGTGATAATGGAAATGAAATTTGCTTTTGTACAATTGGGGATTCTGCTACTTCAGAAGGACAATTTTGGGAAGCCATGAATGCTGCCGGGGTATTACAGATCCCTCTTGCGGTTTTTGTATGGGATGATGGATATGGTATTTCGGTTCCCAAAAAATACCAAACCACCAAATCGTCTATTTCTGAGGCTATGGGTGGGTTGCAGAAAGAAGAAGGTACCAATGGAATCAATATTTATAAATTAAAAGGATGGGATTATGCAGGAATGTGTGAGATTTTGGAGGGCGCAATTAAAAATATCAGGGAAACCCATACGCCGGCATTATTTCATGTAGAGGAATTAACGCAGCCACAAGGACATTCTACTTCGGGTAGCCATGAGCGTTATAAAAGCGCAGCAAGGCTTGCATGGGAACGGGAATGGGATGGTAAAAAACAAATGCGCGACTGGATTATAGCCAATTCGCTGGCTGATGATAATGAACTTAGCGATATTGAGAACGCTGCTAAATTATTTGTAAAACAATGCCGCCAAAATGCCTGGGAAAAATACCTAACCCCAATAAAGAAACAGGTAAATGAAACGATTGGTCTTTTGCAAAAATATGTTTCAACCAACAAAAACAGTGAAGTTGACAGCCTGGTAAAGGAATTATTGTCATTGCATGAACCGTTACGAAGAGATGTAATGAAAGCTTTGGCGTCTGTGATCAATCTTTCTTCTTCAGGAGATTCCATAAATGAAATAAAAGATTATTATGAAAAATTAATCCAGGAAAATAATAAATTGTTCAATAGTAAGCTGTATAACGAAGGGCCGAAATCGGCTTTAAAAGTAAATTCAGTTGCTGTACAATATTCTCATGATGCAGAAATGATAAATGGGTTTGGCATATTGAACAGGTATTTTGATGAATTATTTGCACATAATAAAAAAGTAATCGCATTCGGTGAGGATCTGGGACATATTGGCGATGTAAACCAGGGATTCAGCGGCCTTCAGGAAAAATATGGGAAAGAAAGAATTTTTGATACCGGTATCAGGGAACTTACAATTATGGGGCAGGGGATAGGGCTGGCTTTGCGTGGTTTGCGGCCCATTGCAGAAATTCAATATCTTGATTATTTGCTTTTTGCACTTGAGACTTTAAGCGATGATGTTTGCACCACTCACTTTCGTACTGCCGGGCAACAAAGCGTTCCTTTAATTGTTCGCACACGCGGACACCGGCTCGAAGGAATATGGCATAGCGGTTCTCCTATGGGAATGATTATAAATTCACTGAGAGGAATGTATGTATGCGTGCCAAGAAATATGACCCAGGCTGCAGGAATGTATAATACATTGCTGGAAAGTAACGATCCTGCATTGGTTATCGAATGCCTGAATGGATACCGGATAAAAGAAAAAGTGCCTTCTAATTTAATCGAATACAGGGTACCGTTAGGAATACCTGAGATTGTAAAAGAAGGGAAAGATGTTACAATTGTCACTTACGGATCTATACTGCGCATTATCGAGGAAGCCACGCAATTTCTTGATAAAATAAATATTAGCTGCGAAGTAATAGATGTTCAAACTCTCTTACCATTTGATGTTCATCATTCTATTCTTGAATCTTTAAAGAAAACCAATCGTATTTTATTTATAGATGAAGATGTTCCGGGAGGCGCTTCGGCTTTTATGTTTAATAAAGTGATGGAGGAACAAGGTGGCTATCGCTGGCTTGATGTATCGCCACGCACCCTTACGGCTTCCAATCACCGTCCTTCTTATGGAAGCGATGGCGATTATTTCAGTAAACCAAATGTAGAAGATATCATAAAAATTGTAAAGGAAATGATGGCTGAATAATCTATTCATTCATTAAAAATAATCCAGTTATTTTAAAAAAATGCTCACAAATACAGAAAGACAATTTATAGATCACTGGCGGGACCAGAAAAGCGGACCAAGATGGAAATATTATTTATTATTTACAATGGCGTGGACCATAGTTTCTTTTCTTGTTATTTTTTTTCTTACAAAATTATTTACTTCATTTTGGCAAACCGGAGGCCCTAACTTTATTTATATTTTAATTATTATTTCTTTACTAACCGGGTTTTTTGCTACCCATTTTAGTTATGCAATCAATGAGAAAAAGTATTATAAGATAATTGAAAGAGAGAAAAGAAAGATGAATTAATATTAATCAGATTTGCCGGTTTTTTTTACAATATCCTTTATAATTTTTTTGGCATGTTCTCTTGAGTTTTCTATAAAGAGTAAATGAGTATTCATGCCACCACAAATCACGCCGGCAAGATAGATTCCCTTTACATTGGTTTCATAATTCATTTCATTATAAGTGGGCTTGCATACTTCGTCATCTGATGTCCGGATTCCCAATTGGCGCAGGAATTCAAGATTAGGCTGATATCCCGTCATTGCGATTACCCAATCATTTGTAACGGTAACAATTCCTTCCGGAGTAGAAATATCTACTTCGTGCTCTCTTATTTCTTTTATTACCGAATGAAAATAAGCTTTGATAGAGCCTTCTTTGATCCGGTTTTCAATATCTGGTTTTACCCAATATTTTACACGGTCGCTTATTGTATCACCACGGATCACCATGGTTACATTAGCGCCTTTGCGCCAGGTTTCTAATGCAGCGTCAATAGCGGAGTTTGCTGCACCCACCACCAACACATTTTGAAAAGCATAAAAGTGCGGATCATCATAATAGTGTTTTACTTTGGGTAGATCTTCACCTTTTACATTCAGGAGAAAAGGAATGTCGTAAAAACCGGTAGCCACAATAATATTTAAAGTTTCGTACGATGATTTTGATGTATTTATTTTAAAGATTTTACCGGATTTTTTTACTCCTGTTACTTTTTCAAATAAATGAATATTGAGGTTAAATGAAGTAACAATTCTGCGGTAATATTCTAATGATTCGTTTCTTGTGGGTTTGTTATTATTGCTTACAAAAGGAACATTTCCAATTTCAAGGCGCTCGCTTGTGCTGAAAAAGGTCATGTTTACCGGATAATTGTATAATGAATTTACCAATACTCCTTTTTCGATAATGAGGTATTGTAAACCTGCTTTTTTGGCCTGGATGCCACATGCCAAACCAATAGGGCCGCCGCCAATGATGATTACATCGTAAATATTTTTTTTCATTGTGTGCGAAGTTAGTTCATAGTTAACTTTTGGAAAGTTATTAAACTCTCTTATACTGCACGCCGCATGAAAATGTGCAATGGTTTTTATTAAGCTTTCAGCTCAAATGTCTTTTGCCACAAATTACACGAATTTCCACGGATTGAAATTTGTTGCACAAATTTATCCAGCGTAAAGTATAATAAACAAACAGTGAACATATAATAAACTTTGACAACAAAACTCATTTCTGACAAGTCTTAAAAATCATTTGGTATATTTTACTTGTAACATTATTTTTGCAGCCCTTTGTCCCATAGTATAAGGGTAGTACAACAGATTTTGATTCTGTATGTCGAGGTTCGAATCCTCATGGGACAACAAAGTAAAATTTAAAAGCCTTTCAAATAATGTGTTTTGAAGGGCTTTGTTATTTCAACTCTTCGTACACCCTCAGTTATATGGTCACCAGCTTTCTCTTCAAATATTTTGATCCATCCTCTTCCGTGGGACTAAAAAAAAGAGACAAATCAGAAAAGAAATAATTGCAAAAGCAATGATGTAAATTAAGTAGGGATCTTTGTAAAAAAACACCACGCTATTTATTCCTTCTTTTATTGGAATTGACATAAAAGAGATCAATTCTTTTTTTACCGGAACGATTCGTCCATTAACGGTTGCATTCCAATAGGGGTAATAATTCTGCAAAAAAATTAACGAATCAGGGTATTGTGCATTTACTTCAATCTTTATTTGAGAAGGTGAAAAAGAGGTTACCCTTATTTTTTCGGTTTTTTCAGGATGGTCAAGATCTGATAATAAAAAAAGAAAAGGATGTTCTTCAACTTTTAATTTTAAAATACTTTTTAAATAAATATCTGTAGTTTTCAAATAAGAAGGATATCCCGTGTATTCTTTTATTCCGATCTGTTTATCATAAAAACTTTTATTGCCTACAAGGCCTGCTGTTTTTTCTTCATAATTCTTTATTTCATTCAATGGCTTTAGAGATGGAATTGGAAAGCCTTTTGGATTTTCATTATAAATTGATTGAATTTCAGATAGGGTAACTTTTCCAACTCCTGTGATCGGCAAAAATATTATTGCATTAATAATGAGATCAGCAATTATCAGCAATGGAAACCAAATTGATCCTTTTTTTTTCAACATTAATAATGCAATTGCAAAGAAAAGGGTAATCAATCCGCTTATCAATAAATAGAATGAAAATGGAGCATTGCTGATTAAACTTTTAAGTTCATCTGTTGTTGAACCGGCCTGAATATTTTTTGCTACTAATGATACATTTTCTGAAATGAATGAATAGATAATAACAGCAACTGATGCTGCCAGAATGATTTTTAGAATCAATTTATACGTTGGTAAAAAATTATCATTTTTATAAATTTTATCCAATCCAAATCCTGCTGAAATGCAAAAGGAAAGCAAGGTAAAAACCCTGAATTCACCATTGGAGCGAATGAAAGAAATTAACGGTAAATGATTATAAATCGTAGCTTTTATAATTCCTCCATATGAAAGCAGCGACATAAAGAATCCGGAAATTAAAAAGAGATATACCCATTTAATCCGGAATTTTAATCCAATGAAAACACTTACAAATCCTGCAATTGAAAAATAGATATTTCGCATAGCCACATCATTTTTAAATATTTCAGAAGACCCGGCTGTTGAAAACGGAAAGATCAGTGATATAAAGGAAGAAAATGAAAATGTTGCGGATTTATTACCAGGTCCTGATTTTGGGATTAAATAATGTGGTAAAACAGTTATATAGCTATAGATAGCAGGAAGAAAAAAGAGTATGAAAAGAAGGGAGCCTATTAATGAGTAGAAGATTCTTTTTTTAATATTACCTGGATAAATATTGAAGAGGATAAGTAAAATAAAAATAACAATTAAAAAATACAGAGTCGCAATCGGAATCGCAGGATGGCCTCCGGATGCAATCATATAAAAAGATATCGCTGTTAAAAAGGAATTTTTGAAATTGGGATCTTTTTGCAATTTCAAAAAGCTCATAAGCAATAAAGGAAGGAAAGCGGCTTCCGTTATAAAGTTTATGTATTGAAGGGATCCGTAAAAAAACCCACTGCACATATACATAGCTGAAACCAAAATCGCTATTACCACAGAAAATTTAAAATATTTCATCAGGTAATACATAGTGATCCCTGAAATAAACAGGTAGAACAACACTTCGGCTGTAAGACTAAATGAGGAATATCCGATAACGCCACCCCAGACCCAGGTAATTGGATTCCAAAAGGCAAATCCCGGGTCTGCATAAGCAGGGAATCCAAAATTTAAATATGGATTCCAAAGAGGAAAATATCCTGAATGAAGGCTTGCTGAGAAAAAATATTTTTGAGGAAAATTATCGCTGAATGCATCGTTTTTCATTGCAAAATGAAAACTTGAAAGCGGTAGATAGGCGACCAATAAAATTCCCATTAAAATCAATAATGGTATTATATGTTTCCTCAATAATTTTATATTTATTAATCTAATCAGTATTGAAAAAATATCTTACCCAAAGTAACAGGTTTTTTGCTGATAATTTATTTTTAGAATTAATAGCTTTAGTCGCAGAAGCGTTTAAAAAGAAAAGTTGATATTACCAATATATCAGATAATAACCGTAAGATGTTGTTGATGAATGATCTGCGGCAAAAACTGATTTTCTTCAGTTTATCCTTTTTTATTTGGATAAATTAAATTATTCTATCTTATTTTTTAAATCCTATCCTCGTTCTTTCATCCCATTTTCTTTGCGCTGCTTTTTCATCTAAGAGGTTTTCTAAAGCATCATAAATCTGGTTTAGTTGAGCATCATGGCCGCCAATCCGTTCTTTCAATTCTTTCATTTGTTCTTTCAAATTATTTTGCATTAGTAATACCCTTCTTACTTCAACAAAGGCTCTCATTATGGCTATGTTCATATTTATGGCCCGGTCGCTATTTAATACACCGCTTAACATGGCAACGCCTTGCTCCGTAAAAGCATAAGGCAAATATCTTGTTCCGCCCCTGTTTGAGGTTTCAATTTGCAACCTCAAAGGATGGTCAGTTTTTTCTAAGGTTTCAAATTGAAACCTTAAACCTTCCCATTCCTCTTTAGTAAGTTGAAACATAAAGTCTTTTGGAAACCGTTTATACTTCGCGCCGTTTGAAAATGTGAGATGTAGAATGAAAAAAAAGTAAGCACCTTTGGAAAACGACTTCATAAAGATGCTTACAAAATTAATGCTTGATTCCGAAGAATTAGCACGGCTAAATTACGAAAGGTATTATTATCCTTGCCCTATTGTGCAAAAAAGATTACACAGCGTTTATATTAAGGCAATCACTAATTTTCCTAACGAAGAGATTTGCCATATTACGGGATCCCACCCTAATAGCCTGAGTAAGTGGATTGCTATTTACAAACAGGAAGGCTTTGATGGATTATGCAAAACAGATCATCATAGCAATCGAAGTTTATTAGAAAACCAAGCCGTTGACATCAAAGAATTATTTATCAGCCACCCGCCCCGAAGCATTGATGAAGCAAGATTGAAAATTAAGGAACTTACAGGTATTGACAGAAGTAATACCCGGGCGAGGGCTTTTATGAAGCGCCATCAGTTCCGCTTTTTGAAAACAGGGCACATCCCGGCAAAAGTAAATACAACGGAACAAACCAACTGGGTAAACAAAACGCTGAAACCAGCTATAGAAGCAGCACAGAGAGAAGAAGTGCATCTGCTTTTTATGGATGCTGCTCATCCGATAGCTATCGGATTTATATTACAGCCATTCCTTTGCTGTTTGTGGTGTATTGCCAGGGTATTTATAAAGGCTGCTGCCGGTCGCAATCGCATCAATGTATTGAGGGCGGTAAATGCCATTACCAAGGAAATAACCACGATGACCAATACCGCCTATATTGATGCCACTACTATTGTGGAATTCCTAAAACAACTGAAGCAAAAATATCCTGATAAACCCATTGCAATTGTGTTGGATAACGCCAGGTACCAGCATTGCTTTTTTGTAACCACCTGGGCCAAATCTCTGGGTATTCATCTACTCTTTTTACCGCCTTATTCCCCCAATCTTAACCCACATTGCAGCTAACCGGACCTAAATTGAGCAATGTCGGAGGTTTCAGATTTTTTGGGTGGCGGTTTGTGTACTACAAATTTAATTTGCTTAAAAGGTTTGGGCTTTTGATTTTTTAGGGCATCGTGGATTTTTTTGAGGTCTTCTGAAGGCTCAGTACATCTTTTTATTTGTATGATTTTGTCGTAACTGTTTTGAGCTGTTGTTGATACAGATTTTTGTGTGGATGCTTTTCGGTTTATTTCTTTCCAGTCATCATTTATTCCAGATTGCTTAAGCTGGTGCCTTATGGTGTTGACAATCCAATAAGCTAGTAATCCTAAGTGTAAATGCGCCATTGACGAGGTGTCATTTTTATGATAGATGGGCCGCAGGTCTAAATCTGTTTTCAGCAACCTAAACGTAGATTCTATCTCTCTGATGGTATTATATATCATCCATTCTAAGGCTTCATCCGGGCCATCTAAATTGGTTCTTAAAAAATAAACTCCCAGTTTGTTGTTGGCTTCTTCTGCTTTTATCATATCCTTTTGCCAGTGTAAATTCTTTACCGTTTGAGTGGCCGTGTCAATGTCAAGATGAATAATATAGAGATGATGAACAGACGGATATTTTTGTTTTGCCCTACCTATTCTCTGTTGCACTTTAGCTACTTTTTTTACGCCTCTTGGTTTGGCTAAACTTTGTTTTATCAGATGAAGTTTTTCCTCGAAGCCCTGCTCTAATCTGTTTTTAATGCCTTGCTCTTTCATGCCCTTGGCCGGGCTTTCTACCTTTAAAAAACTATCGGTATATTTTTCACTTTGTATTACTGTTAGCCGTATTACTTTTTTTGATTTGGTAAGTAAATAAGTTTCTTTCCCTTGCTTTACAGGTTGGTAATCTTTTATTTTTTTTCTGCTTACTACTACATATTTATAACCCTTTCGGGTTAAGGTGTCCAGATTTTTTTCTGTAGCTATTCCTGCATCCATTACCACTATTGGCTTTACGGTGCTGGTGTTGCCGGATAGCTTTTCAAGCAGTGTGTTGATATCTGATGTGTCGGAATAATTGCCTTCGTGTATGGCTGAATATTTTATGAAGCCTTCTATGTTTATAACCATTGCCAGCACTACCAATTTTGCATCGCTACGCTTCTCTTTGCTTCTGCCGTATTTAGCCAGCCGGCTATTTCTTTTACTGCCTTCAAAATAGGTATTGGTAAGATCGTACAGCATTATCCTATCTTGCAAATCAAAGAGTTCATTGGTTTTGGTAGATAAATATTTTTCGATGGTTTCTTTATACTCGTATAAATCTAAAGCACTTTGGTAAAGTTTATCTTTGGTAATTTTATCTTTATTATAACCAGTGATATCGCATACAGCAGAATTGTCTTTTATCCACTTGCTGGTGGCAAGCTCGGAGCCAGGATATACGGCTCTGCTAATAACCTGAGTCATTGCCAGTTGGATTTTTTCCCGTTGCCAATTAAGTCCCTCAAATAGTTCAGTAAGTTTTAGCTGGTTCCATGTATTGGCACAAATCCACTCTGTACCTATTTCTCTTGCCTCCTTATGCTTTATGGTATCTGCTTTTACGAGTCTGTGCTTTTGTTCCATCGTTTTGCGGTCGATGGTTTTGTTTTCTATCATCTCATTCCAAAAACGATTGACCCATTGTATTACCTGAGTGTCGGACTCTTCAAAAAGTGCTAATTCGTTCTTATACCTGGAATTGAGATAATCCACTACTTTATCTTTTTGTATCCGGGTAGCATCCGGCCAAAATCCAATGTTTAAAAGTGTTTTATGACAAACCCTATCATATTCATTTCGATAGCTTTCTACTAAGCGGTAGTAAGCAGCGATATCCTTGATAGAGGGGTTGTGTCTGAATGAAGCCTTTAAATACATTGGCCACAAAGCTATAAACCGATGTCAGTTTACGAACACCCCCCTGTGTACTACAAGCCCACCTTAAAAACAAAACCGTTTACCAGTAAGGGTTGTAGAATTTAAACATTAAAAAAGTAGCTCAAAAAAGATGAAAATCGTTGTTTTTGCTGCAATGTGGGTTAACATCATAGAAAGAGTATGGAAATTTACAAAGAAGGAAATCTTAAACGCACAGTATTATGATTCTCCTGCCTTGTTTCATCAGGCAATCAATACCTTCTTTCAAAATATAAATAGCAACCACAAAAAACAACTGCAAAAACTTTTAACTCTAAACTTCCAATTCTTTGAGAATACTATTACACATTCCTATGCGGCGTGAAGTATAAATAAAGCCTCCTGAAAAAACTTTCCAGAAGTTTACAACCTGAAATAGCAAACTAACTTTTTTTGAAGATTTGTATTTTGTAAAATAACAAAGCCGCTATTTGATAGCTGCTTTGTCTAAAAAAATCAATTAAAGAATATCATCGCATAAAATACATTTTGCCATAGCCTTTCGTGAAATATTGATCAGTATTATCACCGCTATCAGTAAACTTACCCAATGATTTCCCATTCAAATTAGTAAGTACTCTGTATAAATAAACTCCATTAGCTACTTTTTGGCCAAACATATCAGTTCCATCCCATTTGAAATCGGTAATATTCCTTCCTATATGCAATGGCCCCAATTCGCTTTCGGTAATTTCCCTGATTATTTTTCCCGTTATAGTTAATATCTGGATCCGTATGTTCTGCGGAACCACTGAGCCGGTTATAGTAAATACAAAAGCCGTAGAAGTGGTAAAAGGATTCGGGTAATTCATCATATTCGAAATCATGGCTTTGCTGATTACCCTAAAATCAATTTGATAATTCAAAGTTCCTGCGGGATTGCCTGAAACATCTTTACCTGAGACAATAAGTTCATAGTCATCATCGTCTCCCGTAAATACTGGCGTAAGGTCAATAGTGGCCGTGTTTTGACCAGAAGCTAAATTAGCGGGAGTAAATTTCATCGTGTCATTATCAAAATGATAAGTTCTTAAAGATCCATCCGGATTCCTGATTTGCACATTTAATAAAGAAGTATCATTTAATGCCAGGGACATATTTTCATCTTTTAATTTCACCACTATATGCGGACGGGCAGAAACAATATCTTTATTTAAAATATGTACCCCATCAAAAGTAACATCCAATAATGGATTGTATTTATCCGATTTTACATAAAAATTAGTATATAAGAAATTATTAAAAAGATATTGTTCAGGCTGAGCATAGTTAGGATTAAAATCTACATAAATTGTGTTTTGGCCAGGATAATTTTTAGTAATTATATCATATTTAATAGTAAGGGTATCGCCCGAGATCAGAGGTTTTTGCTTTGGGATAGAAATGACGTGAGTAACATTGTTATTGTCAATAATAAGTAATTCCACTGTCAAACTATCAAAAGCATGAATACTGATATTTTTGAAACAGATTCCAAAGTGTAATGTATCGCCATCCTGTAAAGTATCTTTTGATGAAAAATAAATATTGGGCGAAATGGCGCCTTCGGGAGGCATTTGATAGTTTAATCTCCAATAAGTAAGTTGGTAAGGTGTAAGGGTGACACTATCTACATTCCGCATTTTCAATTGTATATAAGGATATTTAGAAGCGCTTACTGATGAAATATCTACATCCTGTTGCGTTTTATTCAAATTAAAAAGAGGAGTACTATTGCCCGAAGTATCTACCCCAATAATTTGTACGGAAGGATTGTCAGCAGAATTATTTTCGAGACTGGTTCCTCTCCAGTGCATTTCTTGCCAGGAAGAGGCTGGCCCAAATTTTGGAGAAGTAATATAACCAAGCGTGTCTGGGGTTACGAAATTTGTTTTAAGATCTACCTGATCTGAAATTCCTTTGGTGAATTGAAAAACAGGAGTAAAGTCGGGATTATTTTTTTGGAAAATAAAACTAAATGCGCGGGGGCGATTGAAAGAATCTATTAAAACAAAACCATCATTTTTTAACCTGTGATAAAGTGAATTGCCCGGGCCAAAAGCCGATGTATCCGCTTCCCAGGTATTTGCAAAAATATCACTGGTTGAATCAGGCCCTGTTATGTTTCTTACCATCACAATATAATTATCCGGGATAGAATCCAGAAACCGCATTGCAGATAACCTGTCGCTTTGTGCAGTTGTATTAAAAGCAAAATTTGCCGCCCTCGAGGGACCGCATGCAGGATAACTTCCACTAAGACCTGGGCTTGTATTGATCCATGGTTGCAGGGTTAACGGATCTACTACATTGAATATGATATTATTTGTAGGATTACAAATACCTGTAGAAAAATTATAGTTATTAACTCCGGCGTAGCAGTCGGAAGCCGTGGCCCCGCCAGTAGGAAAGACGGTATTTCTTAATTCAAGATAATTTAGTACTGTTGAAAATTTCCACAACCTTGTTGCACTGTCAAGCTTAATATTCAGAGTATCAGATGCTAATTGTTGATAATAGTGTGATTGGTTAATACCTTCAGAGCCGCCCGCCAAATAAATAAATGAAGAGTTGTTCCAATGATAATCGGCAGGCAGACCTGAAACAGGTTTTACTGCTACTCTCCAATAATAAACTGTGTTATTAGTATAAGAAAATCCAGGATCAAATTCCATAACGCCACCTCCCTGGGTGAGGGTTCGGGTAACCATAAGCGAAGAATTAAATAATGCAGTAGTGTCAATTTCCATTACGTAAGTACCTGGTGCGCTCAGTGGATTAGAAGTAGATGCGTACAGTTTTTGATTGGCTATATTAATTATGGCATAGTTTCCCGGAAAGCTCGGAGTAGCCTCATCCTGATAAATATAAAATTGTACAGTGGTGCTATTATTGGTTTCCGACATTTCTGCTACTTCGTTGTCTGCGTCTATTGTTACAGTTATTTTATTGAGCCCTACATCTCTTGTGGAAATAATGGGCACATTAATATTGAGGGAATCGGAATAATACGGCGCTAATATTCTTTTTCTTAAAATAATAGCTGTACTGCCATTTGGATAAGTTCGCGATACTTGAAAAGTGATAGAATCATTAATGGCCCTGCCTATATTATATGTGATGGCTTTTACTGCAAAGCTGTTCGCCGACACAGAAATAAATTGCGGGTTAATGAATACATTCTGGCTTTCCATCACATAATCAGGTTTTGCCTGCGGGTTTATTGTAAGTGCAGGATCTCCATGAAGCGCCAGTTCTTCCAGGTGTATTCTTGTGAAAAAATCTATAGATGGATTAGCCCCTCCCAGGTTACTTATGGTGTTTTGCATGTCGTTACCAATCGATTTTCCATAGTTAATACTACTTATCTGTTGATACATCTGCATATCATAGTTATTGAGATAAGGTGGAATACCCAGATGGGTATCTGCCAGAAAGCCTATACTTCCCCTCTCTTTGGCTAAAACAAAATTCTCGGAAATAGATAAACTGTTTTGTGTAACCCTTAGTGTGTCGTATATATAATTATTACCAGCTGTACATCCGCTTACCAGAAACATAGGATACAAGCCCGCGTTATTATAGTCTGTAGGATCACTTAAATTGAAAGCTAAAACCGTAGCAGAGGAGTGTCCAAAATATCCAAGAATACTTATTCCACTATTAAATAGTTGAGTGATCCTTTGTCCCGAATATAGCTGTATTGGTGCGCTTGACGCTTTTGTAAATGTTTCTACATTTGCTCCAAAAAGAGTATCTTCAATAATGCCTTTGTATCCGTTCATATAGTAGCCAAAGAGTGCATTATCCGAACTATCAGCACCCCCCACAACATTGACCACTTTTTTCATCCACAATTTATTGGCTATGGTTTGTGTGGTAGAAGCCTCTGCCAGTTCATATTCTTTTATTTTCTGAAGGTAATTTCCTACCTCATCTCCGGAAATGACAGAAAGCCTGCCGATAGGAACACTGGGTACAATACTTCCATAAGGCGACGATAATAAAACATCGGATGCCGGAGCGCCAAAGGTGGGTACCAAATTCAATTTATCTGCATACTGGCTCGTTTGATTGACTGTGTATTCATCATATTCAACTCCCTTTCCAATTAGAAAAACATATTTCGGAGCTACAGAAAAAGTTTGTACTGCATATTGAATAAAATCTTTAATGGACGAAGGATGTTTTTTGATCCCATAAGCAAACTGATCTTCCAATTCGTTAATGTCAATCACTTTTGCATTAAAACTTCCGCCGGCGGCAGAGCTTCTGTATTGTCTATAAAGATCAACGTTATTATCTCCTGTAGCGCTTGTATAAAGTATAGGATTGCTGATGATAAGATAATTTCCCTGGTTAGAAGAAACTGCATAATTCACAAAATTTCTTTGTACAAATGAAGAAACATTTTGTACATAAGAAGGGTCTTCACTGGAAAGCCGGAATTTTCTGAGTGCAATAGCAGACGGCGGCAATACGAATTTTACCTGGCCCGGAGTGCTTATATCTCCCAAGTATCTTTTTTGAGAAGTGATATCAAATAAAACAGGGGGAGTACTTCCATAATTAAAATTATCAATCACCAGGTAATTACCAATGTTAGTAGCAGGTAATTGAAAATAGAATTCGGGTTGATTATTAAAATTAAAAGTACTTGGATAAGTTATTTCATCAAAAACAAGATCATACCTATCTAATGCAACTGCGGAAGAGTCTGCAAATGTGATCTGTAAATTACTTAGATCCAGAAAGGCACTGAGAGGAATATTAGAGATTGTTTTTTTTAAATAAGTAAGATAAGGCATTGATTCATAATCAACTACCGTATTGTAGATACTTACTTGAATGTTTCTGGCATTGATAGCATTACCCGTTACTGCAAATTTTAAAGTTGCGTTGGGACCATTTCTATAAAGATTGATATTAGTGAAACCAGCCGAATATCCCCGTCCGGGTGAAATATCAAAACTTGTCCATCCTTCGCCAATATCATAAGAAGAGGAATAAACATAGCTACCTACGTAAGCATAATATCCGGGGTTAAGCTGGTCTCTTAAATAATTTGCCTTTACATTCATAAAATAAGGTTCCGGAGTCAATGTAGTGCCAGCTACATTGTTGGAATCATTAACATATCTTAAATTATTTCCCGTTGGATTTACAGTTAAAAAAAAGGACGCTGTATCTGTTTGTAAACTATAATGGTCAGATAGTTGATAATCCGCTACTCTGTATAATTTGGTATCCGGCTTTCCATCATTCATTTCCCCCCAGAATTCTATATATCCTCCTGCGGGCAAAGGTCCTGTAGGTGTGCTGGTGTATAAAGTAACTTCTTGTCCGTTTCTCCAAAGTTGAAATTGCTCAGCAGGAATATTTCCGAGTCCTAAACTGTTAAGTGTAGATTGGGTAATATGGTAAAGTCCGCTGACACCTACTTTGAATTTATAATAGGTCTTGCTGTAATCAATCCAACTATTGGAATAGGTTTGAGCATTAGCTATTGCTGAAAGAAAAGTAAAAAATATGACTAATAATTTTTTCATAATGGAATATTACTTTTTACTAACTTTTTTATTTTTTACCAAATCAATTTTTAACGAAAAAACATTTGTGTATAAAGGATTCGATTGGTTGGCAAGATTGGTAAACGCGTAATCTATACTTACATTATTTATTTTGAAACCAGCACCAAGGCTTGGCTGATAGATCCATACTTTTTTTTGATTAGTGGTGTCGCCATCAGCTAAAGCTCTTTGAAAATTTGAAATCCCTGCACGTACAAAAAATACTTTTTTTATAGAAGCTTCTATGCCTGCGTGCGGGTCCACACTCACTGTGTTGCCACCAATAACGGTATTTCTTTCTCCATCAAATGTAAGATCAAAGTCTGCTTCTGTAAGTAGATTTACCGAGGAGCCTAATCTGAAATTATAAGAGGTGCCCACCGTAAGGTGAGGGGCAGTAAGTTCAGTAGATTTCACTGGTATTTCATTTTCAGTTAGATACAGTACTTGCTGTTCTTCTTGTGTAAAATGAAATGACCAGGCATTAAATGTGGTCGTAACGTCTTTAGCCACAATCCCGAGGCTCCACCTGTCTTTTTGCAATTTAAAAGCAGCATCAAAACCGAACCCCCATGCAGTGGCAAATTGCCCCACTTTTCTATAAATGATTTTTGCATTAGCGCCAAAACTGGTTTTGAAATCGTCATCATCTTTTATTTTTTGGGCAAAAGAAAAAAGGAACGCATAATCTGCAGAAGAAAAAGTAGTGATGTTTCCATAATTGATGCTTCCATCAGGCTCTACCAGGAAAAGTGTATTTGGAATATCATCTACTGCAAAACGCAAAGCGGTTAATCCCAGCACTCTTTTATTATCATCCACAGGAATGGCCACGCTGGCAAAATCATATATACCAATATTATCAAAATAACTTGCATGCATTATATTTACAGAGGGATTATTTTGTACTCCTACAAGCGCTGCAGGGTTCCAGTATCCGGCAGTACCATCAGATACAGAAGCTGCTTGCGAGGATCCCATACCCAGCCCTCGTGCTCCTGCACCTATATTTAAAAATTCGTTTGAGTATTTCAGAAATTGAGAAAATCCAATAGAAGGCATTAATAACAGTATTATTAATTTGAAAAATAAGGGAATTCTCATAAGGTGGTGTTCTGTTGTTTGAAAGATTCAGTGGGTATTTCCGGCAAAATAAAACGAATATTACTATACCTATATTGTATTTCCACGATTCAATCCGTGATAAAATTAAGTAAAACTTATAGGAAATTGCAAATGATTTTTTTTGAAATTATTTTTTAAGTATATCGGCGTTATTAGTGTTCACGAACAACTATTGTGTCAACTGCTAATTTCGCTTTTAAACAGACTATTATTTTTTTTAGGGTAAATCAAAGAGGTATTTTTTGAAATTTGTAACATTATTGTCATAAATAAAAGGGACAAAAATCAATGATGAGAATCTGTTGTTTATTTTTGCAACTTATTTTTTAAATAATATTATGGAAAATGTAATAGCAGAATTAAAATGGCGCGGCCTTATTCAGGACATAATTCCCGGCACAGAAGAGCAACTTTTAAAAGAACTCACCTCAGCTTATGTTGGCTTCGATCCTACTGCCGACAGCCTTCACATCGGCAGCCTGATTCCGATTATTGTTTTGGTGCATTTGCAAAAATACGGACACAAGCCAATAGCATTGGTTGGAGGCGCTACAGGTATGGTAGGAGATCCTTCCGGAAAAAATGAAGAGAGAAATTTATTGAGCAAAGAGATTTTGGATAAAAATGTAGCCGCAGTAAAGCAACAATTATCAAAGTTTCTTGATTTTAATTCTGATAAATCCAATGCTGCTGAAATGGTGAACAATTACGATTGGTTCAGCCATATTTCTTTTCTCGATTTTATCCGTGATGTAGGAAAGCATATTTCCGTTAATTACATGATGGCAAAAGATAGTGTAAAAAAACGCCTTGAAGGCGAGAACGGAATGAGCTTTACAGAATTTACTTACCAGCTCGTACAGGGTTATGATTTTTATTGGCTTTATAAAAATAAAAATTGTAAACTTCAATTTGGAGGCAGCGATCAATGGGGAAATATCGTAACCGGGACCGAATTGATAAGAAGAAAAGCCGGCGGTGAAGCATTTGCATTTACTTGTCCTTTATTAACCAAATCTGACGGAAGTAAATTTGGCAAAAGTGAAAAAGGGAATATCTGGTTAGATGCTGAAAAAACGTCGTCTTATACTTTTTATCAATTTTGGTTGAATACTGCCGATGCCGATGCAGAAAGATTTTTGAAAGTATTTACTTTTTTATCTGAAAAGGAAATTAATGATCTTGTTCAGCAACATAAAGGAAATGAGCACCAGCGCATACTTCAGAAAAAATTAGCTGAAGAGATTACCTGTTTTGTTCATTCAAAAAGCAATTATGAATTTGCGGTAAAAGTATCTTCTGTTTTATTTAGTAACGATACTGCACAAACGCTGAGAGAACTAAACGAAGAACAATTGTTGCAGGTGATGGAAGGTGTACCAACCGTGGAGATAGAAAAAGACAAATTAAGAGATTTGGACCTGATTACTTTATTAACTGAAACAAATATCTTGCCCAGTAAAGGAGAAGCAAAAAAAATGCTTGCCGGTGGCGGAATACTTATCAATAAAGAAAAAATAAATTCTGTTGATGAAAAAATAAATGTTGATAGTCTTTTGAATGGTAAATATTTATTGATACAAAAAGGAAAGAAGAATTATTATTTACTGAAAGCCTTGTAAATAAAAAGCCTGTTTATAGATATTATTTATTTTGCTAAGCGTGGGCATTTCCAATTTTTTATAACTACGCAGGCGATTTATTTTATCTATCGCATTCGATTTTCAGTAAACTCATAAATACCAAGAATTCTAATTCTGCTTTTTTCAGATCACATTTTTAATCTGACAAAAGCTTCCATGGCTGCATATTTTGTTAGCCCCAGGCTGGCGTACATTTCAGCGGTATTAGCATTTCTTTCTTCGGCTCTTTGCCAAAATTCCCTTTCATCGCTTCCCTGGAAGGGAACAGAATCTTTCTGCGATTGATGTATAAAAATGCCATACCGTTTTTTCCTAACCTGCTCAGGACTCATAGGCACAGCCATTTCAATTTCGCTGATATCCCATTCTTCCCAGGCGCCTTTGTAAAGCCAGATGTAACAATCGTTAAGCCATTCATTGTCTTTTCCTTTTTTAATTTCATCAAGAGACGCAAGAATGATGTCAAGACAAACTTTATGAGTACCATGTGGATCGGCAAGATCGCCGGCACAAAAAATTTGCTGCGGTTTTATTTTTCGCATAAGCTTAACTGTTATATCTATATCTTCTTTGCCCATAGGATTTTTTTCGATAGTTCCTGTTTCATAAAAAGGCAGGTTCATAAAATGGATCTGGTTATCATTCAGTCCTACATACTTGCAGGTAGCACGCGCTTCGCAGCGGCGAATTAAACCTTTTATTTCCCTTATTTCAGGACTGTCTTGTTCGGTAGTTTTTTTATTCTTCAGAAATTTGGAAGAAGTTTCAAAAACTTTTTTACTGATGGTATCATCTATATGAAATATTTTTTCGAAGCCTACGGCAAAATCAAGGAATCTCGTTACAAATTCATCAGTAACTGCAATGTTTCCGCTGGTTTGATAGGCAAGATTCACATCATGTCCCTGATCGTGCAGCCGCATGAAAGTTCCTCCCATACTAATAATATCATCATCTGGATGCGGTGAAAAAATAATTACTCTTTTTGGATATGGGAAGCTTCTTTCAGGATGGTTAGGCATAGTGGAATTGGGTTTTCCTCCGGGCCATCCGGTTATAGAATCGCGAAGCATATAATAAACTTCAAGATTTATTTCATAGGCATTTCCCTTTTCAACGAGCAGGTCGCTTAATCCATATTCATTATAATCGTGGTCAGTGAGACTTAATACGGGTTTGTTTAATTGCATGGCCATATTGATAACGGCTCTTTTAATAATTTTTGGGCTCCATTCACATTCGCCGGTAAGCCAGGGAGATTTGAATCTTGTTAATTCGGAAGCTGCAAATTCATCTAATACAAAAGTGCAATTATCATGATGTTGCAAAAGTGATGCGGGAATTTCTTCTGTGGGCTTGCCTTCTACCGCTTTTTGAATTACAGGGGCTTTAGTTTTCCCCCAGGCCAATAAAATGATTCGGCTCGATTTCATAATAGTGCTGATACCCATGCTAATAGCCATACGTGGTACCTCAGACATATTTCCGAATTCCTGCGAATTGGCGATCCTTGTAGAATTGTCTAATGCGATCAATCTCGTTTTTGAATACATTGGAGATCCTGGTTCATTAAATCCGATATGTCCATTGATACCAATACCTAATATCTGCAGATCTATTCCACCTGCTTCTTCGATTTTTTTTTCATAATCAGCGCAATGTTCTTTGATTTTATCTTTTGGGATCATTCCGTTGGGCAGAAAATAATTTTGTGGATCAATGTCTGTTTGTTCAAATAAATATTTGCGCATAAAATAATGGTAGCTGTTAAGTGCGTCGGCCTCCATTGGATAATACTGATCGAGATTAAAAGTGATCACATCTTTAAAGCTCAATCCTTCTTCATTATGCATTCTCACCAATTCAGCATATAATGATTTTGGTGTTGAACCAGTCGCAAGGCCTATTACTGCTTTCTTCCCCTGTGCATTTTTTTCACGTATCAAAAGAGATATCATTTGTGCAACAAATTCTGAACCCTGTTGAGGGGTTTCGAAAATTTCGACAGGAATTTTTTCAAGTGTGTCTGAAAAATTGATAGTGATGGACATTGTTTAGAAATTAGGAATTCAGTAAATAATTAAATAATGATGATTTTGTTTTTTTAAACAATACAAATAAAAGCAAAAAATACAAGCGGAATTTAATTCCAGCAGTTTTTCTTAGAATATTATATACAACCATCAACATTTTTTATCAAGAACAATAAATTATTTGTATATGTTTTATATTGGTAGAAGTATTTTTTACTTGACATCCACGGAATGGGATTTTTTAATTAACAAATTCCTATGTTAATTGTTAACATATTCTAATAATTATATTTGTTGTATGTTGATAATAAATGTATAATATTAAGTGTTAAATTTAATGTGAAAATTGGGGAATTGCGGGGAATTTATTGGACACAGATTGCATTATGGCATAGAATTTGCCTTTATAGGGAAATAATTTTTTGTTGATATAGTGAACAAATTTGTAACAAACAAAATGCCAATTTCAAAACTTTTTTAGAACTGATTATTTTAAACTTTTTAATAAAATATTTTACTGGGAATAGGTTCTCAAATAATTGAATCTATTTTTAAAAGCATCCATTCCGATGATTCTTGAAAAATCTGAGAGCAGGATAGCCCCCTATAATCCTTTTTTGTATAATCCATTAAAAGCAAATCCAACATGCTAAGAAAAACCTTTACCAAACCATTTTTCCTTTTATCTTTTATTATTTTTAGTTTTTCCGCAGAAGCAACAACTTATTATGTTTCTAATTCGGGAAATGATAATAATTCCGGAACCAGTGCTTCATCTCCGTGGCAAACATTAAATAAAGTAAATTCCTTTAATAAATTTTCGCCGGGAGATAATATCCTTTTTAATAGCGGAAATACATTTTATGGAAGCATTACTGTTTCCAATTCAGGCGCATCCGGAAATCCAATCACTTTTGGCGCTTATGGGTCGGGTGCAAAACCAATAATTACTGGTTTTACAAATGTTACTTCCTGGACCAATTTGGGGGGCAATATTTGGGGGAGTGCCAGTGCTATTTCCTCTTTGTCATATTGTAACATGGTATCTGTGAATGGAGTGAACACTGGTATGGGAAGATATCCAAATACGGGGTATTTGACTTATCAATCTTATAGCGGAAGTACTTCTATTATATGTAGCTCTTTAACAGGATCTCCTAACTGGACAGGGGCAAGTGTAGTTACAAAGAAAAACCGCTATACATTAGAAATAGGTACTATCACTGGTCAGTCGGGTGGCCAACTTACATATACGGATCCTGCACTCGCTAGTCCAACAGACGGTTTTGGATTATTCATTCAGAATGATATAAGAACTTTAGATACCGCTAATGAATGGTATTATAATCCGAAA